>Ga0066256_1002160_pt1 | contig 22933 bp, 25 predicted proteins | sample ThiBio_1000_biof_FD_87107 | JGI IMG/M metagenome (GOLD analysis project Ga0066256, IMG submission 87107) | Wastewater bioreactor microbial communities from Cape Town, South Africa - Thiocy_expt_1000_biof (version 2) | ecosystem: Engineered > Bioreactor > Thiocyanate-remediating >... | reverse complement strand
GGCAGCGGGCGGGCAGGGGGCGCTCGACGAGCTGAAGGCTGGCCTCGACATCCGCCCGCTCGACGCGTCCGGCCTCGTCGCGGTCCGCTTCTCCGCACGGGAGGCGAGGCTCGCCGCCGACATCCCCAACGCGGTCGCCGGCCGCTACGTCGCGCTGCTGCAGGCGGCGCGCGAGCAGGCCGATCCGGCCGGCGCCCGCGCCCTTGCCGGCGAGATCGAACGCCGGCGCGGCGAGGCCACCGCGCTCGACGAGAGGTTGGCGGGCCTGCGCAAGGCGCAGGAAGTGCAGCCGGCGCAGGCCGGCGCGCCGCCGGCCGAGAGCGAGGCCGAGCTTGCCCGGCTGGGCCGCGAGCGCGCGGCGGCCGAGGAGCGGGCCAAGGCGCTGCGCGCGGCGCTCGCCAACGCCGCCGCCCTGCGCGCCAACCCCGACGTCCAGTCCGACGAGGCCGCCGCCGCCTTGATCGAGCGCGAGGCGCAGCTTCGCGACGAGATCGACCAGGCCTCGGCCACGCTGCTCGGCAACCATCCGCGCATGCGCGCGCTGAACGCCCAACTCGCCGAGACGCGCGGCCAGCTCGCCGCCGCCGCGCGCACCGTGCTGGCCGGCATCGAGGACGACCTCCGCTCGGCCGCCGCACGCGAAAAACAGGTCGCCGCGCGGCGCGACGCCATGCAGACCGCGGCGGACGCGGCGGCTGCCCGCGCCGCCGAGATCGCCGCGCTGGAGGCCAAGAGCGCCGACGCCCACCGCCAGCTCGACGCTTCCGTCGCCCGCCAGCGCGACGCCGCCGGCATAAGCGGCGCGTTCCTGCCGGTCGAGGCGCGCCTGTTCAGGCGGGCGGAGGCGCCCGCGGCTCCTGCCTCGGCGAGCGCGGGGAGCGTCGGGGCAATCGCCTTCGCCGTCTCGCTTGCCCTCATGCTGGCCTGGATGGTGCTGCGCGCCCGCCGGCGCCGAGCCGCGCTGCCAGACGGACCCGAGATCATCGCCGAGGTCGACGAGCTGGAGATGCCTGTCCCTGCGCGGCAGGCGGATGCGCCGGCGGCCGAGCCGACGCTGCACGAGCTGATCGCGGCCCGCGCCAGGCTGGCGGAGTCCTTCGGGCAGGCCGCTCCCGGGCGCGAGGCCGCGCCGGTGCGCCGCACGATCGGCGAGATCGACGTCGAGCGCGCGGCCGAGAAGCTGATCGCCGGCGGCGCGGCGCGCGCCGTCTTCCTGTCGGCCGAGGGCGACGCGGGTGCTGCGGCGAGCGTGCGCGTGGCGCGCGAGGTGGCCGATGCCGGCCTGCGCGTCATCCTGCTCGACCTGACCGCCTCGGGCGCGGCCTCGCGGCCGATGCTGGGCGCCGCGCGGCTTCCCGGCATCACCGACCTGCTCGTTTCCGAGGCGCAGTTCGGCGACGTCATCCACAACGACCGCGCCTCGGCCTGCAACGTCGTGCCGGCCGGCACCGCCGACCCGCTGCGCGCCATGCGCGCGGCCGAGCGCCTGCCCATCATCCTCGAATCGCTCGCCAGCGCCTACGACCTCGTCGTGGTCGAATGCGGCGCGGCCGACGGCGAGAGCATCCGCCGGCTGGTCTCCGACGACACCGCCGTTCTGCTGTCGGCCGTCGAGCCGTCCGACGAGATCGCCGAACTCGCGCTCGACATCGCGGGCAGGGGTCTCGGCCAGCCGATCATCGTGGCCGCCGCCGGCCTCGCCCTGCCGCCCCGCCCGGACCGCAGCGCCGCCTGAAGCGGCTCGCCTGCCCGTGAACGCTCCTTCAACGCTTCGGGGCTAGTCTGCCAGCGCCCGCAATGGCGCGGGCGGGGGTCGGACGGGGAATGCCGATGGTCGACGCCGGCAATCTGGTGCGCAGGCTGATGGCGAAGGCGGCGCGCGGCAGCGGCCTTGCGCCGCTCGTCACCGCGCAGGTCGCCGGCATCGGCGCGATCCTGACGCTGCGGCGCGTCGGCACCCGCAAGCCCGGCGGCCCCGGCATCGGCATCGCCGAGCGCGAGGTCGTCTCGCCCGCCTTCCTCGACCAGGCGCTGACCGAGCTGCGCCGGCTGGGCTACCGGCTGGTGACGCTGGACGACGCGCTGGAGCGCCTGAAGGTCGGCCGCAAGCTGCCGCGCTTCGCCACGGTGACGGCCGACATCGGCTACCGCGACATCCTCGGCGAGGCCCTGCCGGTGCTGGAGCGGCACGGCGCGCCGCTGACCGCCTATGTCAGCCCCGGCCTCGCCAGCGGCGCGGTCGATCCGTGGTGGGACGTGCTGGAGGCGCTCGTCGCCACCGCGCAGGAGGTCTACCTGACCACACGGGAGGGCCGCATCCCGGTCGACTGCTCCGGCCCGTCGCGCAAGCTCGCGGCCTACCGGCTGCTGCGCGACTACCTGACCGCGGACGTGGCGGAGGAACAGCGCCAGCCTATCCTGCGCGACCTCGCCTTGCTGGCCGGCGTCGACCCCAAGGCGGCCGGAAAGGCGCTGATGGGCTGGGACGAACTGCGCCGCCTTGCCGCCCATCCGCTGGTGACGATCGGCACGCACGGGCTGAACCATTTCAACCTGCGGCGGCTCGGCGACGAGAAGGCATGGTACGAGATCGTCGACGCCGCGCGCATCATCGAGATGGAGCTCGGCGTGAAGCCGCGGCATCTGGCCTATCCCTATGGCGACCCGGACGCCTTCGGCCCGCGCGAGGTGGAGCTCGCCGCCGCGGCCGGCCATGCCTCGGCGGTCACGTCGGTCGAGAGCAGCCTGTGGGCCGAGCACGCCCGCAACCTCTTCGCGCTGCCGCGCCTGCGCCTCGACGGCCCGCGGCAGTCGCTGCGCGACCTGCACGCGATGCTGGCGAGCATCGAGGGCGTGGAGCGGGCGCGCGCCGCCGGCAGCGGATAGGCGTCAGCTCTCGCTGCGGCCGGGCTTCTGCATCCAGCTCACGATCGCCATGCCGGGCAGCCCCCACAGCAGGCCCGACAGCAGGAAGAACAGGAAATGCGCCAGCCCGCCGGCGTCGCCGAGCCGCGCGACCGCCACGGCCGAGGCGACGAACGCGTAGAGCACGACCAGCGCCACCAATAGGATCGTCCCGATCAGTTTCCGCAGCCGCACGGGCATGTCGCGCTCCGTTTTCCCTCGCCCGGGCTGTAGACCCGTGCGCGGCGCGGCGCAACCTTGCGGCCCGCGCATGTCGCCCGAAAGTGGGGACCGGTTTCGGGATAACGACATGCGCAGGAAGAGGAGCGACGGCGTGTCGCGCGGCGCCGGGTTGCGCGGCCGCTGCCTTTGGTCCACCTATCGCCATCCGCGAAAGGGCAGGGCAGGCATGGCGGTCGCATCGGCTGGGACAGGACGGATCGACACCGCCGAGGCGCGCATCTGGCGCAACCGCGCCCTGCTGCGCGGCTGGCTCTACGTCGTGATCGCGATGCTGCTGGCCATCTTCCTCGTCGGCGGCGCCACGCGGCTCACCGGCTCCCGCCTCTCCATCACCGAATGGAAGCCGATCCACGGCGTCGTCCCGCCGCTGTCGGACGCCGAGTGGCAGGAAGAGTTCGCCAAGTATCAGCAGATCCCGCAATACGAGCAGCTCAACAAGGGCATGAGCCTTTCCGAGTTCAAGACCATCTTCTGGTGGGAATGGACGCACCGGCTGCTCGCCCGCGGCGTCGGCTTCGTGGTGGCGCTGCCGCTGCTGTTCTTCTGGCTGTCGGGCCGGCTGGAGCCGATGCTCAAGCCGCGCATGCTCGGCCTGCTGGCGCTCGGCGGCCTGCAGGGCGCGATCGGCTGGTGGATGGTGGCGTCGGGCCTGTCCGAGCGCGTCAGCGTCAGCCAGTACCGGCTGGCGACGCACCTGATCATGGCCTCGCTCATCTTCGTGGCGACGGTCGCCGTGGCGCGCGGGCTGGCGCCGCAGCCGGCGGGACCCGCTTCGCGCGGCACGCAGCGCTTCGCCGGCTGGCTGGTCGTATTCGTGCTCGTCCAGCTCTATCTCGGCGCGCTGGTCGCCGGCCTGCATGCGGGGCTGACCTACAACACCTGGCCGCTGATGGACGGCAGCCTGTGGCCCGGCGACCTGCTCACCATCGAGCCGGCCTGGCGCAACTTCTTCGAGAACCCGAAGACCGTGCAGTTCCTGCACCGGCTCGGCGCCTATTTCGTCTTCGCCGCCACGCTGTGGCACGCGATCGCGCTGTCGCGCGCCGCGCCCGGCTCGCCGCATGCGCGCCGCGCCTGGATCCTGTTCGGGCTGGTGACGGCGCAGGCCGTGCTCGGCATCACCACGCTGCTACTGGTCGTGCCGCTCGACCTCGCGCTCACCCATCACGGCTTCGCCATGATCGTGCTCGGCTTCGCCGCCGCCCACTGGCGCGGCACCAAGGGCGCCTATCCGCTGCCGGCGGCGGCCTGATCCCGGATCAGGCGACGATCTCGCGGGCCGCCGCCACGGCGCGCCCGACCCGCAGCGACTTCGCCGCCTCGCCCATGTTGCCGTCCTCGGCATGCCAGGACGCCGACAGCGCCGTGAAGGCGAACGCCCAGTCGAGCAGCTCGGCGGGCTCGCGCTCGACGGCCGGCGCGAGGACAGACGCCAGCCGCGCCGCGCGGGCCGGGTCGTAGCGCAACTCGCTCTCCAGCGGATTGTAGAACAGGTTGGCGACGTCGAAGGCCGGATCGCCCAGCACGCCCTTCGGGTCGATGGCGAGCCAGCCGCGCGGCGCATGCAGCGCGTTCTCGTGGTGGAAGTCGCCATGCAGCGGGCGGATGCCGCGCTGGCCGGCGAGCAGGCGCTCGGCGAGCGCAGCGGCGGCCCGGTATTGCCCGTCATCGTCCATCGCCGCGCGGGCGAGGAGGCTGGAGAAATAGGCCGCGAGCGTTTCCATCCCGGACGGATAGGGCCGCGGCCCCGTCGCGTGCAGGCTGCGGATCAGCTCCGCGGCGATTGCCGTCGCGGCTTCGTCGCCGTCACGCCGGAACACATCGAGCAGGGTATGGTCGCCGGCATCCTCAAGCAGCAGCAGGTCGCCCCGCCGGTCGAGCAGCCGCACGGCGCCGCGGCCGTCGCGCCATTTGAGGAAGGCCTCGCCGTCCGCCCGGTCGCGCAGCGCCAGCGCGCTGAGCTGCTTGACGATCGCCGTGCCGCCGCCGCGAAGGGTGGCGCGAAAGACCCGCCCGCCGATGCCGTCCGCGATTTTCCCGAGCGCGGCGACGTCCCATGCGGCGGGCAGGGCAGGCTCAGGCACGTCCCAGCATCAGGTCCATGTTCTGCACCGCCGCGCCCGACGCGCCCTTGCCGAGATTGTCGTAGACGGCGAGCAGCAGCGCCTGCGCGCGGTCGTCGTTGGCGAAGACGTGCAGCGTCATCCAGTTGGTGCCGTTGTGGTGTTCCGGCTCGATCTCGGCCGAGCGCTCGACCGGCCCGAGCGGCGCGACCTTCACGAACCCCTTGCCGCCGGCATAGTGGTCGGCGATCGCGGCGTGCAGCTCCGTGCCCTTGGGCACCTTCGGCAGGTGGCCGAGCTGCAGCGGCACGACGGTGATCATGCCCTGCGCGAAATTGCCGACCGCCGGCTGCATCAGCGGGTCGCCGCTGAGGCCCGAATATTTCTTCAGCTCCGGCACGTGCTTGTGCTTGAGCGACAGCCCGTAGGGCAGGAACTCCGGCGCGGCCTCGCCCTTGGCCTCGTAGTCCTCGACCATCGAGCGGCCGCCGCCGGTGTAGCCGGAGATGCCGTTGACGCTGACCGGATAATCGGCCGGCAGCAGGCCGGCCGCGATCAGCGGCCGCAGCGTCGCGATCGGCCCCTGCGGCCAGCAGCCGGGATTGGCGACCCGCCTGGCGGACGCGACGGCCTTGCCCTGCGCCTCGTCCATCTCGGGAAAGCCGTAGGTCCAGCCCTCGGCCACCCGGTGCGCCGTCGAGGCGTCGATGACGCGCGTCCTGTCGTTAGCGATCAGCGACACGCTCTCCTTCGCCGCGTCGTCCGGCAGGCACAGGATGGCGATGTCGGCGGCATTGAGGAAGTCCGCGCGGGCCGCCGGGTCCTTTCTCCGTCCCTGGGGAATGGAGATGATGTCGAGGTCGTTCCGGCCGGCGAGCCGCTGCCGGATCTGCAGGCCGGTCGTGCCGTGCTCGCCGTCGATGAAGATCTTGGGTTTCATGTCTGCCTCGGATGGCCTGACTTTTCAGGCCCTTATGTCGTCGATCGGACTCTGTTTCGCAAGCACCTGAATCGGTGCGTGAAGCTCATGAAGACCTATCGTCGTCGCAGCTTCCGCTCGGCGAGCAGGCCCAGATAGTGCATGGCGACGGTGGCGCCGGCGATCGCGGTGATGTCGGCGTGGTCGTAGGGCGGCGACACCTCGACCACGTCGGCGCCGACCATGTCGAGCGCGCCGAGCTTGCGCAGCACCGACAGGATCTTCGCGCTCGACGGCCCGCCCGCGACCGGCGTGCCGGTGCCGGGCGCGAAAGCCGGGTCGAGGCAGTCTATGTCGAAGGTGACGTAGGCCCTGGCGCCGGCCGTCCGCTTGAGGATCGCCTCGGCGATCTCGCCGGCCGAAATCTCCTCGACCTCGTGGCCGTAGAGCATGGCGAGGCCGCAATCCTCCGGCGCATGCGTGCGGATGCCGACCTGGATCGACCGGGCCGGGTCGATGACACGATCGCGCGCGGCGCGGCCCACGAACGAGCCGTGGTCGATCCGCCGCCCGTCGTCGGGCCATGTGTCCTGGTGCGCGTCGAACTGCACCAGCGCCAGCGGCCCGTGGATCGCCGCATGCGCCCGAAGCAGCGGCCAGGTGACGAAATGGTCGCCGCCGAGCGACAGCAGGAAGGCGCCGGACTTCAGGATTTTCGCCGCCTGCTTCTCGATCGCCGCCGGCGTCTTGCCGTGGTCGCCATAGTCGAGCAGGCAGTCGCCGTAGTCGACCACCGACAGCGTCTCGAACAGGTCGAGCCCGAACGGATATTGCGGGTCGTTGTCGAAGATCGCCGAGGCGCGCCGGATCGCCTGCGGGCCGAAGCGCGCCCCGGGCCGGTTGGAGACGGCCGCGTCGAACGGGATGCCCCACACGACCGCATCCGCTCCGGCCGCCTTCTTGGAATAGCGCCGCCGCATGAACGACAGGGCGCCGGCATAGGTCGGATCGCCCGCCGCGCCCCGGTCGGAACGGGCGGTGAAGGCGTTGTCGATGGACTTCGAGGGCATTGCTAGCGATCTTCTCTCGTATGCCACAGGCGCAGAACGTAGATCGTGGACCCGCTGATCTCGTATCGTATCTCGTATTTGCCGACGAGGATGCGACGGACTTCCCGCGGGTCGAACTCTTCCAGCCTTTCGCCAATTCTGGGATGCTGACTCAGCCTTGATGGAGCCGCAGCCAGCCCTCGTACCGCTTCAGCCGCCGCGCGGCGGTTCACCGGCGCGAGGAAGTCATGCAGGCGGGCGAGGTCCGATATCGCCTTGCCGGTCCACCTGATGTCCATCAATGCGGAACGGGCAGGGGATCGTCGGTGTCGAGGCTGTCGGCCCACGCCTGCACGGCCTTGTGGTCGACCACGCGCCCGGCGTCGACGTCGGCCAGCGCCTCCAGCGTCAGTCGTCGACGTTCCTCTTCCTGTGCGATCCAGGCCGCGAGGGCCTGCTTGACGATCCAGCCGCGCGAGCGTTCGAGACGCGCCGCCATTTCGTCCACCTTCTCGGCAAGCGGGAGCGGCACATGCGCCGTCAGAACTTTGGTTTCCATGGCAGCCTCCAATCAGAAGCAATCATAGCGATTGATCGTGATTAAGTCGATGCCGCGCGACCTACGCAACAAAAAAGCGAGCCTTGCGGCCCGCTTTTCCGTCTGTTCCGAGGCGAAGCGGGTTAGCGCTTCGAGAACTGGAACGAGCGGCGGGCCTTCGCCTTGCCGTACTTCTTTCGCTCGACGGTGCGGCTGTCGCGGGTCAGGAAGCCGCCCTTCTTGAGCACGCCGCGCAGCGACGGCTCGTAATAGGTGAGCGCCTTGGAGATGCCGTGACGAACGGCACCGGCCTGGCCGGAGAGGCCGCCGCCGGCGACCTTGACGATCACGTCGTACTGGCCGTTGCGGTTGGCCGCCACGATCGGCTGCTGCAGCACCATCTGGAGAACCGGCCGGGCGAAATAGGCCGCGTATTCCTTGTCGTTGACCGTGATCTTGCCGGTGCCGGGACGCAGCCAGACGCGGGCGACCGCGTCCTTGCGCTTGCCGGTGGCGTAGGCGCGGCCGTGCTTGTCCAGCTTCTGGACATGCACCGGCGCGGCCGGCTGCTCGGCCTTGGCGACCGTGCCGAGATCGGCGAGGGAGGAGAGATCAGCCATGTGCTATCAGGCCCTTGCGTTCTTCTTGTTCATCGCGGCGACATCCAGCTTCTGCGGCTGCTGCGCCTCGTGCGGGTGGTCCGCGCCGGCATAGACGCGGAGATTCTTCATCTGGCGCCGGCCGAGCGGGCCGCGCGGGATCATCCGCTCGACCGCCTTCTCGACGACGCGCTCCGGGAACCGGCCCTCGAGGATCTGGCGCGCGGTGCGCTCCTTGATCCCGCCGGCATAGCCGGTGTGCCAGTAATAGACCTTGTTCTCGTGCTTGCGCCCGGTGAACTTCACCTTGTCGGCGTTGATGATGATGACGTTGTCGCCGTCGTCGACATGCGGGGTGAAGGTCGGCTTGTGCTTGCCGCGCAGCCGGTTGGCGACGATCGAGGCGAGGCGGCCGACGACGAGACCCTCGGCGTCGATCAGCACCCACTTCTTCACCACCTCGGCAGGCTTCTGCGAGAAGGTTTTCATTGTGCTTCCGTTCGTTTGGACCTGCGGATTGCCATGGACACCCGCGAGGCGTTTCTTGTTGCTTGCGTTCCGGCGCCTGCGCGCCAAAACAAAACCGCGGCCCGAAGGCCGCTGGCTGTGCAGGCTTATAGGGGAGGGTGGCGCCGGCGTCAATCGCGAAGATTCGGCATCTTTCCGATTAAATGCAGCCGAAACAATGGCTTAGGTTAGAGGTATTAGGATACCTCATTCTGAGCCTCCTTCCGCCGTCAGTTCCACTTCTGGCCGGCCACCTGCCGGACGGCCGCGTTGAGGCGGTTCCAGCCGTTGATCTGCGCGATCTGGAGGAGCAGCGCCGCCATCGCCTTCTCGTCGTAGTGCCGCGCGGCTTCCGCCCACACCGCGTCGGACACGGCCTCCGGCCGGTCGGCGAGCCGGGTGACCTCCTCGGTCAGGGCAAGTGCCGCGCGTTCGGCGTCGGTGAACCAGGGCGTTTCGCGCCAGGCCGCCACGGCGAAGATGCGCCGGTCGTCCTCGCCCGCCTCCTTGAGCTCGCGCGCATGCATGTCGACGCACACGCTGCATCCGTTGATCTGGCTCGCGCGCAGATGCACCAGGTAGCAGGTGACCTCGGGCAGCCCGTCGGCCGCGCTCGCCTTGCCGAGCGCGTGCATGGCCTGCATGGCCTCGGGGATGACGAATACGGGATGTTTCATTCGTGCTTGCATGGTCGTGTTCCTTTTCCATCTTTACGGGCGGCAGGCCGCGCCTGTCACACCGGCTGCGATCCGCTCGTCATGACCATGACGGAAGGCGAGGAAGGAATGTGACCGTGGCAGCGAAGGATTTTCTGGCCGGGCAGTTCGAGGCGAGCCGGCCGCGCCTGACCTCCGTCGCCTACCGCATGCTGGGCTCCCGCAGCGAGGCGGAGGACGCGGTGCAGGAGGTCTGGCTGCGGCTCCAGCGCGCCGACGCGGATGCGATCGGCAATGTCGGCGGCTGGCTGACCACGGTCGTGGCGCGCCTGTGCCTGGACATGCTGCGCGCCCGCAAGGCGCGCCGCGAGGACTCTTTCGAGGCCATGCAGGAAGACGGGCCGCTCGCATCCATGGCCGACGCGGGCGCCGATCCCGAGGACGAGATCGCGATGGCCGACTCGGTCGGCCTCGCCATGCTGACGGTGCTGGAGACGCTGGCGCCGGCCGAGCGCGTCGCCTTCGTGCTGCACGACATGTTCGCCGTGCCGTTCGAGGAAATCGCGCCGGCCATCGGGCGCTCGCAGGATGCCGCGCGCCAGCTCGCCAGCCGCGCACGCCGCCGCGTTCAGGGCGCGCGTCCGGATGGGCATGTGGACGCCGGGCGCCGGCGCGAGATCGTCGACGCCTTCCTCGCCGCCTCGCGCGGCGGCGACCTGACGGCACTGCTCGCGCTGCTCGACCCCGACGTCGTGCTGCGCGGCGACGCCGCCACGCTGCGCCTCGGCACCCCGCCCGAGATCCGCGGCGCGGGGCCGGTGGCGGAATTCTTCAACGGCAGGGCGCAGGCGGCGAGGCCGGCCCTCGTCGACGGCAACATAGACGTAGCCGTGGTTCCCGGCGGCCGGCTGCTGCTGGTGCTGCGGCTGGAGATCGCCGGCGGGCGGATCGCTGCCATCAATGCCGTCGCCGACCGCGCCGACCTCGGTCGGCTCGACGTGGCGCTTCTCGACGGCTGAGGCGGCTCAGCCTCGCTTCGGCGGGATCGAGTACGTCCCGGTCGCGTGGGCGACGGTCACCTTGTCCGGCCCGGCGACCATGTCGCAGTCGAACACCATCAGGCTGCGTCCGAGCTTGAGGATGCGGCAATGACCCTCGACCGGCCCGGCCTCGGCCTTGCGCATGAAGTTGATGTTGAGGTTGGTCGTCACCGACAGCGCGTCCGGCCCGGCATGCGACAGCACGCAGACATAGCCGCCGATGTCGGCCAGCGTGAACAGCGACGGGCCGGAGACCGTGTTGCCCGGCCGCAGATGCTTCTCCGTCGCGTTGAGCCGCACCACACAGCCGCCGGGGAACACCTCGACCGCCTCGTAGGCCATCATCTCGGCGTTGAGCTGGGGATAGACGCTGGTGAGCAGCGTGTTGATCTCGGCCGCGCCGAGCACCGGGGTGAGGGGAGCGCCCATCGCCTCAGCCCTTCGCCGAGTTGATCGGCCGGTTGGCCGTCCAGTCGAAGGTGCCGAGGTCGCGCTCGCGCACCGCCTGCTTCCAGCCCGTCTCCTCGGCGCGATGCTTGAAGTTGAGCCCTTCCGGCGAGTGCCGGGTGATCCCGTCGAAGATCGTCGCGAACATCTGCGTCTGCTTGAGCCCCATCGCCTCGATCGCCTGGTTGACGACCAGCTTCTGCATCATGAGCTGGTTGACCGGCACCGTCGCCATCCGCTCCGCCAGCCTCTCCACCTCGGCGTCCAGCTCCGCCGCCGGCACCGCCTTGAGCACCAGCCCGATCCTTTCCGCCTCGCGCCCGTCGATCCTGTCGCCGGTGAAGACCATGCGCTTGGCCCGCTCCGGCCCGAGCCGGTAGACCCACATCGCCGTCGTCGGGCAACCCCAGACGCGCACCGGCATGTAGCCGATCTCGGCATCCTCGGCCATGACGATCATGTCGGAGCAGAGCGCGATGTCGGAGCCGCCGGCAACCGCGAAGCCGTGCACCTTGCAGACCACCGGCCGGTAGCTGCGCCACAGCGACATGAAGCGCTGCGTGTTGCGCATCATGAAGGCATAATCCTTCATCGGGTCCCACGGCATTTCCTGCGTCGCCGCGTTGCCTTCGCCGCCCGCGGCTTCCGCGTAGTAGGCGAGGTCGTAGCCGGCGCAGAAGGCGCGGCCGGCGCCGGAAAGGACGATGACGTGGACGCCCTGGTCGGCATTCGCCTGCTCGACGCAGGCCTCCAGCTCCGCCGGCAGCTCGTCGTCGATGGCGTTCATCACCTCCGGCCGGTTGAGCGTGATGCGGGCGATGCGCCCGTCCTTCTCGTAGAGAACCTTCGCCAACGCGCCCTCCCGGCCTTCCGTTTGCGTAAACGTCAACGCGACTTTGGCGGCATCGGCGCTGTTCTTCAAGCGCATGCGTGCTAGTTTCGGGAGGCAAGACAGGAGGTGCGCGATGAACGAGATGGCCAGGGTGGAGCCGGCCGGCGAGCTGGTCCGCGTGCGGACGGCGGACGGGATCTGCCGCATCACGCTCGCCAACCCGCCGGCCAACGCGCTTTCGATGCCGGCGATGGCGGCGCTGCAGGGCGCGCTCGATGCCGCCCGCGACGACGAGGCCGTGCGCGTCGTCGTGATCGCCGGCGAGGGCAAGGTGTTCTGCGCCGGCCACGATCTGAAGGAGATGACGGCTCACCGCAAAGATGCCGACGCGGGCAGGGACTGGTTCGAGCGCACCTTCGCCACCTGCTCGCGGCTGATGCAGTCGATCCCCGCGCATCCCAAGCCGGTGATCGCCGAAGTCGACGGCATAGCCACCGCCGCCGGCTGCCAGCTCGTCGCAGCCTGCGACCTGGCGATCGCGTCCGACCGCGCCCGCTTCGGGGTCAACGGCATCGACGTCGGCCTGTTCTGCCACACGCCGGCCGTGGCGCTGTCGCGCAACGTCTCGCGCAAGCACGCGATGGATATGCTTCTGACCGGCGACCTGATCGACGCCGAAACCGCCGAGACCTACGGCCTCGTCGGGCAGGTGGTGCCACACGCCGAGCTGACTCGATTTGTCACGGAACGGGCGCAACTCGTTGCGGCGAAATCGCCTTTGGCGGTCCGGCTCGGCAAGCAGTCCTTCTACCGGCAGGCCGGGCTGGAGCTGGCCGACGCCTACGACGTCGCCAGCCGCGCCATCGTCGAGAACATGCTCGCGCACGACGCCGAGGAGGGGATCTCGGCCTTCTTCGGCAAGCGCAGGCCGCAATGGTCGGACAGGTGATGGAACCGCGCATCTCCATCGTCACCATCGCCTGCCGCGACCTCGACCGTGCCGTCGCCTTCTACGAGGGCATGGGGCTGAAACGGCATCCCGGCATCACCGAAGGCGTCGCCTTCTTCCAGATGGGCGGCGTGATCCTCGGCCTGTTTCCGCGCAAGGATGCCGAGGCCGATTCCGGCGTCGCCTTCGGGCCCGAGCCGTCGGCCATCTACCTCGCCTACAACACGCGCAGCGACGCCGAGGTCGATGCCGTGCTGGCGCAGGCGGTCGCCGCCGGCGGGCGCATCGTCAAGCCGGCTCAGAAGGCGTTCTGGGGCGGCTGGTACGGCTATTTCGCCGACGTCGACGGCAATGTCTGGGAGGTCGCCCACAATCCGGCCTTCCCGATCGACGCGGAAGGGCGTATCTCGCTGCCGGCATGAACCACGACGCCTACGACGACAGCTACATCTCCGGCATCCTGAATTCGGTGCGCACGATCGCCATCGTCGGCGCCTCCGCCAACGAGGTGCGGCCCAGCTTCTTCGTGACGAAATACCTCGCCGACAAGGGCTACGAGGTCTATCCGGTCAATCCCGGCCAGGCCGGCAAGGAGATCGCCGGCCGCATGACCTATGCGCGGCTCGCCGACATTCCCGTGCCGATCGACATGGTCGACATCTTTCGCGCCAGCGATGCCGTGCCGCCGATCGTGGATGAGGCATTGCAGCTCGACCCGCTGCCCAAGGTGATCTGGATGCAGCTCACCATCCGCAACGACGCGGCCGCCGCGAAGGCCGAAAGCCGCGGCCTCAAGGTGGTGATGAACCGCTGCCCGAAGATCGAATATGCGCGGCTGGCCGGCGAGATCGGCTGGAACGGCGTCAACAGCCGCGTCATCTCGTCGAGGAAGCCGCTGATGCGCAGCGGCTTCCAAAGCTTCGGCATCCGCCAGAAATAACCGCAGGGCCGTGCCGGCGGACGCTGCCGCCGGCCTTGCGCCGCGGTCGGATCAGCGCCGCGCGGTGCCGACCACCGGCTCGGACGGCTCCGCGCTGATCCAGCGATAGAGCGCGCCGCCGGCCGCACCCCCGACGATCGGCGCCACCCAGAACAGCCAGAGCTGCGCCAGCGCCCAGCCGCCGACGAACAGCGCCGGCCCGGTGCTGCGCGCCGGGTTGACCGAGGTGTTGGTGATCGGGATGCCGATCAGGTGGATCAGCGTCAGGCCGAGGCCGATCGCGATCGGCGCGAAGCCGGCCGGCGCCTTGCCGTGGGTCGAGCCCATGATGATGAACAGGAACATCATGGTCAGCACCAGCTCGGCCACCACCGCCGAGCCCAGCCCGTACTTGCCGGGCGAATGCTCGCCGTAGCCGTTGGCGGCGAAGCCGCTGGCGACCGCGTCGAAGCCCGGCGCGCCCGAGGCGATGACGTAGAGCACGCCCGCGCCGACGATCGCGCCGATCACCTGCGCGACGATGTAGGGCAACACCTGGCCGCCCGGAAACCGGCCGCCGACCGCTAGCCCCACCGTCACCGCCGGGTTGAGATGGCAGCCCGACACGTGGCCGATCGCATAGGCCATCGTCAGCACCGTCAGGCCGAAGGCCAGCGCCACGCCGACGAAGCCTATCCCCAGCGCGGGGAAGGCCGCGGCCAGCACCGCCGCCCCGCATCCTCCGAAAGTAAGCCAGAACGTACCGATCGCCTCGGCCGCGTATTTGCGCGCGTTCGACATTTCCACCTCCGCTTGCTGCGTCCCTGTCATTTGTTCAGCACGGGGCAAGGCGAATAACAATCGCCTCGCGGCGCGACCAACAGGAATCTCGCCAGCCGGGCGGGCCTGTGCGTAGAATAATTTTCTTTGCTTTGGCGAAGGCCTTGGCGAGAATACGCAAAACGGTTTCAGGAGAGGACGATCCTTCATGTCTCAGCGCACGCCCGGTTTCAACACGCTCGCGGTTCACGCGGGGGCCAAGCCCGACCCCGCCACCGGCGCGCGCGCGACGCCGATCTACCCGTACACCTCCTGCGTTTTGTATTGCTCCACCCACTCCGCCGCACTTGTCGGGCTGATGTCGTCCGGCAAATTCTTCACGGGAATCATGAACCCTCCCCAGGCGGTGCTCGAGGAGCGGGTCGCGGCGCTCGAGGGCGGCCCGGCCGCGCTCGCCACCGCCTCGGGCCAGGCGGCCCACCTGCTCCCCTTCCACACGCTGATGTCGCCGGGCGACAATTTCGTCGCCGCCCGCAAGCTCTACGGCGGCACGATCAACCAGTTCGCGTCGTCCTTCCAGAGCTTCGGCTGGGAAGTCCGCTGGGCCGACGTCAACGACGTCTCCACCTTCGAGAAGGTGATCGACGACAGGACCAAGGCGATCCACATCGAGAGTCTGGCCAATCCCGGCGGCGAGTTCGTCGACATCGAGAAGATCGCCAACGTCGCGCGCAAGCACGGCCTGCCGCTCGTCGTCGACAACACGCTGGCCTCGCCCTATCTCGTGCGCCCGATCGAGCACGGAGCCGACATCGTCGTGCATGCGCTGACCAAGTTCATCGGCGGCCACGGCAACTCGATCGGCGGCATCATCGTCGACGGCGGCACCTTCGACTGGTCTAAGTCGGGCAAGTATCCGCTGCTGTCGCAGCCGCGCGCCGACTATGGCGGGATGGTGCTGCACGAGACCTTCGGCAACTTCGCCTTCGCCATCGCCGCGCGCGTGCTCGGCCTGCGCGACCTCGGGCCGGCCATCTCGCCCTTCAACGCCTTCCTGATCCTCACCGGCCTGGAGACGCTGCCGCTCAGGATGCAGCGCCATTGCGACAACGCTGCGACCGTCGCGGCGTGGCTGTCTGACCATCCCAAGGTGGCGTGGGTCTCCTATCCCGGCCTGCCGAACGACAAGAACCACGCGCTGCAGAAGAAGTATTCGCCCAAGGGCGCCGGCGCAGTGTTCACCTTCGGCCTCAAGGGCGGCTACGAGGCAGGCATCAAGCTGGTCGAAGGGCTGGAACTGTTCTCGCATCTGGCCAATATCGGCGACACCCGCTCGCTGGTGATCCACCCGGCCTCGACCACGCACCGCCAGCTATCCGACGAGCAGAAGATCGCCGCCGGCGCCGGCCCCGAGGTCGTCCGCTTCTCGGTCGGCATCGAGGACGTCAACGACATCATCGCCGACATCGACCAGGCGCTGGCCAAGATCTGACGCGAGGGCAGGGTGCGTCCTTCGAGGCTCGCCCTCGGAGGACCGCTCCCTATCACTCCCGTCCCGCGGGCTCGCACCTCAGGATGGGGACGGTCGGCTCTCGAACCCACCACGTTGCGGGCTCGATGCGCGACCTCCCTCATCCTGAGGTGCGAGCCCGCACATAAGACCGTATTGAAAAACCGCCTTCCGTGGGCGAGCCTCGAAGGACGCACCCCGAAAGGCAGGCGTCCATGACCAGCTTCCTCGCCCTCGACATTTCCGGCATCGCGCCCGAGGAGGGCGCGCCGCTGCCCGACCGCGTGATCTCCGGCGCCCCGCGCTTCCGCACCTGGAACGTCGAGGAGGCGCCGCACGGCCTCTATGCGGGCGTCTGGGAGGCGACGCCCGGCAAGTGGCGCATCGTCTACGACGAATGGGAGTTCTGCCACATCCTGTCGGGCGTCTCGGTGATTGCCGAGGACGGCGGGGAAGCCCGCACGGTCGGGGCCGGCGACAGCTTCGTCATCCGCCCCGGCTTCGCCGGCACCTGGGAAGTGGTCGAGACCACGCGCAAGGAATATGTGATCCGGCTGTGAGCGGAGCGCTCACCACGCGCAGTCGAGCCGGTCGAGCCCGTGGAAATGGTAGGAATCCCGATAGGCCGGCTCGCCGGCCAGCCTGATCCCCGGCAGCCGCTCGAACAGCACCTTCAGCGAGGCCTGCAGCTCGATCCGCGCCAGCGGCGCGCCGATGCAGAAATGGATGCCGGCGCCGAACGACACGTTCTTCTGGTCGGCCCGGCCGGGATCGAAGCGGCGCGGCACGGCGAAGGCGGCCGGGTCGGTGTTGGCCGCGCCCAGCAGCAGCCCGATCCTGTCGCCCGGTTCGACCTTCACGCCGTCCGGCAGCCCCCCTTCCGGCAAGACAGCAGGGTCGTAGACGTAGCGGGTGAACATGTGCAGCGGCGCGTCGAAGCGCAGGCATTCCTCCACCGTCGCCGCCACCGCCTCCGGCGAGCCGAAGAAGCGGCGCGGGTCGCCGCCCTGTTTGAGGATCGCGCGGATGGCGTTGCCGGTCTGGTGGACGGTCGCCTCGTGGCCGGCATTGAGCAGAAGGATCACCGACGAGACCAGTTCGTCCTCGCTCAGCCTGTCGCCGCTCTCGTGCGCGGCCGTCAGCACGCCGAGCAGGTCGTCGCCCGGCTCCGTCTGCCGCCGCCGGCGCGCATGCTCGCGGATGAAGTCGCCGAACTCCTTCGCGGCGCGGTCGGCGTCTTCCTCGACCTCCAGCGTGCGCCCGTGCGCGTACATGGCGACGATCCGGTGCGACCAGTCGAGCAGTTGCGGCCCCGTCTCGACCGGCACGCCGAGCATCTCGGCGATCACCGTGATCGGCACCGGCGTGGCGAAGGCCGGCAGCAGGTCGGCATGGCCGTCCGCCTCGATCGCGTCGACGAGCTCGTGCGCCAGCGCCTCGATGCGCGGCCGCAGCCGCTCCACCTGGCGCGAGACGAAGGCGCGGTTGACCAGCGTGCGCAGCCGCGTGTGGACCGGCGCTTCCAGCTCCAGCAGCGAATGCGCCTCGACCGCGTCGAAGGCGGCGAGGTGCCGCCGCGCGTCCGCGCCTTCGGGAAAGTTGCGGTAGCCGCCCGGCCGCTCGCGTCCCAGCCGCCGGTCGCGCAGCAGCCGGTTGACGTCGTCGTAGCCCGCGAAGCACCAGAAGCCGAAATCCTCCCAGAAGAACGCGCGCGCCCGGTCGTGGAAGAAGGCATAGGCCGCGTAGGGATCCTGCACGAAGGCGGCGTCGTGCGGGTCGAGCCGCACGCGGCCGGTGCCGGCGTCGAATTGCAGGGCTGGAGGTGGCTCGAGAAGCGCTGTCATGCGACGTTCCTAGCCCGTCTTGCCGAAGGATGGCCAGACCGTATGTTGCCGGGGGCCTGAAACGCCGCGCCGGGGGAGCAAGCATGAAGGTCGTCGTCGTCGGGGCGGGCATTTCGGGCCTGGCGAGCGCGTGGCATCTCGCCCGCCGCGGCCATGCCGTGACGCTGGTCGAGCAGGGGCCGGTGCCGAACCCGCTCTCGGCCTCCGGCGACCACCACCGCATCATCCGCCGCGCCTACGGCGCCGCGAGCGGCTATGCGCGCCTGATCGGCGAGGCCTACGACGCCTGGGACGAGCTGTGGGCGGCGCTGGGTGAGGCGCACTACGACCCGCGCGGCTTCCTCTGCCTGTCGCGCGCGCCGGGCGACGAGGCAGAGACCTATCTCGACGGCATGCGCGCCGGCGGCTACCCGCTCGACCTCTTCGACGGCGCCGAGGCCGCGCGCCGCTACCCGTTCCTCGACGGCGGCTCGCTGCGCTTCGGCTTCTCCTCGCCCGACGGCGGCGCGCTGCTTTGCCGGCCGATCGCCGCCGGCCTCGCCGGGCTGATCCGCGCCGCGGGCGGCACGATCCGCGAGCGGACCAAGGCGGCTTCCTTGGATGCGGCGGCCGGCGCGGTCATGCTCGAAACGGGCGAGCGGCTGGCTGCCGACAGGATCGTGGTCACGGCCGGCGCCTGGGTGCTGAAGCTGTTCCCTAAGCTCGCCGCCGACCTCACGACCTACCGCACGGCGGTCGTCTATCTCGACCCGCCCGCCGACCTGCGCGTGGCGTGGGAGGCGGCACCCGTCATCCTCGACGTCGGCGGCGAGACCGACGGCTACATCATCCCGCCGACCGGCGGCGCCGGGCTGAAGTTCGGCTCGGGCCTGCACAAGGAGCGCTGGCCGGACGCCGATGCCGGCCGCGCGGCGCGGCCGGGCGAGGGCGCCGAGGTGCGCGACCTGTTTGCCCCGCCCTTCCTGCGGCTGGACGAATATGCGGTGCGCGAGACCGTCTCCTGCGCCTACACCTTCACCGCCGACCAGCGCTTCTTCGGCGCGCAGATCGGCCGCGCCGTGGTGGTGTCGGCCTGCTCCGGCCACGGCTACAAGTTCGGCGCCGCCATCGGCCGCCGCGTCGCCGATGCGGTCGAGACCGGCGACGCCGATGCCCTCAGGCGCTGGCTGCGGGCCGAGGCCGGCTGAGCGGGCCGTTCAGCCGCAATGGCCAGCGACGCGGACGGGCCGCCAGTCGGTGCCGCCGCCCTGCACCATCACGCGGCGCGCCACCGTCTCGTAGCGCGGCGGGATGACGTGGACGCGGCGCTCGGCCGGCCGCACGACCACCTGCTCGGCCACGGTGCCGTATTCGGCCGGGATGACGATCTTCTCGCGCCGCTCCGGCGCCACCATCACCTGCACCTGCCGCTGGCCGTAGCGGGCCGGCACGCGCTCGTGCACGACGCGCTCGGGGTGCACCACCACGGTCTCCGCGACGGTGCGGAAGACCGGCGGGCGCTTCACCTTGCACAGCCCCTTGCGGCCGTTGATGACCTGCCACTCCCAGCCCCAGCCGCCGTCGGCGACCATGACCTTGCGATGGACCGTCTTCACGACGGCCGGGATGACCCGCGAGACCACGCGCTCCGGCTCGACCAGCACCGTCTCGGTGCGCCACGCATAGCGGGCCGGCGACACCTGCCACTCGACGCGCGCGGGCCGGACGACGACCTGCCGCTCGACCGTGCCGTAGACGGCCGGGACGACCTCGACCTGCTGGCCGCCGGGATGGACCTGGATCTGCTCGTAGACCGTATCGTAGACGGGAGGACGGCTGACCTGCTCGTAGCAGGCGACGGCATGGCCCCCTGCGGCGGTCTGGCCTGCCGTCGCCAGCAGCGCGGCCCCCGCGGCCGCCAGAACGCTTCGACGCTTCGACATTTGACTTGCTACCCTGTTGAACGCATTGCCTGATTGAACGCTTGACGCCCGGTAAGGTTAGAGGCTCGCGGGCCGGCGCGGAAGAAATTCTTTCGGGTTCGTTAACGCGGGCTCCGCCGGCCCTCCGGCGGGTGCCGCCAGGGCAGCCTTGCGCAAGGCGGAGCGCGCATCCTATCTAACGGACAACGCGACAATCCGATTCCGCCCGCCATCTCCGCGCGCGGATTTCCGACAGAGGACCATCCGATGAAAGACCCCGTCGAGACCTACATGAACCTCGTGCCGATGGTGGTCGAGCAGACCAACCGGGGCGAGCGCGCCTTCGACATCTTCTCCCGCCTGCTCAAGGAGCGCATCATCTTCATCACCGGCCCGGTCGAGGACGGGATGGCGACGCTGGTCTGCGCCCAGCTCCTCTTCCTCGAGGCCGAGAACCCGAAGAAGGAGATCAGCCTCTACATCAACTCGCCCGGCGGCGTGGTCACCTCCGGCATGGCCATCTACGACACCATGCAGTTCATCCGCCCGGCGGTGTCGACGCTCTGCGTCGGCCAGGCCGCCTCGATGGGCTCGCTGCTGCTGACGGCCGGCGAGAAGGGCATGCGCTTCGCCACGCCGAACGCCCGCATCATGGTCCACCAGCCGTCCGGCGGCTTCCAGGGCCAGGCCTCAGACATCGAGCGCCACGCCCAGGACATCATCAAGCTGAAGCGCCGCCTCAACGAGGTCTATGTCGAGCACACCGGCCGCGACTACGAGACGATCGAGCGCACGCTCGACCGCGACCACTTCATGACGGCCGACGAGGCGAAGGATTTCGGGCTGATCGACAAGGTGATGTCGACGCGCGAGGCGATGGAAGCGGCGGCGAAGGGTTGATTCGCCTGCCCCAGCGGAAGACGCATTTCCGCCACGAGGTGCGTCTTCAAGGTCACAATCGGCTGTTTCCCGCGCCGTTGTCCCGTCCTACGTTAAGCCTATGTTGATTTTCGACGGCTTAGCTTTTGATGGGAAATGGCGAATCGTTGCCGTGGTTTCTGATTTGTGTTTCGTTCGGAAAGCACTTTTAACGAGCCGGGTCGCCGCGCTAGGCTCTGGCGCAGCTCCGTCGCGGGAACAGTGGCACTGAAAGGGTTTGAAACATGAGCAAGGTCAGCAACAGCGGCGGTGATTCGAAGAACACCCTGTACTGCTCCTTCTGCGGCAAGAGCCAGCACGAAGTCCGCAAGCTGATTGCCGGTCCCTCGGTATTCATCTGCGACGAATGCATCGAGCTGTGCAACGACATCGTCCGTGACGAGACGCAGGCCGAGAGCGCCAACGGCAAGCAGAAGGGCGGCCTGCCCACGCCGGCCGAGATCTGCGGCATCCTCGATCAATACGTGATCGGCCAGGAGAGCGCGAAGAAAATCCTCTCCGTCGCCGTCTACAACCACTACAAGCGTCTTCGCCACAAGGGCAAGAAAGACGAAGTCGAACTCTCCAAGAGCAACATCCTGCTCGTCGGGCCCACCGGCTCGGGCAAGACGCTGCTCGCGCAGACGCTCGCGCGGCTGCTGAACGTTCCCTTCGTGATCGCCGACGCCACCACGCTTACCGAAGCGGGCTACGTCGGCGAAGACGTCGAGAACATCATCCAGAAGCTGCTGCAGAACTGCAATTACGAAGTCGAGAAGGCGCAGAGCGGCATCGTCTACATCGACGAGATCGACAAGATCTCGCGCAAGTCCGACAACCCGTCGATCACGCGCGACGTCTCCGGCGAGGGCGTGCAGCAGGCGCTGCTCAAGCTCATCGAAGGCACGATCGCGTCGGTTCCGCCGCAGGGCGGGCGCAAGCACCCGAACCAGGATTTCGTGCAGATCGACACGACGAACATCCTGTTCATCTGCGGCGGCGCCTTCGACGGCCTGGAGAAGGTCATCCGCAATCGCTCCGAGCGCACCGGCATCGGCTTCGGCGCCGAGGTACGCAGCGCGTCCGAGCGCGCGGTGGGCGACGTGCTGCGCGAGGTCGAGCCCGAAGATCTCGTCAAGTTCGGCCTCATCCCCGAGCTGGTCGGCCGCCTGCCGGTGGTCGCCACGCTCGACGAGCTGAACGACGAGGCGCTGGTGCAGATCCTCGTCGAACCGAAGAACGCACTCGTCAAGCAGTACCAGCGGCTGTTCTCGATGGAAGGCGTAGACCTCGAGATCCGGCCGGCGGCGCTGCAGGCGATCGCGCGACGCGCGCTCAAGCGCAAGACCGGAGCGCGCGGACTGCGCTCCATCCTCGAGCAGACGCTGCTCGACATCATGTTCGACCTGCCCAGCCTGCAGAACGTGCAGAAGGTCGTGGTCGACGAGAACGCGATCGAAGGCGACGGCAAGCCGCTCGTCATCTACGCGGACGCGCCGCGCGTTTCCGGGTCGAACTGATCCAGGAAGAGAAGGGGGAAGGGAGAAGGGAGAAGTGGAAAAGCCCCGGCTGTCACGAGCGGCGCGTTTCGGTTTTCCCCTTCCCCCTTGACCCTTCACCCTTCACTTCTCTCTTTCCGCGCCACTCGTTCCCCGGGCGGCATCGCTCGTCCGCCCTGTTGCGCAAATCGTCCGCATTGCGCCCACGCCCTTCGAGGCGAGGAGTCGTTTGGGCGTATCCTCGACCCGATCCCCCCGGGTCGCTGTTCACTTGAAATCCCCTCGTGCGCCGCAACAACGCGAGGGAGACCACCTGGAGATCCGAATGTCCGAAGCCCAAACACCGAAACTGCAGTCGCTGCCGCTGCTTCCGCTGCGCGACGTGGTGGTGTTTCCGCACATGGTGATTCCGTTGTTCGTCGGCCGGCCGAAGTCGATCAAGGCGCTCGAGGCCGCGATGGAGCAGGGCAAGAGCATCATGCTCGTCGCCCAGAAGAACGCGTCGAAAGACGAACCGGTCGCCGAAGATATCTACGAGATCGGCTGCGTCTCGAACATCCTGCAGATGCTCAAGCTGCCCGACGGCACCGTGAAGGTGCTGATCGAGGGCGCGCGCCGCGCGCGCGTCGTGCAGATCGACGACGGCGAAACGCATTTCAGCTGCGAGGTCGAGGCGATCGACCTCCCGGCCGGCGAGAGCGCCGAAGCCGAGGCGCTGCGTCGCGCCATCCTCGCCCAGTTCGACCAGTACGTGAAGCTGAACAAGAAGGTTCCGCCCGAGATCCTCGCGTCGCTGAACGGCATCGACGATGCCGG
>Ga0066256_1002158_pt1 | contig 22941 bp, 15 predicted proteins | sample ThiBio_1000_biof_FD_87107 | JGI IMG/M metagenome (GOLD analysis project Ga0066256, IMG submission 87107) | Wastewater bioreactor microbial communities from Cape Town, South Africa - Thiocy_expt_1000_biof (version 2) | ecosystem: Engineered > Bioreactor > Thiocyanate-remediating >... | reverse complement strand
ACATTGTCGTCCTCTCGCACGGCCACCCCGATCACATCGGTGGGCTCATGGTCGACGGCAAGCCGATCTACCCGAATGCCCGCTACGTGTTCGGCGCCACCGAGTTCGATTACTGGAACAAGGGCGAAAACATCCCGGAGGCGCGAAAGCCCACCCGCGACTTGTTCATGACCCAGGCGGCGCCGCTCGGCGAGAAGGCGACCATGATCAAGGGCAACGACGAGATCGTCAGCGGCATCCGTGCGGTGCCTGCGTTCGGCCATTCACCAGGCATGCTTGCGTTCCACATCGAGAGCGAGGGCAAGCGGCTCTACAACTGGGCGGATACTGCCAACCATTACATCGTCTCGATCCAACACCCCGAGTGGCATGTGGCCTTCGACCAGGATAAGGACATGGCCGTCGAGGTGCGTAAGAAGACATTCGACATGGTGTCGGCGGACAAGATCCCCGTGGTTGGCTTTCACATGCCGTTTCCGTCGGTCGGCTGGGTCGAGAAGACGGCCGCGGGCTACCGCTGGGTGCCGGCCAGCTTCCAGTTCAACCTGTAGGGGCCGGATCAAGTTGGGGCCCGGAGGCGTGGCGCGGTGCCGCAAAATGATTGACTTCAAACGGTCAATCATTTTGCGTTCTTGGGCGTTTCACTGATCGTCCCATGGCCGCATAAGCGGCTTCTGATACAACCCGAAGCAGCCCGAACCCCGCAATGATCCGATCCGATCCCTATTGGTGGGAAGCCGCGCCCCCGGCGACGCTGCCGCGCGAGCCCGTGCGCTCGAAGTGCGATGTCGTGATCGTCGGGGCCGGCTATACCGGGCTCTCTGCCGCGATCACGCTCGCCCGGGCGGGGCGCAGCGTCCAGGTCTTCGACAAGATGCGCCCCGGCGAGGGTGCGTCCACGCGCAATGGCGGCATTGCCAGCGGCAATCTCAGGCCCTCGTTCGATGAGCTCGCCAAGAAGTTCGGCGAGGCGACGGCGCGCGCGCTGCTGCTCGAGGCCAAGGCGGCGCGCGAGGATCTTGCTCAGTTCATCGCGCGCGAAGGCATCGAGTGCGAGTTTTCGGTCACCGGTCGCTTTGCGGGAGCCTCGACGGCGGGCGACTACGAACGCCTCGCCCGCGAGGCGGACATGCTCAAAGCGACGACCGGTATCGAGGCCTACGCCGTGCCGCGCGCCGAGCAGCGCAACTACCTCGGCACGGACTACTATCATGGCGGCGCCGTGCGCATGGACATCGGCGGGCTGCACCCGGCGAAGCTCCATGCGGGGATGCTGCGGCTTGCGCGCGGCGCCGACGCGATCGTGCACGGTGAGACGGCGGTCACCGGCATTCGCAGCGACGGGCTCGACTACGAGGTCGAGACGGCGCGCGGCCGTGTGGCGGCACGCCATGTGATCACCGGCACGAATGGCTACACGGACCGCTCGGACCGCTGGCTGCGCCGGCGCATGGTGCCGGTGAGGAGCCGCATCATCGCGACGGCGCCGCTCTCAGACAACCTCATGCGCCAGCTCATGCCGAAGCGCATGATGCTCTCCGAGACGCGCAAGCTGCACTACTACTACCGCCCCTCGCCCGATGGCCGGCGCATCCTCTTCGGCGGGCGCGATGGCACGATTGCCGGCGAACCGACTTGGCCGACCGACCATCTGCGCCAGGCCCTCATCGACATCTTTCCTGAAGTCGAGGACGTCGAGCTCACGCATAGCTGGTTCGGCCATGTGGCCATGAACCGCGACATGATCCCGCGCATTTTCTCGCGGCAGGGAATGCGCTATGCCGCCGGCTACTGCGGCTCGGGCGTCGTATGGGCGCGCTGGGCGGGGCAGAAAGCTGCGTGGCAGGTTCTCGGCGAGGACCGTGGCGCCTCGGCGCTCGACATGCGCCCGCCCGCGGCCGTGCCCTTCTACAACGGCACGCCGTGGTTCATGCCGGGCGTGTTCGCGTGGTTGACCTTCCAGGATCGCCGCGCGCATCGACACCGCAAAAGCAAGACCTCTCTTCCGAAGCGTGATCCGGCATGAGCGAGACCATCGAGACGGCAAACGACGTGCAGGGCAAGCCAGGGGCTGAGGAAGCGTCGGCAACTCTGCCACGCGTGAGCATCGTCACGACATATCGCCGGGCGCTCGGCCTGCTGGCGCCGGAGCGCGGGCTCGCCGGCAGCCTGGTCGCCGCCAACGTCGCAATCGGCGTTATCCTGCTTGCCGAGCCCATTCTGTTTGGCCGCGTCGTCGACGCGCTCTCGCAGGGCGCGGGCGCCTTCTCGCTCATCGGGCTCTGGGCCGCGCTCGGCCTTTTCGGCATTCTCGCAGGGATGGTCGTCGCGCTGGCCGCCGACCGGCTGGCGCACCGGCGCCGCCTCATTGCCATGGCGACGGCCTTCGATCAGGCGATCACGCTGCCCATCAGCTATCATGCGCGCAAGGGCTCGGGCGCCGTCATCCGCGCGATCCAGCAAGGCACGGACTGCCTGTTCGGTCTCTGGCTGGCCTTCATGCGCGATCATCTCGCCGCGCTCGTCTCGATCGCCCTGCTCATTCCGACGGCCCTGACGATCGATGTGCGCATGGCGGCGCTGCTGTTCGGCCTCGGCGCGGTCTATCTCGCCGCGAACATGTTCGTGTTCAAGCGCACGATCGATCAGCAAGGCGAGGTCGAGCGCTATCATCGCGAGCTTGCGGGACGCGTCGGCGACGTGCTCGGCAACGTGACGGTCGTGCAAAGCTACGTGCGCTTCGAAGCGGAGTCGCAGGCCCTGCGCGGCCTCATGCGCGAGCTGCTTGCCGCGCAGTATCCCGTTCTCTCGTGGTGGGCCGGCGTCATGGTGCTGACGCGTGCGGCATCGACCATCACGATGGTGGCCATCTTCGCGCTCGGCGCCCTTCTTGTTCAGCGCGGTGAGTTGACGGTCGGACAGGTTGTCAGCTTCGTCGCGTTTGCAAACCTACTGATCACGCGGCTCGACGCGCTCTCGCATTTCTTTCTCGGCCTCTTTCAGCAGAAGCCGGCGATCGACGCCTATTTCGATCTCGTGGACACGACGAGTCCGGTCCTCGACCGTCCAGGCGCGCGCGCGCTCGAACAGCCGCGCGGGCACGTGCGCTACGAGGATCTCACCTTCCGTTTTCCCGATGGCACGATCGGCGTCAAGGACGCGAACTTCGAGGCCCTGCCGGGCGAGACGGTGGCGCTCGTCGGGCATACGGGGGCCGGCAAGACCACGGCGCTCGCCTTGCTGCAGCGTCTGCGCGATCCGCAGGAAGGGCGCATCACCATCGATGGCCACGATGTGCGCGATGTCACGCTCGCCTCGCTACGGTCCTCGGTGGCCGTCGTCTTCCAGGATGCAGGTCTGTTCAACCGCACGATTGCCGAGAACATCCGCATCGGCAAGCCGGGCGCGACCGATGAAGAGGTGAAGCGCGCTGCCGAGCTTGCAGGTGCGCACGACTTCATCATGCGTAAGCAGGGCGGCTACGATTTCCTCATCGGCGAGCGCGGCACGGCGCTGTCTGGCGGCGAGCGTCAGCGCTTGGCGATCGCGCGTGCCATCCTCAAAGATGCGCCGATCCTCATACTCGACGAGGCGACGAGCGCACTCGATGCCGAGACCGAGGCGCGCATCAAACGTGCCCTCGATGCGCTCCGCAAAGGGCGCACCACTTTCATTATCGCGCACCGCCTCTCGACGGTCGCCAATGCCGACAAGATCATGGTGATGCAGCACGGCGAGATCATCGAGCGCGGCAAGTTCCGCGAGCTGGTCGATCAGGGCGGCCTCTTCGCGCGCCTCGTCGCCGAAGGCGGCTTCACCGAGCCGACCGAGGTCAAGGAGAAGACCGAGGCGTAGTGGTGCTTTTGTTTGGTGCCGCGGGCTGCTGGGAAGAGGTGCTGTCGCTTCATTCCGTCGTGCTATGCCCGCGGCCGCAATGCCGACAGGTTGCGCCTGAGGCATCCAAAAATAAAGCCGGGTGGGTCTGGGAGGGTGTCCCTCCCAGTGGGGGTGCGGGGGCTAGCCCCCGTCGCGCCACAGGCGCGAGCGGAGCAGCCCGCGGCAAGAAGCTAGAGACTCAATCCCTTCGCGATTTCTTCCGCCACAGTGCGGCGCGCGGCGATCTCGGCCTCGAGAAGCTGCTCGCTGCGTGCGATGACCGCGAGGCGCTCCTCCTGCTGCTTGAGAGATTCGAGATAGCGGCGGCCGAGGTCGGAGTTGGCGCCGACGGAGCCGAGATTGCGGCGAATGCGCTCCTGATCCTCGGCGATCTTCTTGCGCTCGGCTTCGAGCTGGCTGCGCTGGGCGCGCGCGCGGTTGATCTCGCCGATCGTCTCGCCGAGGCGCGCGACGGCCGTCTTCAAGGCCGGCGTCTCGTTTTCGAGACCCTGGATCGTCGTCAGGATCTGCTCGGGCGCGAGCGACGTCAGCATGACGACGCGTCGATCCGTGCGCTCGACGACAAGCTTCGACTTCGCCGTCTTGCCCTTGGGCGCATCGATCTTGAAGCGATAGCGCGTCGGCGTCTCCTCGATCTCCTGCTGGTCGGCGGAGGGCGTCCAGCCGGCGGCGCGCGGCTCCTCGACGATCACTTCGCGGTCTTCCTCGGTCGGCGGCGTCACTTCGTAGTTGATCGTGCGCCGCGAACGCGTGGTGATCGTGAGCTCGCCGTTGACGGACTTGCCGAGGGTGGTGCGCTGTACGCCCTGATCCTCGCGGCGGATGTCGGTCTTGGTGTCGAGCGCGAGTGTGACGAACTTGAAGGTGCCCTTGGGCAGCAGGGGAAGCTGCGCGTCGCCGACGAAGTTCGTCGCGCCCTCGCTGGCCGCCTCGAAGGTCGTGACGATGCCGGCGGGGAGTGTCGCATCGCCGTCATTGCGCAGACGCACGGCGGCGAGCGGTCGGCGCGCGTGCGTGTCGGGCTGATAGAGCCACGTGCGCGAAGCGGCGACCTCGCGATCGAGGAAGGGCACCATCATGGTGTGGCCGGTCGCGAGCGAGATGCGCGAGGGAAAGCGATAGAGGAGCTGGGTCGGTGCTTCCTCAGCTTCGGCCGCGATCGCGGCCGAGCCGAGCGTGTCGGGCACGGGCGGTGGGGGTGGTGCAGCGGCAGGGGCCTGAGCCTCGAAGGCGCGGCCGGAGCGGTAGCGCTGCGCTTCGGCTTGCTGGCGGGGTGCGACCATGCCGAGCATCGGCGCCGCGGCTTTCTCGCGTGCATCGGCCACGCGCGCAGAGGCGAGGCTGTCGCTGTCATCCTGCTTGGGCAGGATCGACTGCCCGGCTGTCACCGGCACCTCGATGCGGTTCGAGAAGAAGGCCGTGTAGAGCGCCTGACGGAGCGCGACCGGATTACCTGAGACGAGCGTCAGCTCGACGTCCTTCCAGTCGCCGCCCGTGAGATTCTCGACGACGGCCCAGCCTTGCAGCTTGGCGCGTCCGCCGTCCTTCGGCAGCACGAGGCGGTACGATGTCTTCCATACGGGGGCGGCGACGACGTAGCTCAGCGCAATGTCCCGCGTGCCTTCGCCGAGAATGTCGAGCGAGAGCCGGCGGCGCTCCTTCGCGCGGTTCTCCGAGAGGCCTTGCAGCGCGCGCTCGATCTGTGCGCGGGCCTGGGGATCGGTGAACTGCAGGGTCGTGACTTCCTCGAGCACGGCCTGCACGAGCCCGCTCTCGCTCATCAGGCTCAGGCGATGGCGCGTGAGCGTGCCGCCGTCGTTCGGCAGACGCGTCTCGAAAGGTTCGACGCGGAAGACGCGGCCCTTGGCGCTGACCGGGCCGTTGATCTCGATCTCGCTGCCGACGAGCGCATTGAGGAGCGCGCTCGGCGAGCCGAGAGCTTCGGGCCCGAAGGGCAGGTCGCGGAAAAGCTCCTGGAGCGGTGCCTTGCCGGGCAGGCTCACGGCGCCGATCCCGCCTTCGCGATCGAAGACGGTGAGGCTCTTCAGCAGATCGTCGACCTGATCGAGGCGGACAGGGAGATCGATGGTCGCGCCGGCCGTAGCGGAGCCGGCGTGCGTGAACTGGGCGAGACCGATGCTCGACAGCACAACGCGGCGGAGCGGCAGCTCGTTGGCGGCGGCGGGCAATGCGAAGAGGCTTGCGAGAATGGCCGCGGCGGCCATGCGGCGGGCGCGGCGCGCGGAAGAAGCGCGGTGGATGGGGCGGGATTGGTGCGCGGAATGGGGCGGTCGGGAAGGACTGCGACGCGACATGGACTTTCCTGAAATTGGCGCGGCCGGCGCAGGTGCCGGCGGCGCGTTTCCCTGAGCTATGAGCGGCCCCATTCAACGCGCGCACTTCGTCGGAATTGCAGCAGCCGGAATAAGCTGAGAAATGCTGCGTGTGGCGGCGCGGCAGGCGCGCTCAGTTCCCGCCCCAGAGCGAGGAGAAAGGATTGAAGGGCTGCTGCTTCGGCGGCGCCTTGCGCTTGGGCGCGGGCTGCGGTGGTGGGGCTGCCGCGGGCTCACCTGGGGCCGCGCCGGCTGGCCCCACGGTCGGCGCCTGAGCACCGTTCGCTTGCGACCCTGCCGGCGTGGTGAGGGGTTGCCACGGTGATGGCTGGCCTGGCGGCGGGGCGGCGAGGCTTTCGCGCGCGCGCTCGGCTTCCTTCTGTCGCTCGGCTTCGAGTGCGCGCTGGCGTTCCGCCTCCAGGCGCGCGCGGTCTTCGTCGAGGCGGCGCAAGCGCTCGAGCTCGTCGACCTCGCCTTCCATGCGCCGCACGCTGAGTTCGCGCTCGAGCGCATCGACCTGGACCTGGGGCTCGAGTACGGCGAGCTTCGTGAGCGGGCCAGCCCAGACGATGGTGACGGTCGGGAGCGGGCCGCGTGGCTTGGCGCCCGGGCGCGGCGCAATATTGGCGCCGTCGAGCTTCCACTCGCTGTCGACGCGCTGGCTGTCGAGATCGAGGATCGTCGTGCCGGTGATGCGCCCGGTCTTGGTTTCGGCGACGATCGGCGCCGTGCGCACATGCCCGTCGGTCACCACCAGGGGAATGCGCCGGCGGCCAAGGGGAATGCGCTCGGCGCCGAGGCGCTCGCGGATGGCCTTCTCGAGATGTCCCGGCGCGAGCGAGCCATGAGGGGCGAGCACGGCCTCGCTCGCCTCCACGATGGCGCTCGGTGAGAGCCGGCTCAGGACGCCGTCCGTCAGGCGCACGTCGCCGGCGCCATTGAGCGAGGCGACGAGCCCGCGCGCAGTAAGGGCTGAGCCGGTCACGTCGAGCGAAAGCTGGAGGCGGCCGGCAAGCGGCGGCACCCGGCCGTCCTGTGTGGTGCTCGCGAGCTCGGCTGCGTCGATGCGCACGTTGCCTTTCAGCGCGGCGCCGGCCGGCGCCTTGGCGAGCGTCACGCGCGCATTCGCCTTGCCGCCGAGTGCTGCGGCCTCGACGAGGCGGATGTCGAGCGTGCCTTGCTTGATCGTGCTTTCGAGACGGGCAGCACGAAGCGCTACGCCATTCGCGACGATGAATTCGGGTGTGTCGAGGACGATGGTCCCTTCGAAGCCGTCGAGGCGATCGAAATCGAAAGGCGCTTCGGGCCACCAAGAGGCCGTATGCGCGCGTGCCTCGGGCGTGACCGCGGTGAGCGGGCGCTCGTCGAGAAGTGGAATGAGGGCGCGCGAAAGGTCGATGCGGCTTGCCGTGATGCGGGCGTCGAGGCGCTTCAGCGGCCGCGAGAAGTCGAGATCGAGGCTGCCCTTGAGCTGACCCTCGGCGAGGGAGAGATCATCGCTTTCGAGCTTGAGCCGTTTGTCCGTGAGCTGGATCGCGACGCGGCCCGCGACGGGCACGCCCGCGAGCCCGCTGCTGCGTCCGAGCGCCGTTGCCGCAACGAGGTTGGCGAGATCCTCGGCCGAGAGCCGCATGGTTCCCGTGAGCTCGGGCGTGGCGCCAGCAGGTGCGCTGAGACGGCCGCGCAGCTCGGCGCGCGCGCCTGCGCTATCGAGCGCGGCCAGTGTCTCGAAGCCATCGCCGAGCGTGCCGACGGCGGAGAGCGTGAGGCGCGCCGGCATGGGGATGCGACTTGCCACCGGTGCCGCCCAGCCATCGGGCGCGATCTGGGCGATGAGCGTGGTGATGGCAGGCGCATCACCCGTAAGGTCGATCTCAAGCGGCTGCGCGTTGAGCGTCGCGGCACGTTTCGGCGCGGTGAGCGTGGCCGAGACGCGGCTCTCGCCGAGCGCGCCATCGATGCTCAAGCGAGTGGCGCCGGGCAGCCCCTTCGGTGAGAGCTGCAGGCGGCCGGCGAGCCGCAATGGCGAGATGCGGTCGAGTCGCTGCGGCTCGATGAGGCTCGTCGCCGGTACGTCGAGCCACGCGAGCAGATCGGTGAGGGCGGCACGATCGGGGCTGATGACGACGCCCGCGAGCGAGCCCGCGGGATCGGCATCATCGTTGCTCGCGAGACCGCCTTCGAGCTCGACCTGCCAGCCGGCAGCGCCGCTTGCCTTGAGGCGCGGCACCTGCCACGTGCGCCCGTCCCAAGCCAATTCGGCATCGACGTCGTGGTAGACGGCGGCCTGTGTTGCGAGACGGCCGAAGCGAAGCTTGATGTCGATCGATGCGAGGCCGCCAGGGGGCTTGATCGTATCGGTGCGCGGTGCCGTCGTCGGGAAAGCGAGCGACGAGACGAGCGATTTCAGCAGCGCGCCGGGGCGCGGCTCGCTCGGCAGCAGTGCGCCGAAGTCGAACGAGGGGCCGTCGAGGGCGAGCGAGAGCACGGGGCCTGCGCCGGCCTTCGCATCGCTTCCTGTCGGAGTCTGCCGCCAGCTCGCATCGCCGCCGAGACGCCCGCCGGGAAGCTCCAGGCGGATCGCCTGGCCGGCAATGCGGCCCGGACCGACGGCGGGCGGGCAGGGGGGCGGGAGGGCCCGGCGGCGGGGGTCCGGGGGCGGCGGCGGCCCGCCCCGGGCCGGGGGGAGGAGGCGGTGGAGCGGGGCGCCGGGGAGGGGGCCGGGCCTTCCGACCTGGGTCGGGGCCGCCCCGGGGGGGAGCTGGCCGCTCAGCAGGGGGCGCGCGCTGCGGGAAAGTTGGCGGGAGACCCCGGGGTTGTCGTGGCCGCCCCCGCCGCTCTTCTGCACCTCGAGCTTGAGGGCGCTGATCACGTCGCCATTGAGGGTCGCCTGGTCGAGGAGCAGGAGCGCGCGCAGCTTGTCCGTACCGGGCAGCGCGTCGCCGAGGCCGGAAACAATGCGCGCGAGCGTCGCGGTGGAAGCCGTGTTCGCGTCGGTGCCGAGAATGCGATCGACGTCGATCCAGCGCGCATTGATGAGGATCTCGGCCGTCGTCTCCTTGCCCCATGTGAATTTGGCGGCGCCATGCGCGAGCTGCGGCTTGTTGTCGGCGTCGAGCGTCAGCGTGAGCTCAGCGAGCTCTGCACTTCCCGTGTCGGCCTTGAACGTCGACTTGATCTCGACCATGGCAGGCGCGCCGGCTGAACGGTTGCGCGCAGCGACAGGGTCGCTTCTGACGAAGGGCGTGCGGGCGGTGAGGTTGCCCTCGATGCGCATGCGTCCGAGGAGGTCGTGCGCCGTCGCGTCGATGGCCCAGCTCTGGTTGCGGGTGGGGACGCGGACCGTGCCCTTGAAGCGCACGCTGCCGTCGGCATCCTGGCGCGCCGTCGAGAGACGGAGCTCGCGCATCTCGCGATCGGACCGTGCCGCTCCTGCCGCGCCAGGTGCCTCGGAAGTCTCGGCATAGGTGAGGTTCACGCGATAGGGGCCTTCGAGGGCCGCGGCCGAGATGGTGCCGGCGATCTTCTGGAACTGCGATTTGATGTTGCCCCTGGGCTCGCGGATGACGAGGGCGCCGTCGCTGATCGCGATGTCCTCGAACGTCACGCGCCCCGGCAGCCGCGCCTCGCCCCTGCGGTTCGCGAGGCTTGCCCAGTTGCCGCTGCCGTGCTCATCGAGAACGAGATTGAGTATCGGGGTCGTGAGCTCGACGCGGCGCGCCTCGATGGTGCCACTGAGGAGTGGTGAAAGCGCGAGCCGAACCGTTACGGCGTCGGCCTTGAAGAGGGGCTCGCCGATCGCCGCCGTCGTATCCGCAACCCGCAGGCGCTCGATGTGAATGTAGGGCACCGGGAGCAGGCGCACGTTGATCTTGCCGCCGATGCGGACCTCCCGCCCGGCAAGGCGCGAGGCCTCTTCCTCGATGGCGCCGCGGTAGCGGGCCCAGTCGGTCAGGGCGGGGGCGGCGAACAGCGCCGCGAGCGGCGCGACGACCAGGACGCCCAGAATGCCCAATGCCCGCCTCATGATCGACGTATCATCTCCTCAATGCGCCGCGGCTACGGCAACACATCAAAATGACGCCCGTTGCGCTTCCGCCGGGCGTTGCCCTTTTGACCCACTTAATGACCAATTGCTGCAACAGTATACGACGTTTGGTCGCCGCCGTGCAGGCTTCGCATATGTGGTCATGCGAGACTATGCTCACAATTCGGCGAGCCGGCGACAGGCGAGGGGCGTCTGTACCGTTTAAAGCACGCCATCCAGGGGGATCGTCGACGCATGCCAACATGGCAAGTGATCCTGCTCGGGCTCATCGAGGGCCTGACCGAGTTTATTCCGGTCTCCTCGACCGGGCATATCCTCCTGGCCGGCCATTTCCTCGGCTTCGATTCGCCCGAGAAGACCTTCGAGGTCCTCATCCAGCTCGGCGCCATCCTGGCGATCCTGACGGTGTATTCGGCCAAGCTCTGGCGCATGGCGATTGATTTGCCGCACGATCGGCGGACGCAGAAGTTTGTTGCCGCGGTCGTACTGGCTTTTTTGCCGGCCGCCGTCATCGGCGTGGCGCTGCATTCGCTGATCAAGCAGGTTCTCTTTGCTTCACCGATGCTCATCTGCGTGATGCTGATCCTCGGCGGTTTCGTGCTGCTCGCCGTCGACCGCGCCCGCCTCGAGCCGCGCGTTCACGAGGCCATGGACATCACACCCTGGCTCGCGCTCAAGATCGGCTTCTTTCAGTGCTTGGCGATGATCCCGGGCGTGTCGCGGTCGGGCGCGACCATTGTCGCCGCCATGCTCATGGGTACCTCGAAGCGGGCGGCGGCCGAATTCTCGTTCTTCCTCGCCATGCCGACCATGGCCGGCGCGTTCGCCTATGATCTCTACAAGACCCATGCCCAGCTCGATGCGGCGACCATCCGGGGCATCGCCCTCGGCTTCGTCGTTTCGTTCGTCGCCGGCGTGATCGTCGTACGCTACCTGCTCGATTTCGTGAGCCGTCACGGTTTTGCGCTGTTCGCGTGGTGGCGCATCATCCTCGGCGGCATCGGCCTCGGAGCGCTGCTGATCCTCGGTTAGGCGGCGTGGGAGGTCGCCGGCTCGGTGAGCACCGCGTGAAGCGTCGCGCGGTCGCGCGAGGCCTTGAGCTTCTCGATGGTCAGCGGGTCGCGCAGAAGGCGTGAGATGCGCGCCAGCGCCTTGAGATGATCGGCGCCGGCCTGCTCGGGCGCGAGCAGCAGGAAGACCAGCTCGACGGGCTCACCGTCCGTCGAATCGAAGTCGATCGGCGCCTCGAGGCGCGCGAACAGGCAGAGGATGCGGTTAATGCCGGGCGGCTTGCCGTGCGGGATGGCGATGCCGCGGCCGAGGCCCGTGGAGCCCAGCCGCTCGCGCTGGAGCAGCGTCTCGAAGATGGTTCGCTCGTTGAGGCCGGTCAGCTCCGCCGCCTTCTGGGCGAGCTCATGGAGCACCTGCTTCTTGCTCTTCGCCTTGAGGGAGGCGATGACGCCTTCCGGCTTGATCAGATCACCGAGGTCCATTTTTCTTCTCATTCCCCTCAGGTAGGTGCCTGAGCCGGCCCCGGGGAGGGGGCGGAGCACCGCCTATCGGTTCAAATTTCTGAATGTCGCGACCGCTGCCGAACCGTCTTAACCAGTCCAATTTCATGCATGAGCGATGCCAACGCTGGTTTCTGGCACGTCCGCGGTTCGGAACCATGGCGCCGAACAGACTGCGGGAGCCCTCGTTCTCCCCCAGTTGGCCGTTTGGTCCTGGCTAGCGGCCCATAAGTTTCGTCTCTTCGCGTCACGCGGCCCGTCCTGATCCGGTCCAGTACAAAAACGCCATGACATCCAGCTTACAGCCGGACCCCACTTGCTTAATGTGTGCCAGTCCTAACGCGGTGCCGCCCCCCGGAATAGGCTCCTTCCGCCCCCCGCGGGACCTCTCCTGGGTCTCCCGCTCGGGGCCTGCCACCCGGCCTACTGTGCCGCGACTCCGATGCGGCGAGGAGTCTCCTTGCCCTCTGTACGCCGAGTCGGGTTGGGGGGCATACTTAGATCAGCGCGGATCGCACTGTCAAATGATCCGCAGAGGGGTGTTTCCGCCGCCGGTTTGCTCTCGAATGAGACTAATGAGCGTCTTTGCGCCGCCATGATAGGCAGCGGTGGCGCTTCTGCTGAAATTGGCGCCAGCCGGCGCGCTTATTCCGCGCTTATTCGAGGACGGCGGTGCCGGCCGTCTGGATCGGATAATAGCCGGCGTGATCGGTAATGCGGCCTGCGGCGCCGGCCTCGAAGCGCGCGCGCTCATCGACCGAGAGCGGCCGCTTTTTCCAGGTAGTGGGATCGACGGTGACGTAGACCACCTCGGCCGTGACGATGGTGTCGCCCGTGCCGGCGATCCTGAGCTCGAAACCGATCGTGACAGAGGTCGTGCCAAGGCGCTTGGCGCCCACCGAGATCTCGAGCACGTCGTTGAAGCGCGCGGGCGCCGTCCACTCGATGAGCTGGCGCACCACCTGGATCTCGAGCGAGCCGTCGAACGGGTCCCGCCCGGGGAAGGTCGCGCGCAGGAACTCGGTCACGGCGAGATCGACATAGTCGCCGTAGCGGGCGTTGAACACGACGTGCTGGGCATCGCAGTCCTGGTAGCGCACGCGCGTGTAGTAGCGGAACGGCGTCGTCATTCGCTTTCCCTGCGGAAGACGTGAAGGGTATCGGGGCCGGCCATGCGGCGGGCGACGCAGACGAGCCGGGGAGCGGCAAAATGCTGCTCGAGATCAGGTCCGGCAACGGGAATGGTCGGGCCAGAGCTCTTGACCGGGCTGACGGCGACGATTGCCTCGTCGACGAGGCCGGCAGCGAGGAATGCCGCCCACATCTCGGGGCCGCCCTCGACCAGAAGGCGCGTGACGCCGTTCCTGGCGAGGCGCGCGAGCAGCGTCGCGAGACCGATCCGGCTTGTGCCTTCGGGGTGGCTGTCGAACGTCACGTGGTCGCGATTGGTGGCATGGGGTGAAGCCGCGAGGTGGGCTTCGTCGGCACGCGTCGCCAGCCAGACCTGCCGGAAACGGGCTTCGGGAAGGGTGTCGGCCGCCGAATAGACCTTGGCCGTGGCGGGTGTGCGCAGCGAGCCGTCGACGATGATGCGGCGCGGCGATCGATCGGTGAGGCCCGGCGGGCGGGATGTCAGCGCGGGGTCATCGGCGAGCACCGTGCCTGCGCCGACGAGGATCGCATCAGCCTCAGCGCGCAGCAGATGGGCATAGGCACGTGCCTCCGGGCTCGTCACCCAGACGGGCGCGCCGTTGCCTGCCGCGACGGCATGGCCGGCATCGAGCGCCATCTTGAGCTGCACGAATGGGCGCTGAGCCGTCTGCGCGAGAATATGGCCGAGTGTCACGAGGCGGGCTTCGTCGGCCTGCACGCCAATCTCGACCTTGATGCCGGCATCACTGAGCTGGGCAAAGCCGCGGCCCGAGACGATCGGATTGGGATCGGGGATCGCGCAGACGACGCGCTTGAGGCCCGCCATCACCATCGCATCGGCGCAGGTCGGCAGGCGGCCGGTGTGGGCGCAGGGCTCGAGCGTCAGATACATCGTGCGCCCGCGGGCGCGCTCCCCGGCGCGGCGCAAGGCTTCTTTCTCGGCGTGCGGCCGCCCTCCCGGCTGCGTCCAGCCGCGGGCGATGACCTCGCCAGTGCCCTCGTCGACGACGATCGCCCCGACGGACGGATTGGGCGCGGTCGTGCCAAGGCCCCGCCGCGCCATGCGCACGGCGATGTCCATCATGTGTCGGTCGAATTCGGCGGAGGAGGTCGGCATCACATTACTGCTTGTAGTCCACGCCGGGCTCGGCAGCCGGGGTTGCGGCCGGCGCATCGTCGTTGAGGCCAAGGGGCTGGCCGGCGATCTCGCCGAGCACCTCATGGAAGTCCGCCGCCTCGCGGAAGTCGCGGTAGACGGACGCAAAGCGCACATAGGCGACAGGATCGAGCGAGCGCAAGCCCTCCATGACGAGCTCGCCAATGGCCGAGGAGGTCACCTCGGTCTCGCCCATGCTCTCGAGCTGGCGCACGATGCCGGTCAGCATCCGCTCGATGCGCTCGGCGGCAACAGGACGCTTCCTGACGGCGAGCTCGACCGAGCGCGAGAGCTTCTCGCGGTCGAAGCCGACGCGGCGGCCCGAGCGCTTGACGACGATGAGCTCGCGGAGCTGGACGCGCTCGAAGGTCGTGAAGCGGCCGCCGCAATCCGGGCAGATGCGACGCCGACGGATGGCCGCGCCCTCCTCGGTCGGGCGGCTGTCCTTGACCTGGCTGTTCTCGCTCGCGCAGTACGGGCAGCGCATTGGGGCCTCCAAGTCGGGCTGAGGGGCCGGCTGCACCCGACCGCTCGCCAATGGCCGGGCGCCGTGCACTAGTGTGATGATCGAGAAATTCGTCGCATCTCGCGGCACGGTACGGAGCGAATTTCTCGATCTGAATCACACTAGCAAGATTATGATTCTAGTGTCCCTTCAGATTCCGAAGTTCGCTCGCACCGCCAACATCGAGGGATGGCGAACTTCGGCATCGGGACACTAGTCGTAGATCGGGAAGCGGTCGCAAAGCGCGATAGCTTCCTCGCGCACGCGGTGCTCGATCTGGGCATCACCGGCATCGCCATTGCGGGCGAGGCCGTCCAGCACCTCGACGATCATCTTGCCGATCTGGCGGAACTCGCCTGCGCCGAAACCGCGCGTGGTGCCGGCCGGCGTGCCGAGGCGAACGCCCGACGTTACGAACGGCTTCTGCGGATCGAAGGGCACGCCATTCTTGTTGCACGTGATGTGGGCGCGCCCAAGCGCGATCTCGGACGCCTTGCCGGTGAGGTTCTTCGGGCGCAGATCGACGAGCAGGAGGTGGTTGTCCGTGCTGCCGGCGACAATGTCGTAGCCGCCGGCCTTGATGGTCTCGGCGAGCACCTTCGCGTTGTCCACGACGGCCTTGGCGTAGGTCTTGAACGACGGCTGCAGGGCCTCGTGGAAAGCCACGGCCTTGGCCGCGATGATGTGCATGAGCGGGCCGCCCTGCAGGCCCGGGAAGACCGCCGAGTTGATCTTCTTGGCGATCTCCTCGTCATTGCTGAGGATGATGCCGCCGCGGGGGCCGCGGAGCGACTTGTGCGTGGTCGTCGTCACGACATGGGCGTGCGGGACGGGCGAGGGGTGCACGCCGCCAGCCACGAGGCCGGCAATATGGGCCATGTCGACCATCAGGTAGGCGCCGACGCTGTCGGCAATGGCACGGAAACGGGCCCAGTCCCAGAAGCGCGAGTAGGCCGTGCCGCCGGCGAGGATCAGCTTGGGCTTGCTGGCCTTGGCGATGCGCTCGACCTCGTCCATGTCGATGAGCTGGTCTTCCTTGCGCACGCCGTAGGGCACGACCTTGAACCACTTGCCGCTCATGTTGACCGGCGAGCCGTGCGTGAGGTGTCCGCCGGCATTGAGGTCGAGGCCCATGAAGGTATCGCCCGGCTGCAGGAGCGCCAGGAACACGGCCTGGTTCATCTGGCTTCCCGAGTTCGGCTGGACGTTCGCGAACTTCGCACCGAAAAGTTTCTTGGCGCGCTCGATGGCGAGCGTCTCGATCTCGTCGACATACTGGCAGCCGCCGTAATAGCGCTTGCCCGGATAGCCCTCGGCGTACTTGTTCGTGAGCACGGAGCCGGCGGCTTCGAGCACGGCCCGCGAGACGATGTTCTCGGACGCGATCAGCTCGATCTCGGTTTGCTGGCGGACGAGCTCACGACCGACCGAGCCGAATACCTCGGGATCGCTCTCGGCGAGGGACTGGGCGAAGAAGGGGTTCTGCGCTTTGTGCGCACGCACGGCGGTCGACATGGGCGGATCCCGGAGCGTTGAAGGAGTAAGAGTGCCTTTCGGCGGCCCTCTTAGCAGCGTTTCCGGGCTACGCCAATGGCTTGGGGCCGGTTGCTCCCGGTACGGTCAAGATGTGGGGCGCCACTCCCCAGGCACATGGCCGCATGTGGCGTCAGATGGTGGGTTCCGGTTGCCCCGGGAGGGCCGAACCCCTAATCTGCCGCGGTTTTTTGCGCCCATCCGAGAGGCTTCATGAAGTTCACGGGAAGCAAGTCCTACGTTGCAACCGACGATCTCAAGGTTGCAGTGAACGCGGCGATCACGCTCGAGCGTCCGCTCCTCATCAAGGGGGAGCCGGGGACCGGCAAGACCGTGCTTGCTCAGGAGGTCGCCAAGGCCCTCGGCGCGCCGCTCATCGAGTGGCACATCAAGTCCACGATCAAGGCCCAGCAGGGCCTCTATGAATACGACGCCGTCTCGCGCCTGCGCGACAGCCAGCTCGGCGACGAGAAGGTCAAGGACATCTCGAACTACATCAAGCGCGGCAAGCTCTGGGAGGCGTTCACGAGCGAGGTGCGCCCCGTGCTGCTGATCGACGAGATCGACAAGGCGGATATCGAGTTCCCGAACGACCTCCTCCAGGAGCTCGATCGCATGGAATTCTACGTCTACGAGACGGCTCAGACGATCAAGGCGACGAAGCGCCCGATCGTCATGATCACCTCGAACAACGAGAAGGAGCTGCCGGACGCCTTCCTGCGCCGCTGCTTCTTCCACTACATCAAGTTCCCCGATCCTGAGACCATGCGCGCGATCGTCGAGGTCCATTTCCCGGATCTCAAGGGCCGGCTCGTCGCGGAGGCGCTCAAGATCTTCTATGACATGCGCGAGGTGCCGGGCCTCAAGAAGAAGCCCTCGACCTCCGAGCTGCTCGACTGGATCAAGCTGCTCATGAACGAGGACATCGGCCCCGAGACCCTGCGCGAGACCGATCCGCGAAAGCTCATCCCGCCGCTGCACGGCGCGCTGCTGAAGAACGAGCAGGACGTGCACCTCTTCGAGCGGCTCGCCTTCATGTCGCGGCGCAAGGAAAGCCAGAATTAATTCGCGGCACGCTGTCAGGCGCTAGCCGACAGGCTATAAGCGGCAGTCAGGAAGCAGCGGACGGCCTGAGACCCAGATCTCGGGCCCATGATCGGGCATTGGCGGGCGGCTGATGAAAAAAGCATCAGGACAGGCAACACCTTTGACGGCCGGGCGCGCGGGCGCGCTCAGCGGCACGGTGCGCGTGGCGGGCGACAAGTCGATCTCGCACCGCGCGCTCATGCTCGGCGCGATCGCCACGGGCGTGACGCGCATCCGCGGCCTGCTAGAAGGCGAGGACGTGATCGATACCGCGCGGGCGGTGACGGCGCTCGGCGCGCGGGCCCAGAAGAAGGGCGATGTCTGGGAGGTCACGGGCCGTGGCGTCGGTGGGCTTACGCAGCCGGCGGAAGCGATCGACTACGGCAACTCCGGTACGGGCGTGCGCCTCATGCTCGGGCTGGTTGCGGGGCACCCGATCGAGGTCAAGTTCATCGGCGATGCCTCGCTCTCGCGCCGGCCCATGGGGCGGGTGCTGAAGCCGCTGCGCCAGATGGGGCTCGAGGTCGTGGACGACAAGGAGACCCTGCCGCTGACCGTGCGCGGATCGGATCAGCTCGTGCCCATGGAGTACGTGCTGCCGGTGCCGAGCGCGCAGGTGAAGAGTGCGATCCTTCTTGCGGGCCTTCATGCGGCCGGCGAGACGACCATCGTCGAGAAAGAGGCGACGCGCGACCACACGGAGCGGATGCTGCGCTATTTCGGCGCCGAGGTGCGGACGCAGAAGACGGCGAACGGCACGCGGATCACGGTGAAGGGCGATGCGGAGCTTGAGGGACGGCCGGTCACCGTGCCGGGCGATCCGTCCTCGGCGGCCTTCCTCATTGCGGCCGCCGTGCTGGTGCCGGACTCGGACGTGACCGTCGAGGGCATTCTCTACAATCCCACGCGGACCGGATTCTACAAGACGCTGCAGGAAATGGGCGCGGACATCACGCTCCTGAACATGCGCGAGGAAGGCGGCGAGCCGATCGCCGACGTTCGTGCGCGCGGTGGCAAGCGTCTCAAGGGCGTCCGCGTGCCGCCCGAGCGCGCACCTTCCATGATCGACGAATATCCCGTGCTCGCGGCCGTGGCGGCCTTTGCCGATGGGGCAACGCGCATGGAGGGGCTTGCCGAGCTGAAGGTGAAGGAGAGCGACCGCCTTGCGGCGACGGCCGCCGGCCTTGCTGCGAACGGCGTCGAGGCCAAGGTCGAGGGCGACACGCTGATCGTCACGGGGAGCAAGAGCGTGCCGGGCGGCGGCACGGTCGCGACGCATCTCGATCACCGCATTGCCATGGCCTTCCTGACGCTCGGGCTCGTGAGCGAGAAGCCCGTGACGGTGGACGACAGCCGCATGATCGCGACGAGCTTCCCCGAGTTCCGCGGGCTCATGGAGCAGCTCGGCGCGCGCTATGAAGCCGGAGCCTGAGGCAGTGACGGGGCCGCTCCTGGACGCAAATTGGGTGCTGGGGCCATGATCATTGCCATCGACGGCCCGGCAGCTTCCGGCAAAGGCACGCTCGCGCAGCGTATTGCCGGCCACTTCGGCTATGTCTGGCTGGATACGGGCCTGCTCTACCGGGCCGTTGCTCGGGACGTGTTTGCGGCCGGTGCCGATCTCGAGGATGCGGAGGCCGCGGCGCGGGCTGCGGCGGCGCTCGATGCGACATCGCTCGGCGATGCGGCCCTGAGGTCGACGGCGGTCGGCGAGGCGGCCTCGGTGGTGGCCAAGCATCCGGCTGTCAGGGCAGCGCTTCTGGATTTCCAGCGGAATTTTGCCAGAACGCCACCCGGTGCCGTGCTCGACGGCCGGGATATCGGCACGGTCATCTGCCCCCATGCCGATGTTAAGATTTTTGTCACGGCGGACGTCGAGGTCAGGGCCCGGCGGCGCTTCGAGGAATATGTCCGCCGGGGGGAGAACGTGACCTACGAGGAGGTGGTGGAAGTCATCCGCCAGCGCGATGCCCGCGATGCGAGCCGGGCGGCCGCCCCCCTCCTGCAGGCGCCGGACGCCGTGCTCCTCGATACGACGGAAATGGACATCGAGGCCGCCTTCGAGGCCGCACTGGCCATCATTTCCCACGTCACGAGCGGGCGTTCAGCACCCTGCTGACCCTTGCTTTCGGACCCGCAAAGCGCTATTTGACCACTGCTCCACCTACCCCGGACTGATCAAGAGGAAGATCAGCCAGCCCGGCCTGCCGAGATGGCGGGCCAAATCTTGAGCTGCGGGCCCTGCCCTCCGCCGGTGGCACTCGAGCACACAAGCCAGAACAACCGACGAAGCTTCGGGGGTTGGCGCATGGCCGTTTGGGGCCGCGCAGTATCCCCCATAAGCGTCGTTCCGACTTTGAACACACGGGCGGCGGACCACGGTCCGGCGGGCCCGTATCCCGCATTCAACAGAATGGAGCCTGAATGACCACGACTGCTGCACCGAATGAGATGAACCCCTCGCGGGCCGACTTCGAGGCCCTGCTGAACGAGAGCTTTTCCGGCAATGGCGCCTTCGAGGGCCAGGTCGTAAAGGGCAAGATCACGGCGATCGAGAAGGATCTCGCCGTCATCGACGTCGGCCTCAAGATGGAAGGCCGCGTCGCGCTGAAGGAGTTCGGCGCTTCCGGCCGCAACAGCGACCTGAAGGTCGGCGACGAGGTCGAGGTCTACCTGGAGCGCGTCGAGAATGCGCTCGGTGAGGCCGTTCTTTCGCGCGACAAGGCGCGTCGGGAAGAGAGCTGGACCCGTCTCGAGAAGAAGTTCGAGGCGAATGAGAAGGTCGAGGGCGTCATTTTCAACAAGGTCAAGGGCGGCTTCACCGTCGACCTCGACGGTGCCGTGGCGTTCCTCCCTGGCTCGCAGGTGGACATCCGTCCCGTGCGCGACATCGGCCCGCTGATGAACGTGCCGACGCAGTTCCAGATCCTCAAGATGGACCGCCGCCGCGGCAACATCGTCGTCTCGCGCCGCTCGGTGCTCGAGGAGACGCGGGCCGAGCAGCGGACCGAGATCGTCGCACGCCTCGCCGAGGGCCAGGTCATCGACGGTGTGGTCAAGAACATCACCGACTACGGTGCGTTCATCGACCTCGGCGGCATCGACGGCCTGCTGCACGTCACCGACATGGCATGGCGCCGCGTCAATCACCCGAGCGATGTCGTCAACGTCGGCGACACCGTGAAGGTGCAGATCATCCGCATCAACCCGGATACGCAGCGCATCAGCCTCGGCATGAAGCAGCTTCAGTCCGATCCGTGGCAGGGCATCGAGGCCAAGTACCCGGTCGGCGCGCGCTTCACCGGCACCATCACGAACATCGCCGACTACGGCGCGTTCGTCGAGCTGGAGCCGGGCGTCGAGGGCCTCATCCACGTCTCGGAAATGAGCTGGACGAAGAAGAACACGCACCCCGGCAAGATCGTCTCGACGAGCCAGCAGGTGGACGTGCAGGTGCTCGAGGTCGATCCCAACAAGCGCCGCATCAGCCTCGGTCTCAAGCAGACCCAGGAGAACCCGTGGGACGGCTTCCTCACGACGCACCCGAAGGGTTCGATCGTCGAGGGCCCGGTGCGCAACATCACCGAGTTCGGCCTGTTCATCGGTCTCGATGGCGGCGTCGACGGCATGGTCCATCTCTCCGACCTCGACTGGAACAAGTCGGGCGACGAGGCGATCAAGGACTACAAGAAGGGCGACAACGTCAAAGCCGTGGTGCTCGACGTCGACAGCGCCAAGGAGCGCATCTCGCTCGGCATCAAGCAGGTCGCCGGCGACCCGCTCGACACGATCGCCAAGTTCAAGAAGGGCGATCCGGTCACCTGCGAGGTCATCGCTGTCGAAGCCAATGGCGTCCAGGTGCGTATTGCCGACACCGACATCACGACCTACGTCAAGCGTTCGGACCTCTCGCGCGACCGCTCCGAGCAGCGGCCTGAGCGGTTCAATGTCGGCGACAAGGTCGATGCGGCGGTGATCAGCGTCGACAAGACGACGCGGCGCATCCAGGTCTCGATCAAGGCCCTCGAAATCGCCGAGGAGAAGCAGGCCGTTGCCCAGTACGGCTCGACGGACTCGGGCGCCTCGCTCGGCGATATCTTCAAGGCTGCTCTGAAGCGTCGCGAGGGTGGCGGCGAGGAAGAGAAGTAATATTCTATAGGTCGATACGGGCGCCGCGGACGTGCCACGTTCGCGGCGCCTTTTTGTTGGGCGAGGATCGAAGCAGCAGCGCAGGGAGAAGTGCCCGTGAGTGCTGAGCCGAGTGCCGAGCCGCACATCCGTGTGCACCCCGCGATCGAGAGTATCGACGCTGCTGCCTGGGACGCGCTCGCGAACCCGGATCCAGCCACGCTCAATCCGTTCATCACGCACGCCTTCCTCCTGGCGCTCGAGCGCTCGGGCTCCGTCGGCCGCCGCACGGGCTGGTCGCCCTGTCATCTGGCGCTCGAGCAGGACGGCGCGGTCACCGGCGTCGCGCCCTGCTACCTGAAGAGCCACAGCAAGGGCGAGTACGTGTTCGACTATGGTTGGGCCGAGGCCTACGAGCGGGCCGGCGGGCGCTACTATCCCAAGCTCCAGGTGGCCGTGCCGTTCACGCCCGTGCCGGGCCGGCGCTTTCTCGTCGGCGCAGGTGAGGGGGCGGAAGCGCGCGAGCAGATGCTGGTCGCCGGCGCGGCCGCGCTCGCGAAGGAGACCAATGCCTCATCGGTGCACGCGACTTTTCTTACGGAGGAGGAGTGGTCGCGGATCGGCGCGGGCTCGGGCTGGCTCCGGCGCACGGACCAGCAGTTCCACTGGCAGAATGCCGACTACGCGACCTTCGACGATTTTCTCGCGAGCCTTGCCTCGCGCAAGCGCAAGGCCGTGCGCAAGGAGCGCGCGGAGGCGCAGGGCATTCCGGGTCTCGCCATCGAGCACGTCACGGGGCGCGACATCACCGAGGCGCACTGGGATGCCTTCTTCGACTTCTACATGGAGACGGGGAGCCGCAAATGGGGCCGGCCCTATCTCAATCGCAAATTCTTCTCGCTGCTCGGCGAGGCCATGGGCGACCGCTGTCTGCTCGTGATGGCGCGGCGCGGCGATCAGTACGTCGCGGGCGCGCTGAACCTCATCGGCGGCGATTGTCTCTATGGCCGCTACTGGGGCGCGATCGAGCATCCCCCCTTCCTGCACTTCGAGCTCTGCTACTATCAGGCCATCGAGATCGCCATCGCGCTGAAGCTCGCGCGCGTCGAAGCGGGTGCACAAGGTGAGCACAAGCTTGCACGCGGCTACATGCCGACACCGACCTACTCAGTGCATTGGATTGCCGATCCCGGTTTCCGCCGCGCCGTAGAGCGGTATCTTGTCGAGGAGCGGGACTTCATGGCGCAGCAGCGGCTCGCGCTCGCCGAGTACGGCCCGTACAGAAAGAGCGCTGGCGACTGATCGTGCCGCTGCATCGAGGGACAAGAAGCAGGAGTGAAAAATGACGATCTCGACGATTGGCTTCATTGGTCTCGGTGTCATGGGCGAAGCCATGTGCCGGAACCTCGCGCGCAAGGGTACGTGGAAGGTCATCGCCTTCGATCAGCGCCGGGAGCCGCTCGAGCGTCTCAAGGCCGACAATGTCGGGATCGCGACGTCGCTGCGCGGTCTCGCCCAGGCGGCGGACGTGATCCTCATGTGCCTGCCGGGCGGGCGCGAGGTCGAGATCGTCACGGATGGCGCCTCGGGCC
>Ga0066256_1002157_pt1 | contig 22944 bp, 6 predicted proteins | sample ThiBio_1000_biof_FD_87107 | JGI IMG/M metagenome (GOLD analysis project Ga0066256, IMG submission 87107) | Wastewater bioreactor microbial communities from Cape Town, South Africa - Thiocy_expt_1000_biof (version 2) | ecosystem: Engineered > Bioreactor > Thiocyanate-remediating >... | reverse complement strand
CTTGTAGTACGCGTAGCCGAGGTGCGTCTTGGGTGAGGGGAGCTTGTTCACCTTCAGGTCCACCGGCGCGCCATCCAGGTACTGGATGGGGGAGGTACCCGGCAGCACCCACGCCGCCGCCGCCGCCGCCGCCGCCGCCAGCGCCACCGCACGCAGGCCCGCCATGGTGACCGTGTGTGTGTGGGGAGGAAGAGGGAGGTGTCAAAAGTATGCACCACCTGCCGTTGCCGGTCTAATACCACCACTCCGTCGCCCCTACACTCTGCTGCCCCCCTACAAACCACCCTCCTACACAATATGTGCGTCCTACCTCCCTCCTTATCCGTCGCAGCACCCGCCCACACTTGATATTCTCACCCCTATTGTCTAATTCCACTGGTACCAGCAGCCCCTCTCCTCTCTCCTCCTCCTCTACTCAGTCTACTGCCAGTGCCAGCAACGCGTGCGCGGTTGCCGTGGTACAGCAACAGGGGGCGCGTCACAACAACGCTGCAGTGCCTCCACTTGCCGCGGCAACTTGTGCCGCCCTCCGGCGCGGCGGTCGCGGGACGGTTGCTAGCACCAGTCCGGTACCACCACCGGCTGCGGCCTGTTGCGGCCTGGTCCCTCTCTCCTCCCTCTCTCCTCTCTCTCTCCTCCTCGCCCTCTCAAAGGCTCTCATCACTCGCTTCTTTCTGCTACCACCATTTCTCGGTCTGTGCACATTCAGTGGCGCCAGGACCACGACAGCACGGCAGAGTGGTGTTAGTACAAGGCAGGGCTGCATGGTTGAAAGCCACACGCGTCGTGGGGGCAGTGTTGTTGGAGTTACTAAAAGAAGCGAAAGAAATAGGCGGCGCTTGAACTCCCTCTCTCTCCTCCTCCTCTCCACTCCTCTACTCCTTCCCTCTCCTTCTCCCCTCCTCCTCTACTCTATGCTGCTTTGGCAGTGCAGCTTTGCTACCAACCAGGTCCAACCTACCAAGAAAGAGAGTGTGACGGCGGCCGCGCGGGTTGCTGCAAATTGCAGGCACGTGCCGTCTTGCCGCATACGTGTGACTATACGCGTTAGGTATTGCTGCCACATTGTCACACGCGCATATTTTCAGCCAACGGCGGCCCTAGGCAGCCAGCAGCCACCAACCACTCCTTTCCCTCCCTCCCTTCCCTACTACTACTACTACTGCTGCCTGATTGGTATCATCGCTGCGACTGCTGAGCTGCCTATTGGTGGTGGTGCTGCTGCTACTACTGGTCCACCTGCTGGTGCTGCCGTCTTTCAATAGCTGGGCTGCCGCAATCATAAGTAAGCAGTCGCAGCAATCGCCGGGTCGCTACCCGCACCGCCACAAATAGACATGGCGCGGGTGCTGACGTGCAGCCAGCTGGTGGCGGTGCTGGAGGAGGGCGTGGGCGTGCCCGACGGCGCGGTGGAGGCCACGCTGGCTGCCCTGGCACCGCGCCTGCCATCCCTATTTGACCTCGCGCTGCCGCGCCCGCCCGCCGGCCGCGCCATCGGTGCGCCCGCCACCACCGCCGCTGCCACCGCTGCCGCCACTGCGGCAGCCGCCGCGTACCCACTGCTGCCGCCGCCGGGCGCGGCGGTGGCGGCAGCGCCCCGGTTTTCCGATGCGACCGCCGCGGTGGCGGCGCTGGCGGGCGTGCCGGTGGGCATGGCGGCTGGCGCGGTAGGGCGTGTGTTTCCACCTGGCGGCCTGCCGGCGGCGGCTGGTGCCGAGGGACAGGCCGCGCTGCTGCGCGTCGTTAGTGACGCGTGCGCCGTGGTGTGGGGTGAGCAGGCCACCGCGGTGCGCGCGGTGGGCGCCATGTACCTGGCTCTCTCTGACGGCGCCGGTGATGAGTCGGCGTCGCCCTACGCCGACGTGCTCTATCACACGCTGGCGGCGGCGGATGCCCGTGCGGGGGAGCGGGGACTGGCTGGCGTGCTGCTAGAGGCCGCTACCATCAACGCGGCCGCGCGGGAGCCGCCGTTTGGGGAGGTCGCGGCGCTGAGCGCGGCCGGCACGTCCGCCGCGCTGCGCCTGCGCTTCATGCGCGAGCACACGCGCGCCGCCGCCGCCGCCGCGCTGGTGCTGCAGGAGGCGCTGGCTGGCGCGCTGTACGCGCTAGCGCACGTGCGCCTGCTGGTGCCGGCCGCCGAGCCTACCGTCTACGCCACCCGGTTTGTGTATCTGGTGCGGGAGCTGTGGACGCCGCCAGGCAAGGACACGGCGCGCGGCGCCGGCACCGTGGCCCACCTGGTGGCGGCAGCTGAGGCGGGCAGCGAGCCGGCGGCCGCGCACGACGTGCGGTTGCGCGCCACACGGATAGAGCACCTGCTGCTGCTGGCGGTGGTGGAGGCGGTGGACCTGCCGCTGGCGGCGCAGTTCAGCGTTCGTAGTCTCGGCGGCGGCGGCGGCGGTGACGAGAGTCGCGATGCGGCAGCAGCAGCAGCGGCAGCAGCGGCAGCAGCAGCAGCGGTGGCTGCGGCGGACCGCGCCCGCCCACGCTACGCACCCAAGTATGACGAGCACCCGCTGCTGAATGAGGTGTACGGCATCAACGCGGTGCGCGGCGGCGAAGAGGACATTATAGCGTTCATGCAGGATTCGGTGCTGGGGCCGGCGGACGAGTGGGTGAGGAAGGACGACCCGCCGCATGACGATCTGATGACGTTGGAGGACGCGCTGCACCGGGAGGCGTGCGCTGCCACCTGCCGCCACATGCCGCTGCTGGTGGCGTGGTCCGCCCTGCTGGCTTTTGCCGCTGCACGCACGGCGCCCGCCGTCGGCGGCAGCGGCCACGGCAGCGTGATGGGCGTCGATGACCGGCCCGGCACGCCACGGCAGGAGGGTGACGACTGTGCGCCCAGCAGCAGCGACTTGCTGCGCGGCGTGCTGAGCGAGGAAATGCCGCCCGTGGCGGCGCTGCGGCTGGCGCCCGTGGAGGAGCACGGGCAGTACAACGAAAGCCAGCATCTCACCGTCACTGCCGCCGCGCGCTATCTTGACGCCCTCCTGGCCGCTGCGTCACCCGGCCCCAGCGCGTCCGCCGTCAGGCTGGCACGCGCCGCCGCCGCCGCCGCTGCCACGCCGCCTCACCTGCTGTCGCATGACGCCGCCGCCAGCCAGCTGGCTGCCGCCCTGCCGCAGCTGCTGCACCCGCGCCTGGGCGTGGCGCCCGTGGCGGCGCTGACGGCGGCCTACGACGCGCTGGCCAGCACGGCGCCGGCGGCACGCGCTGCCGGCACTGCCGCTGCTGTGGGGCTGGCGGCCGCCGGCGACGGCGAGCCGCTGCTGGCGCCTGCTGTGCGGGCTGACTGCCGTGGCCTGCTGACGAACGTCGCCGCGGCGCCGGCGCCGGCACCGGCGCCGGACCTGTGGTCCGACCGCCTGTACACCGCGGTGTGTGACACCGTGCTGGGCTACGTGCGCGCTATCATGCTGGCGCGCAAGGCGGCGGCGAGCGCAGAAGGCCGCCAGCCGGGGACCGGCCTGTCGCCGTACTGGTGCGACGGTGGCGACGAGGTGGACACGCTGGCGCGGCTGGTGGTACGCGCGCTGCGCGGCAATGGCAGCCGCGCGGTGGCGGCGCTGAAAGGCATGGACGACGCCCATGACGAGCTTCGCTTCCTGCTGGACGCCGCCGCGGAGCGCTTCCCGCTGGACGCCGCGCCGGCGTGCGCGCTGGTGGCGGCGCTGGCGGTGACGCCGCACACCGCGCTGCGCATGCTGGCGAAGGCAACAGGCTTGCTGGGCGCTGCCACCACCGCCGCGCTGCCCAACCCTGTCCCCTTTGCTGACCTGCTGCCGCCCGGCGGCCACCTGCCGCGCGCCGAAGGCAGCATACGGGACGCCGTGCTAGCAACGATGCCGCTACTGCGCCGGCCGTCGCCGGTGGAGGCTGGCGACGACGCGCGCCCGCAGCTCACGCGCACCCTCATCTTGTCCACCGAGTTCCTGGAGTTCAAGGCGGCGCGCGTCACCGTCATACCGCCCCGCTTCACGCGCGCCGCTGCTACCGCTTACGCCCACTTCTTAGTCGCCACCACCACCGTGGCGGCCGTCGCCACGAACAACGGCGGCATGGCGCCAGAGCCACGCACCACCGTGGGCGTGGCAGCGAGCTGGGAGGGTGCGCAGGTGGCGGCGCCTGCATCCGTGCGGCAGAAACTGGCAGCCCACCTGGGCCGTGCGGCCGGTGCTGACGTACCGATGGTCAGCCTGCAGCTGGCGCGCATCGGCGTGAAGCAAAACCCGTTGGGGGTCCTGCTATCGCAGCTGTGGGAACACGCCGCGGCGCTGGCGGACGCGCCAGCGCTGGTGCGGCGGTACGGTGCGGTGCGGCGGGAGTGTGCCGCCGCCGGCGGCGGCGGCGGTAGCAGCAGCAGCACCGGCGCCTCGCTGGGTGGCCGCACCATGGCTACCAGCCGCGCCGCAGCAGCGACAGCGGTGCTGGATAGTGTGATGGGTGAGTGGGAGCATTACACCTTCCCCATGCTGGCGTACCGCTGCAACGGTGTGGCAGCGGGCGCCAACCTGCTGGCAGCCACTGTCAGCGCGGCGGGTGCGCCAGCACTGGCGGCGTGGGCGGCTGCCACGCTCACCCCCGCTGCCTTCCTGCGCCCCTTCGTGGTCACGCTGCTACGCGTGGCAGCGCCCGCGGCCGCTGTGGCGCTGGAGGCAGGCGTCGATGCTCGCGTGCAGGCGCCGGCGGCGGCGGCGGTGCGTGCCGCACTGGGCGCGCTGGCGGCGGTGGCGGAGGTGGCGCCCGCCGCCGTGGTGGACGCGCTGCTGACGCAGGAGGTGCCGGAGGCGGCGGACGTCATCAACGAGGCGGTGGCACGGTGGGTGCCAGCGGCTGGTGCACCCGCGCCGCCCCTCGTCACCACCACCAGCACGCTCGGCGCGCTGGCGGCGGGCGTGGGCACCGACTTCCTGGACACCACCATCTGCAGCATCATTGCGCGCAGCGGTGCGGCGGTGGCGCTGACGGTGGCGCGGCTGGCGGCGCTGGCGCTGGCGCCTGCGGTTGGCGACGGCGGCATGGCGCTGTGCGTGGCGGGCCTGCTAGAGTGCCTGCAACGCGGCGCGCTGCATCGCCGCCTGCGCATGAATGTGGATGCACTGTTCCCCGACGACGACACCCCCGTGCCACTCGCTGCATTTGCAGACACCCTGCGGGTGGTTGCCCGCGGCTTGTCGCCCGCTGACGCCGACGCCATTGCACTGGCGGCGGCGGGCAGCGTGGGCGGCGGCGTGTCGCGCGGCGCCTTCATTGACCTTGCCCGCCGCGCCGTCATTGCCTCCGCTGCCGCGGACGCCGCGCCTGGCAGCGTCCCGCCGCCGGCGTGGTTCGCCGCGCTGGCAGCGTTTGTGGGCCCCGCTTTCCGGTTGGACGCGAGCGCCACCACCGCCTCCGCCGCTGCCCTCGTTGCCATCACGGATGCCGCGCTGGCGCTCGCAGCCTCCGCACCCACGCTGTGGCCCCTGCCGCCGGTGGCGTGGGCGCTGCAAGCCCGCGCTTACCGCATTGTGGATGTGGCACTGAGCTCACCCCTGCTCCTTCCCGCTGCCCCCACCGCCGGCGTCGCGGTGCCCGCCACCGACTTTAACCTGGCGCTGGCGCGCTACCTGCTGCATGACAACGGTGCCGCCAGCGCGCTGGTCGCTGCCGCCACCGGCGTGGCTTCCGCGGCACGCCGCCTGGCGACGCCCATCACCACCGCCGGCGGCGACGCGCCATGCCTACCCCTCCCGCTGTCGTCCCTGGATGGCTTGTCCACGCTGGAGCGGTGCGCGCTGCATGGCGCCACCACGTCGGCGCTGCGTACCCTCGCCACCCTGCTGTCCCTTGCGCCCCCGCCGCCGCCGCCGCCCACCGCACCGGTGTACTATGGCGACGGCGCCGCCGCCGGCGTGCTGGCGCCGCCGCTGGCAACTGCCACCCTTGTTCCCGTCGCCGCGCCGTCGGCGTGGGAGGCAGTTGCCAAGGCAGACTTACTGCTGCCGCCGCCCCCGGAGGCCGCCGGCGGCGCGGCCGGTGTAGCGGCGCCGCTGGCGGCGCTGGTGGGCCAGGTGGCGTACCGTGCCGACGAGGTGACGTTGGATGCCATGGTGGTAGCCGCCGCCGGCAGCGGTAGCGATGCCTACCTGGCTGGCGTGGTTACACACGCCCCGCCGCCGGCCGCCGGCAGTGAGGAGGCCATGGACGGTGATGCTGCTGCCAGCGCCACGGCGGACACGGTGGCGGCGCTGTCGCTAGCCGTGTTTGCGGCTGGTGTGCAGCGCATGTCAGAGGCGGCGCGCGCCTCCCCCGCGCTGGCGTCCGGGTTGGGCACACACCTGGACCCCGCGCATGCGCGCTGGCTGCCGCGGTACGACGCCGCCACGTACCTGTCCGCCGTGGCACCCGCGGTGGCCGCCATTCTGCTGCCACCGCCGCCCGCACCGCCGGCACCCGTTGGCCAACTGACCGCCGTGTTTGACTTGGCACGCCTGGCGCTGGACGGCCAGGCGGCGCTGGCAACAATGCTGTTCCGCGACGTGCCTGTCGCGCCGCTGGGCGCCGGCGGCAAGCCCAGCGCGATGGCGGCGTGGACGACGCCCCTGACGCGCGGCGACGGCGGCAGCGGTTGCTGCGGGCAGGGGGTGGTGGCGCGCCACCCATCGGCGTTGGAGGCCGCTCTGGCGGTAGTGGCTGCCGCGCCGCACCTGCTGCAACAGACAGCCCCACCCGCCGCCGGCGGCAGCGCCGCACCCCGACTGCGCCGTACCGCTGACCGTGTGCCCTTCCTGCGCGCCGTCAACTCGGCGCTGCAACTGCTGGTGGCTCTGTGGCTGTCGCCGCGCGACGCTGGCGGCAGCGCGGCGTTCACCGTGGCGCGACTGCGTGCCACATGTAGCCATGCGCTGTGGCCCAGCGTGCACGCGCTCACCGCCACCGGCCTGCCCGCCGCCGCGCCGCTGGCATGGCTGTCGTCGGCGGGCGTGTTGCGCGACGCCATTGACGCGGCGGTGGGCGCCGGCGACGACGATGGTATTGCGGAGGGCGACGACGGCGGGTCCCGCGGCGGTGACACGCTAGTGGGCCTGCCAGCCCGTCTTGTGGCGCTGGAGCACGCAGCGCACGAGGGCGGCGTGCGCGCGTCTGCCATGCAGCTGCTGGCAGCCGAGTTCCTGAACCAGCGCGACCGCATCATTCGCGACGCTGCCGCCACCGCGACTGGCGCTGCCGCCACCGCGACTGGCGCTGCCGCCGACCCCTTCTTGGACGGCTTTAAGGCGCTGCTGGCAGTCCGCCCCGCCGCGGTGGTGGCGGGTACGCTGGCTGCCATGGCGCCGCCGCCCGGTGCCGACACAACAGCAGCGTCCGCAGCCGCACCACCGCTGGGGGCGGGGCCGGATGACGCGCGCCGCGCGGCGCCGTTCGTGGCGCGTCTGGTGGCATCCACCAACCTGGCGGTGGGCGCCGTCATCCATGCCTACGCCGTCCTGCGCCGGTACGCGGCCGCGCTGGACTTGGACCTCGCCGCCTTTGCGCACACGCCGCCATTTGCGGCGCCTCTGCACAGCCGCAGCGCCGTGCGATCGTCATACGCCGCCACGTCAGCCGCCGTCGCGGAGGCAGCGGTGGCGGGCGCGCGGGCAGAGACGGTGGGTTTGCGCGCGGTAGCGACGGCGTCGGCGACGGCGACGGCGAACGCGGGCGCTCTGCCGGCGTTTGGCATTCTCCAGCTGGCAGCCTCCGTGTTGCGTGCCGCCCCAACCTGGCTGACAGCGGATGGCACGGCGCGGGGTGGCGGCGGTGGTGGCGGCCCGACCGGAGATGGCGATGAGGATGGCGGCGTGCGCACCAGCACGTCGACGCTGCCGGGCTGGGTGCCCGCGCGGTACGACCCCGCGGTGAGCGAGCCGTGGGCGGGCTGGACGCATGCCGGCCTGCTGCCGTACGGCCGCCAGTTTTTGTACCGGCTGCACGCGCTGGCGCGTGACATGGGCGCGGAGGCGGCGTGGCTGGTGTCGGCATCTGGGCTGCGTGGCGGCGGCGGCGACGGCGGGTTGACGAACGTGGCGGCGCTGTGGTCGGTGGCAACCTTCAATGGCGCCGCCTCGGTGCTGGATGCGCAGATGGCGGGATTGCGCGCGTGGACTACGCTGCTGGCGCTGTCGGTGAAGGAGGCCGGCGACGGCCCGCTGGCGGCAGGGCACGTGGCGGCGGGCACACTGGTAGCGTCTGCTGGCGCGGCATTCATGGCGCTGGCGGCCGGCACATCTGTGCTGCGTGACGCGGCGGGGGAGGCGGGGTGGCGCGGCAACGATGACGGCGGCGCAACTGCGGTGGTGCTGACGGCGTGCGCCGCGCTGGCCGACGGCGGCCTGCTTTCCCTCGGCCGCGCGCTGGGCGTGTCACCGTCCTTTACGCGCGCCGGCGTCACGCTGGCGGACGTGCGCGGCTACCTCATCCGCGCGTCGCCCACCGCGTCGTTCCTGGTGAAGGGCGTGCGGCTGACGCAGGCAGATAAAGAGGCGGCGGGCGAGTTGGAGGTGCGGGAGGCGGCAGCCACGGACACCGTGCTGCCCATGCTGCGTGCCCTTGTGGCGTCGCTGGAGGCGGTGGGCGAGCTGGCGACGGGGCCGGCGCTGAATGTACGCCTGCTGGTGGTGTCCTCCGCCCTCCTCCTGCTCTCCTCCCTGCATCTCTCCAGCCTGCACGTCGCCATGGTAGGCGCGTCGGACGTTGACCCACTGGATGCCGCCGGCGCCGTACGCGCCCGCGACGCGCCGCCCGTGCCGCTGCACCCATGGCACGATGTGGATGACAGATCCGAGCCAGCGGAGTACGCAGACGTGTGCAAGCCCACCGCCAAGCCGGTGGTGCAGCTGGCGGCGCTGGCAGACCTGCTGCCGCGCCTGGCGGCGGCCGCGTGCACCAGCATGCGGGTTGGGGTGGCAGCCGCGCGCGGCGCGGGCGCGTTTGCACCTGCGCTGTCAAGCACCGCGGGCTGGGCACCCGACGCAGCGCTGCGCGCCGACGCGGCGGTGCTGCAGGCGGGCCAGCTGGCGGTGAACGCTACCACGCTGGCGGCGCGGTGCGTGGCGCTGGTGGCAGACCTGCGCACCTACACCGCCGCCAAGTCGGCGGCGCTGGCTGCTGGCCTGACTGCCGCCCGCAACCGGTGCGCTGACCATTGGACCGTCGTCAACCTGTCGCTGCCCGCGCCCCACCTCGCGGCTGCCACGCTGACGGCGCTGACCGGCGCCGCGGTGGGCGTGTGGCAGGACGTGAGCGGCACGCTGGCGTCGTCGCTGCGCGCGCACCACGTGGCGTGGATGAGCCGCATTGCCACCCTGGCGGCGGACGCCGCCGCGGAGGAGGCTGCCGCCGCTGCCAATGTGGCAGCAATGCGGTGGGGCGGCGCGGCAAGTATTGGCGGTAGCGGTGGCGCCGGCACCGCCATGGCACATCTGCAGGGTGTGGAGGTCGGCCAAGCGGCGCTGCCAGGTGGTGTGAGCCAGCTGGCGGACGTGCTGTGCCGCGCCGCGTCAGCGTCCGTGGCGCTGCTGGCAGAGGTGGCGGCGGTGGACCTCCCCGGCGGCGGACCCGCTGCTGTGGTGGCGGCGGGTGGCCTGCGCGCCGTCACCGCCAACCCGTTGTTTGCATTCATGGAGGACGTGGTGCGTGCGCGCGTGCTGGCGGGGCTGGAGCAGTACGGGAACGCCAGCACTGAGCCGCCGAAGGCGGCAGCAGCCACAGGCGGCCTTGTCGGGGCAGCGCGGGAAGGCGCGTGCTATGTGGCACACGGCGGGACGGGCGACGCCGCCTACCTGCTACCCGCATGGAGCGACGCGGACCCGGGGGACCCCGCCCTCGCCCTGGCAGAGGGCCCCGCCGCCGCCACGCTTAGCGTGTCATGCATGCCGTCGCTGGGTGGCGCCGGGGGCCGTGCGGCGGCGCGCGGTGGCGGCGGTGGCGGCGGCAGTGGCAGCGACATGTTGTCACCCAACGGCACGCTGGCGGCGGGCGTGCGCACAGCGGCGGCGCTGGCAGCGCTGCGCCTGCCCCGTACCGTTGCGTTTGCGGCTGCCGGCTACGGCCTGGGCCCCACGGCGCACCGTGGATACACTCTGGCGCACGAGCGGTGTGCGCGCCACCTGCTGTGGTGTGACGCGCTGCGGCTGGTCACGTTTGTGGCGGCGCGCGCCACGCACGCGCATGCGGTGACGCCGTCGCCCGCCGCGGAGGCGGCGGCGCTGGAGGCGGCGAGCCAGCTGGCGGCATGCCACACCACGTACCGTGCTACATGGCACACGGCGCTGGTGTCGCGCCGTAGCACGTCGTTTGCGCCGCAGCCGGACCACCGGCGCATTCTCACCTTCACACCGCTGTCGTACGGCATGATGGCGGAGGCGGCGGCTGTGGCTGGCGCAGCGGCGCGCCTGTTTGACACCACGCCCATTGCGCTGGCGCCTGGCTCCAAGTCACCCGCCGCGGCGGCGGTGCTGGCAGCGGGCGGCCGCGCTACCTGCGCCTTCCATCTCACACTGGCGGCGCTCGACATCCCGCGCCCCGCCCTGGCGCTGAAGGCAAGCCCCGCCAGCAGCGGTGGTGGCGGCGGCGGCGGTGCGGGTAGCATTGCGACCCTGCCCCGCCTGCCAGGCGCGCTGCACACGCTGGCAGCGCTCATCAAGTGCGGCGCGTACCTGGTGCGCGACGCCAGCTTGCTGCTGGGTAACGGCGAAGAGGCGGATGGTCGGGGCGGCGGCGGCGGCGGCGGCGGCGGCGGCGGCGGTCGGAGCAAGAGTCTTGGTGACGATGGGCCCTTGCAGGCGCCGCTGCCCACCGCGATCCCCACCATGAGTAGGCTTGCGAGCGTGGTGGAGGAGACCCTGACGACGCGCACCGCTGCCACCAGCTCGTCTGCCCTGACCGCGCGGGCGGCCATGCGCGGCAAGGGGCGGCGCCTGCGGCGGGAAAACGACGTTATGGAGGCGCGGCTGCTCTTGCGTGCCAAGTATGGCGTGCAGGTGGTGGAGCTGTCGCGCGAGGAGCGCGTGTACGAGACGCGGCGGGAGGCGCGACGGGTGTTCATTGCGGCAGCCGAGAAGGAGAAGGAGCGCCGGCTGCGGTCTGAGGAGAATGGCCTGCCAGCCGATGGGAACGGTGGTGGGGGTGGCGGTGGCGGCGACGGCGCGGCAGCAGGTGGCGGCGGCGGCGCAGCCGGTGGCGGCGACGGCGCGGCAGCAGGTGGCGGCGGCGGCGCAGCCGGTGGCAGTGGCGGCGCGGCAGCAGGTGGCGGTGGCGGCGCAGCAGGTGGCGGTGGCGGCGCAGCAGGTGGTGGCCACGTGTCATGGGGCCCCGCCACTGAAATTGAGAAGCCGAGCAGTGGGGGCAATAGCATTAGGAGTGCGCGCGGCACGAGCACGGGCGGCGGCAGTAGTGCGGGTGGGGTGGTGCCGCGGGGGCGGAAGGCTGTGTGGCGGCGCGGGAAGCTGCAGCTGGTGGGCGCGGTGCCCATCTTCCACAGCAACGATATGGTGGAGGCGGCGCTGTTCCCGGCGCTGGTGGGCGGCCTGGCGCTGTGCGACGCCGCGAGCCGCGCGCTGGCGTCCGTCGTACCGGCGCGGCCGGACGCGGAGCACGGCGCCGCCGCGCTGACGCTGGCAGCGTCGCTGGGCCTGCCGGTGGGCGACCGTGCCTCCGTAGCGGAGTTTGTGGGCGGCGGGCTGGCAGGCTGCGTGGGTGTGGCGGTGGCGGACCGCGCGCGCAGGGTGGCGGCAGCAGTGGCGGCACAGCGGAAGGCCATAATGAAGGAGGCGGAGACGGATGCGCGGCGGAGCAACCCGCTGCACCGCGAGGCCGACTTTAGGCGGAGCTGCGACCGGCGGCTGGCAGACGCCGACGTCAGTTGCGTGGCGCACCGGCTGATGCCGTTTGTGGGCGAGGAGGCGCTGGCGGTTGGGGAGACGGTGTACCGCGACCTGCTGGACGTGCCGCCCGCCGTTGGCCACCTCACCTCCGCGCTGTCGTTTGTGCTGGCGCGGTTTGAGCGCCTGCTGGCATCCATGGGCAGCCCGCTGGATGACCTTTTAACCAGCTCGACTGGACTGGACGACCTGGCTGCGACGCTGCCGGCGGCGGCGTGTGAGCGCGTGCCCTTCGCGCCCCGCGTGTTTGCCGCCCTCTTCCCCGACTGCACCGTCATGCCCATCACGGGCGACGTGCTGCGTACCGGCGGCCGCGCCGCGCTGTCGCTGGCGGTAGCGGCATGCGCCGCGGCGGCGCGTGACACTCGCACCCCCGCGCCCGGCGCCTTTAGCGTGTCGCTGGCCGTGCTGGACACCGCTGGCGACGGCGGCCTGCTGGCAGGGATGCTGGCCATCATTCGTGGCGTGGCGGGCGGCAGTGGGGAGGGCGACGCGTCGGATGACGACGCGGCATCTGGCGGCCCCTCCTCACCGCCCATGCATGCCGCCGGCTCCATCCGTCGGCGCCGTACCAGCAGCGGCACGTCCATCTTGCAGCGCCCCGCCGTCCCGCGCAGCAGGACGATTGTGGGCGGTGCGGCGTCCGTGTACGCCGGCTCCGGCGTGCTGGACGCCGCCACCACCGCCTCTGACTTCCGCGTGCAGCAGGCCACTGCCGCTGCCGTCGCGTCGCAGAAGCTGGCGGTGTTACTGGGCACGGCGGGCGACGCCCGCTTCCTGCAGATTGCGCTGGCACACACCATGTTCAGCCTGTCGGCACGCACGCCGGGCGCCGACTTTTTTGGCAACGTGCTGCAGGAGGCGCGTGCTACGGCGGCGGCTGCCGACGCCAGTGTGGCTGCCGCCGCCGCCACCGGCGCGCGCACCGTCCGCCAGCGCACCACGTCAGACTCCACCAGCCTTTCATTTGGCATGTAGGTGTCGTGGCGGGGCACACGTTTCAAGTATCACAATGATCGCTAAACTAATTAATTACTTTGCCTTGGTGGGACGCGCGGCGGCGGCGCCCGCCGGGTTGGCACTCAAAAGCGCGGCCAGCAGCGTGTGCTGCTCAGGGTGCACGTACTGGTACATGGTACGATGCGCCCCACCAGCAGCCCCTCCACCACCACCACCACCGCCACCTGCAGCCCCTCCACCACCACCGCCGCGGCCACCACCGCTGCGGACACCCGCCGCCGATGTCGGTGCAGGGGTTTCATGCACCAGCCGCTCCAGTGCCCGCCGCGACGCCGCGGCGGCCGCCTCGTCAGCGGCGGTGCGTGTGGCCGGGCGTGGTGGCGCCAACTTCCGTGGCTCCGCGTCTACTGGCGCGGCGTCGTCAGCCGCCGCTGCACCACTTGCCGCCCCTGCTGGCAGCTCCGGCTCTGGCTCTGTGCCGTCATCCAGCATGACGGCGTGCAACGTGCCGGCGGCAGCCGCCGCCACGGCAGCGGCAGCACGAAGCGCGGCAGCCACGGGTGGCAGCATCTCCTCCGTCACCCGCGGTACCACGTCTGCCGGCGACCTGGAACCGTCACCCGCCGCCGTCACCGCCGGTAGCACAGGCGGCGCGGGGATGACGGCGCGCCGGAAGATGGGTGCGGCATGCACGTAGTCAAGCGCATCCAGCTCTGCGGGCGTGGCGGCGGCTGGGCGGGGGCGCGGCGGTGCCGCTGCGGCGGGTGGCTCAACCACCGCTGCCGCCGGCGAGGCCGCTGTGAGGGCGGGCGACGCCGCGGCGGCAATGGCCACCGCGGCGGTGGCGGCGGCACCCGTGTCACCGTCGTCGCTGTCCTCGTGTGCCGTGCCCGCTACTGCCGCCTGGTGCGGGGGCGGTACGGCTCGGCGGTGTGCGCTTCCCGGCGCCAGCGCGGGTGACAGTGACGGCGACGATGCCACATGCGCCGCGGCTACCATGGCGTACACCTCCGCGGTAGCGGCATCCATGCTCCGGGGCGCGGTGCCGGGCGCACTCCGGCTCGCCGCCGCCGCTGCCTTCATCCGCCGCCGTCGGGCGGCAACGTCGTCCGCGTCGTCGTCGTCTTCTTCATCGTCGTCGTCCCTTGCCACTGGTGCTGCTGCAGGTGCCGCGGTCGGTGCCACAACGGGAGTTGGCAGTGGCGGCGGTGGTGGGGCTGTCATGGCGACGGGCGGCGGCACCCCGGCAACCACCGCTGGCGGCGGCACACGGGGTGCCGCCAGGGGGGGGGCGACGGCAGTGGCAGCAGCAGCCAGGGCAGCGACGCTGGGTGCTGGTGGCAGCGCGGGTGCCAATCCGCGTAGTGCCCGCAGCGGCGGCGCGGCACCGCCAGCGCCGCCGCTGCCACTCGCGGCGGCAGCCGCATGCAGCACTGCCAGCACCTCGCTCAGTTCGCTGCCGCCGTCATCTGCCCCGCCGCCGGCGGTGGCAGGCGCGGTACCATCACCTGCGCGCGGTGCGGTGCCCAGTGCGTCGCCGAGCATGGATGCCCACAGCGCGTTGGTGGCCACCTCCTCTGCCGTCAGCTCCAACTCAAACTGGGTGGGCAGCGGGCCGCCCGGCGCGATTGGCCCACCCCCACCCGCCAGCGCCGCCTCCACAGCTGCAAAAAACTCGCCCTCCAGGGCGGACGCATCCACAGGCGTCGCGTCGTCGTCGCCACCGGTTCCATCGTCAGCCGCGGCAGCGGCGGCGGCAGCTGGTGGAGATGCCGCTGTCAACAGCACGGGTTGGATGAGGGGGGCGGTGGTGGCGGCGGGTGCCAGCACGGTACGGCCCTCAGCCACAGACAGCGGCCCGCCCAGCGACTCCAGTACGCGGTCAAACATCTCTGCCGTCGTGCGGCTGCGTGCGTCGCGGCGCGCCACACGCGCCGTCTCCACCTCTTGCCAACTCATATCCGCTCCCACGTCTGCAGCAGCGATTGTGGCGGGAGGCAGCGAGGCAGCCGGTGCGGTAGCAGCCGGTGCGCCGCCGCCGCCGCCGCCGTCGTCGTCATCTTCCAGGAGTGCATCCAAGTCCAGCCCATCCGCGTCATCGTCGCCCGCCGCAGCGGTTGTCGCCGCCGCTGCTGCTGCGCCCGCATCGGGGCGCGTGCCGCTGCCGGGCCCCGCGGCATACACAGCGCGCAGACTGCCAGCGGTCCACGTGGGGAGCCTGCAATTGGTGTGGGGGGGAGTGAGCCGGGTGGTGTCATGCACCCACGTCGATTGCGATGGCAAGTAGGTGCAGCGTCTACGGCTACGTACCCGCCTGCCGTCGCACTGCCACCCGCCACCACACGATTCAACAGCGCTGCCGCGGCACCAAAGTCATACGCGCAGCCGCGCACCGCAGCATCCACCGCGCTCCACGTCGCCACGTCCACCGGCGCCGCCGCCATCGTGACCGCCCTCACGCCCTCACGCCCTCACCACAGTGACCACACCTGGAGGTGGCGCTGGAGGTGGTGGTGGTGTGGTCGACAGTCGACTTTTTATACAGGCAAGCAATGATGGAATTAACTTCATAAACAGCACTCAAATGATGGCTGGTGCGGGATTGCGGCCCGAGATATGACGCACAGCGCGTGGCTTGTCATTTTCTTTCATTGCAAAGGGCCAGCCGCCGTGTTAGCCGTTGGCCACTTCATTCAGACGAGGATCATGAGGTCGTTTTTCCGACGCCGGATTTCGCCCCACCCCGCTGCCCTCCTCCACATCCTGGCATCTGCAGCGTACGACACCATGCCCTTGCGTGCGTGGCTACGTGTGGTGGCGTGCAAAGGGGCTTGGCGCGCCCAAAATAGTCGGCGGAAACGGAGGTATCGAAACCGCCACCTTGGTACCTACCATCATGCGCTACAGGCGGACCGGACCGGTGGCGGCGGCGGGAGACGGCGGTAAAATGGGTTCGTGCCAGGAAAGGCAGCACACAGGAGCGGCGCAGGCGGCGCAAAACATGGTGGAGGCGGCACGCGATTCGCTTGCTTCCGTGTTATTGCGACTCGCGACCAGCTGCACATTACGTTCTGGGTACCACCACGCATACGCAGCAGTCGCAGCAGCAGGCGACCACACTGGAGTGACACAGGACACAGACGGTGTACCTGCTAGGGTGCGGGCGAGGTGCGGCGGCGGAGACCGCTGCGGACCTTGCAAACACGCCTGCTGGCGTCGGCGTGGTGGTCACTGTGCACTGTAATCGTAGACGCTTGCGTGCTGAGTCTGCCGCCGCTGCCGCCGTTCACCCGGCCGCAGCCGCCGCACTCACTGCCGCAGCAGCCGCACTACCTACCACCTTGGAAAGGACCCATTCTGACAGGCCCCAAGGTCCCACGCTGCTCCGCGTCCCCCCACCTCCCCCCGTGTTCCTCGTGTTCCCCGCCCCGGCACCCCCGCCGTCCCCGTCCGCCCCCCGCCCCCCTATCCCCCGGCCGCCGGCCGCCACGCCAGAATGATGCAGTACAGCTGGGTGGTGGCGGTGGTGATTGCGCTGTCGGCGTCCACGGTGAGCAACATGGGCATGAACCTGCAGAAGCTGGCGCTGAACAAGCGCGCCGCCAAGTCGTCGCCCAGCTGCGTCATTGTGACGCTGTGGCTGCTGGGGCTTGCGGGCATCGCGGGCGTGGCGCTGGCGGACTTTGCGGCGCTGGGGTTTGGCGCGCAGAGCATCGTGGCGCCGCTGGGGTCGTGGACGCTCGTGTCCAACGTCGTCATTGCGCCCTGGTTCCTGGGCGAGCGCCTGTCGCGCCGCGACCTGCTGGCCACCTTCCTCATCATTGCCGGCTGCACCGTGTCGGTGGCGATGGCCAGCCACAAGGACGAGATCTACACGTCGGACGAGCTGTTTGGCCTGTACACGGGGCCCAGCGTGGGCGGGTACATGGGCACGGTGGCGGCGGTGGTGGTGGTGCTGCTGCTCACCATCCGGCACGTGGAGCGCGTGGAGCGGCTGGTGGGCAAGAACGACGCGCGGTACACCCGCTGGCTGCGCTTCCACCGCCTCTCCTACTCCGCGCTGTCCGGCATCGTGGGCGCGCAGAGCGTGCTGTTTGCCAAGACCACGGTGGAGCTGCTGACGGGCTCCATCACCAACCACCAGACCTTCTTCCTCGCCGACTGGCGCACCTACCCCGTCCTCCTTGCCATGATCCTGACGCTGACGGGGCAGGTGTACTACATGCAGTGCGGCCTGGCGCGGTGGGACGCGCTGTACTGCGTGCCCGTGTACTCCTCCTTCTGGATCATCGTGTCCGTCATCGGCGGCGGCGTGTTTTACAACGAGTTTGACGACTTCTCCGTCACGCAGGCCGTCACCTTCCCCTTTGGCATCCTGCTGTGCGTCACCGGCGTGTTCTTCCTGTCGCAGCGCGACATTGAGAACGCGCACGCCGCCGCCGCCGCTGCGGCGGGGCGCACCGAGGAGGTGGGATTGCTGGCGGCGGCGGCAGCGGCTGATGCCGCCGCCGGCGGTGTGGCCGTCGGCGGCATCAGCGGCGAGGCGGGCGGTGACGGTGCCACCGGCATTGGACTGGCGCCTGGCGCTGGCGTGGGCGGCCTGGCATCGCCGCTCAGCGTGGATGACGCGGCACGCATCAAGGCGGAGATCACGGACCGCGAGTACACGGTCGTGTTTGACGCTGCGTTCCTGGGTCTTGGCCTGCGCCGCACGGTTGTGAAGCTGGTGGACATCCGGCACCCGACGCGCAGCCGCATCACGGCGGCATGGGTGGCGTCGTCATTGCCCGCGCTGCCTGGCGGCGCGCCCGGCCCTGCGGAGGCGGACGGCCGCATTACGGTGGATGACTTGCTGGTGGCGGTGAACGGTGAGTCCATGTTGGACGCCTGGCTTACGCATGCCGACGCCATTCGCCGCATCACCGCCACTAGCCGCCCACTGCGCCTTACCTTCCGCCACCTGCCGCCGTCCGCTCGCCAGGTGGGCTGGGTGGCGCCGCCGCCACAACCTCTCACCGGCCTCCCAGCATTCATGGACATGCTGCGCAGCGGCGTCACTGGCGGCGGCGGTGGTGGGGGTGGTGGCGGCGGTGGCGGCGGCGGGGGTAGTGGTCGTAGCCTGCGCCGGGCGTATGGCAGCGGGTTCATGGCGGCAGGTGACAGCGGTGCTGGTGGGAGGGCGCCTGCAACGTCATTGCCCCGGCGCACCGGGCGCGTTGCCACCGCAGCCAACGTGGAGGAGCTGCTGAATGTGAGCCTTGCGGATGCCGAGCGGGTGGCAGCCTCTGCTGCTAGTATTGGCCTCATGCTTGATACCGCGCCCGCCACCCCGCCGTCTTCACCTGCGACGGCGGGTGAAAGTGCACCCCCACCACTGGCGCATGAGCTGATGGGTGTGCCGGAGGGCGCTCCTGGCATGGAGTCCCCCGCAGAAGCAACAGCAGCAGGCGACAAGACGGCGCCATTGCACCTTGCAGACTCGGTAGCCCTGTCGGTTGCGGCACGCGACGACGGCGCCAGTGGGGCCGGGTTTCAAGCCGCTGGTGCTGCCGGCGGCACCAGCGCAGCGGCGTTTGAGTTTGAGGTGTGGGTGCGCGATGACGGCGCCGTCACCACGGCGTCGGAGGTGGTGGCACGCGCGCACCACCAGCTGCGGCACGTGGCGCTAGACCCCATGCTGGGCGTCTTCCACATGGGCTCCCTCATTGGCCCCGCCGCCATCACGCGCTCCTCGGTGGCCACCAAGGCAGACCGCCACCCGGTGGCAGAGTTGATGGTGCGCGTCATGCCGCCGGAGCGGCAGCAGTGGGACGTGCTGGGCACCGTCATCTCGGGCATTGAGGGCATGCAGCAGCGCCGCCGCCGGGCAGAAACGGCGGGTGCGACGGTGGGGGCACACGAGCTGCTGTATTAGACCTCATCATTATTATTAGTTTCCCACAGCGGCCATTTGCATCCCCCCCGCCATCCATAGCAGCCAGGCTGTGGTTGAGAAGTGTGACACGGACCGAACGTCGTGAAATCAAGGGTGTGCGCAGTGTGTGCGCCTGACCCGCCCTGTGAACGCGTGGAAGCAAGAGAATAATCAACACTTGAAAATATGGTATTTGTCACCCGCTCGCACGCGCCAGCGCGGCGGTGGCGGTGGCCACAACAAACACGGCGAGGGCGGCGTCGCTGGCCAGCGCGCTGGCCATGCGATACGCTGGCATGATGGCGGAGGCAATCGCCGCCACCTTGCTGAGCGCGCCAGGCGCGGATGCCAGCAGCGATCCGAGCGCGCCACCCGCAGGGGGCATGCCGCTGCCGCCGCCGCTGCCGCCGCCGCTGTCGTTGATATCAAAACCGCCGGCCAGCCCGCCTGGCATCCGGCCCTGCAGCGCTGCTAGCATCATTGCCATGGGGTCGTCGCCGCCCTCGCTAAACAGCTCTGGTGGCAGGCCCGGCAGCAGGGGTGCTGCAGGCGTAGCTAGGGAGGTGCCAGGCTTGGTGGGCCGCGGCGGGCGCGCCGGCGTTGCCGTGGGTGCCGACGGGAGGGCCGACGCTGGTGCTACGCCTGGTGGCGCAGCTGTTTTCGCTGGCGTGTACTCTGCCGGGAACAGCGCTGGCAGCAGGTAGGTGCCAACCAGCGTGTGTGTCGCCAGCCGCAGCACCAGGAGGACGAGCAGCGCCCATGGAATGCCGCCCGCCAGCGCGGTAGCACAGGCACCCGTCAGCGTTGGCCCGGCGCTTGCCCAGACCGGCGCCTCAGTGCCCCACACCCCCGACGTGCTGTATGCCTCGCCATCCGCGCCCACCTCTACGCCCACCACCATGTCGTCGCCGCCTAGCCGCGCCGCCAGCTTGGCGCGCTGCTGCACCAGCGCCGCATCCACGCTCGCGACGCCACCCCGCCCCGCGCCGCTGCCGGTCAGCTGCGGGTCGGGTGCAAGACACCACGCGGCGCCCACGGCAGCAGCCACAGCGGCGCCAACTAACACGACCAGGTGCAGGCTGGTGCACCCCTGCTGGAGCAGCGCGATGCGCCGCCGCCGCCGCGCCGTCGCCACCGCGCTGCTCTCCGACTGCTCCATCTTTGCCAGTGGGTTCAGCGCAGCCGGTGCAGGTGTGGCGGCCGGTGATGTTGCCGGTGCAGGTGTGGCAGCCGGTGATGTTGCCGGTGCAGGTGTGGCAGCTGGCCGCACCGGCGTGCTGGCTGGCGCAGCAGTTTGTGGTGCCACGGCCGGCGTCCGAGGCGCCTCTGCTGGTGCTGGTGCCGGTGCAGGAGCAAAGGCGGGCGCAAAGACGGGTGCAACACATGCAGTTGCAGGAGCACGCGCAGCGACAGGGGCAGCCGGTGCTGGTGCCGGTGCGAGTGCCGGAGCGTGTACCGGCTCATCAGTGTGCTCCGAGGTGCTAGCAGAGCGCAGCAACGCGAGGCGGGTTGCAGATTGTGCAAGGATGCGCGCCTTTCGCGCCTCGCGCTCTGACAGCGCCGGCGTCTCAGGCACCGGCTCCGGCGGCTCAGCGGGGGGCGGCGGAGCAGGCGGCGGCGGCGCCGCACCTGACGTGCTGGCGGACCGCAGCAGGGAGATGCGGCTGGCCGAGTTGGCCAGGATGCGCGCTTTGCGCGCCTCCCGAGCAGCCGCCGCGGCATCCACCGCCGCCGCCGGCGTCGTTGGTGCCGATGGAGCAGCCTCTCTCACCGCCGCCGCTGCGGCCGCCGCATCGACAGCGGCAGCAGCCATCATGGGGAGTTACGAGGTACGAGGTACCGGTGCTACGAGGTACCGGTGGTACGAGGTACCGGTGGTACGAGTGCGACGAGTAGCACGAGGCTGTTGCCGCGGTTGGTATGAAAAATAAAGCAGGGGTGATGTGGAATGCACACAGCAAACCGTAGACCCGCCTCAAACCCTACCTGCGTGCCGTAGCTGCTATTTGATTTTTGTCCTACCGCGGCGTGTGCAACGCTGTAATACCCCGTTTTGGACCATTTGGACCGTTGTGGCTGCCCCTCTCCTTCTCTCGCCTCCCCTCCTCCTCTCCTCTCGCCTCCTCTCCCCTCCTCTCGTCTCGTGTCAACTGCCACGGTGGCAGCAGCAGAGGGAGGCAGCAAGTGGGCTGCTGCCCATTATTTGTAAAGGAAGGCGTGTGGTAGAGGGGTGGGTAGGGTGGTTAGTCTTTGTTGTGGTTGCTGTTAATAGCCATCCCACCACCGATCAAGATGCTGCGTGGCGTGGCAGCAGCTTCAGCAGCAGCAGCTGCAGCAGCTGCACGTGTGGTGCGGCGCGCACACACCAAGGCCGGGACGGCAGCGGCGGCGGTGCACCGGCCACAGCGCGTGGGTGTGTCATTTGACATTGACGGCGTGCTGGTGCGCGGGTTGGCGCGGCTGCCGCACGCGCGCGAGTCGCTGCTGCGGCTGCAGCGGGCCGGCATCCCGTACGTGTTCCTCACCAATGGCGGCGGGGAGCCGGAGGCGGTGAAGGCGGGCAAGGTGGCGGAGGCGCTGCAGGTGCCGGTGCACCCGGAGCAGGTCATCCTGTCACACACGCCGCTGCGGCCGGTGGTGGCGCAGTACGCAGACCAGAAGGTGCTGGTGCTGGGCTGCCGCGACGTGATGGGCGTGGCACGGTCGTACGGCGCGCGCCACGCGGTAGACATCCCCACCCTGGCTGCCGACGACCCGGCGCGGTACCCGTTTCATGCCACGGCGGAGGCGCGGCTGCCTGCCGCCACGCGGGAGGCGCCCTTTGCTGCCGTGTTCATCCTGCACGACCCCACCGACTGGGCGCCGGAGGTGCAGATCACGCTGGACGTCATCCGTGGCGGATGGCCGCTGGGGTCGGGTGGGCACAAGCAGACCATCCCGGTGTACGCCAGCAACCCGGACCTCGTGTTTGCGGGCACGTACCCGGAGCCGCGCCTGGCGTGCGGCGCCTTCACGCTCACGCTCAAGACGCTGTGGCGCGCGGTGACGGGCACGGAGCTGGCGGTGGCGCAGATCGGCAAGCCCACCAAGACGACGTTTGACTACACGGCGAGCGCCATCGCGCGGTGGGCGGCGCTGGCGCACGCCACGCGCTTCCATGACCCCTTCCTGGCGTGGGCAGCCGCGCTGCCGGGCGGCGGCCACGGGCACAGCTTAGAGGCTGCCGCCCTGCCGCCCTCCCTCCTAGAGCCAAACACTGAGGATGGCAGTGGCAGTGGTGGCAGCGACGGCGCGCGGCCGCACGCCGCATTTGACCGCCTGTACCACATTGGCGACAACCCGGCAGCAGACATGCGCGGCGCACTGAATGCGGGCGACCCGTGGCGTGGCATCCTGGTGCGCACCGGCGTGTTCCGTGGCGCGCCTGGCACTAACGACCGCGACCACCCCGGCGCCGCCGTGGTGGATGGCGTCGCCGACGCGGTGTCATACATCCTGTCCCACACCCACACGTAGCTGATTATCGGGGTAATCAATTAATTAAGTTAGATCTATTCCCAGTCGTCGTCGCCACCACGGTACCGCGCCTCCCGTCTCCGCTTGGCGGCGCGCGCACGCTGCTCCTTGGTGACGCCGCCGCTATGTGTGGTGCCACTGGTTGTTGCTGCCGCCGCCGCTATCGCCGCCGTCGCTGCCGCAGCTGCCGCTGCCGCTGCGGCTGCCATGCCGTCGTCATGCCCGATGCCGGCCGCGCGGTTCAGGTGGCCCATCTCGGCAAGGTACTCCGCCTTGGTAATGCGGCCCGCCTTCAACCGCTTCTCCAGCCGCTCCTCGCGCGCCAGCGTGTCCCAGTCCTCCATCGTGCGCTGCGAGTACGACTTGTGCGACCGCTTGCGCTTGGCGCCCGCCGCCGCCTCCGGGTCTGCAGCTGCCGCCATCGCCTTCTCACGCCGCGCGTCACGCGCCGCGCGCTCCGCAGCCGCCGCGTCGGCCGTCTGCTGCAAGTGGTCCTGCCGCCGCTTCTCCCGTGCCGGGTCCTTGTACGCGATGGTGTACGTGTCTACCGCCCCTTGTCCCTCGTAGTGGTAGTCAATCTGGGTTTGTGTTGGGGGGGGGGGGGGGGGGGGGGGGGGGGCGCGGTGCGGCTGCGTGCGAGAACACAGC
>Ga0066256_1002156_pt1 | contig 22945 bp, 20 predicted proteins | sample ThiBio_1000_biof_FD_87107 | JGI IMG/M metagenome (GOLD analysis project Ga0066256, IMG submission 87107) | Wastewater bioreactor microbial communities from Cape Town, South Africa - Thiocy_expt_1000_biof (version 2) | ecosystem: Engineered > Bioreactor > Thiocyanate-remediating >... | reverse complement strand
GGGCTTGGCTTCCTCGGCCGGCTTGGCAGCCTCGGCCGGGGCGGCAGCGGCTATCTCGGTTATGCGCCCGTCGGTCTTGGGCGTGTAGGGACGGTGGGCCTTGAGATATTCGGCCACGACCTGGTCGAGCTGCGGACCGTAGTCATAGGCGTTCTGGCCGTTGGTCGAGAACAGCTTGTAGCCGTCGCCGCCGTTGCGCATGAAGTTGTTGGTGGCGACGAGATAGACCTTGTTCTCGTCGATCGCCGCCCAGCCGTCGCCGTCCTTGACCTCGACCGACTGGATGCGGCCCTCGCCGGGCTTCACCGACTTGTCGAAGGAGTAGCGCATGCCCGCGACCTGCGGGAAGCGGCCGGCGCCTTCCTCGATCTGGGCCACGCCGCCCTGGAGCGAGGCGACGATGTCCTTGCCGGAGAGCTGGAAGGTGGCCAGCGTGTTCTGGAACGGCAGCACCGCCAGCACCTCGCCCATGGTGACGACGCCCTGGTCGATCGAGGCGCGCAGGCCGCCGCCATTGGTGATGGCCATCGTCACGCCCTGGTCCTTGGTGCGCTCGAGCATGGCGTCGGTGACGAGGTCGCCCATCGAGCATTCTCGGGCGCGGCAGGTCTCGCGGCTGCCGTCGACGGCGGCGGTCGTCTCGGAGACCTCCTGCGCCTTCAGGTCCTCGATCGGGCCGGCCATCTCCTTGACGCGGGCCAGAACGGCGGCGTCGGGCTCGATCGACTTGTCGAGGTAGATCGGGTCGCCGGCGGCCGACTTGACGACGCCGTTGTCGTCGAACACGACCTTGAACTCGCCGAGATACTTGGAATAGGAGGCCGCCTGGGTGACCGGGACCTTGTAGCCCTCGGGGTTGTCGATCATCGTCGGATAAGGGCCCTCGGCCTTCGCGTCGGTGTTCGACAGCAGCGAGTGCGAGTGGCCGCCTACAACGACGTCCACACCCGGGATCCTGGCGATCGCTTCCTTGTCGCGCGGGTAGCCGACATGGGTCAGCGCGATGATCTTGTTGATGCCCTGGCCCTGCAGCGCCTTCACCGCCTCGGTGATCTTGGCGACGTCGTCCTCGATCTTGATGTTCGGGCCGGGCGAGGAGATCTCGGGCGTGTCGGTCGTCACTGCGCCGACGATGCCGATCTTCTGGCCGCCGACCTCGAGCACGACGTAAGGCTTCACCAGATCGCCGACCTTGGACTGGGCGTTCGGGGTGACGTTGGCGCTGACGACGGGGAATGTCACCATCTTGAGGAAGGGGACGAGCGCGTCCTCGCTGTCGTCGAACTCGTGGTTGCCGAGCGTCATGGCGTCCGGCTTCATCTGGTTGAGGAACTCGCCCTCGGCCTTGCCCTTGTAGGTCGTGTAGAACAGCGAACCCTGGAAATTGTCGCCGGCGTTGAGCAGGAGGACGTTCTGGCCCTCCAGCTTCTTGCGCTCCTGCGCGATGGCCGTGATCAGGCGGGCCGCGCCGCCGATGCATTTGCCCTCGCCCTCCTCCTTGGCCGAGCAGGTCGATTCGAAGGCGTTGTTGGATTCGATCCGGCTGTGCCAGTCGTTGAAGTGCAGGATGTTCAGTTCATAGTCGGCAAAGGATGCCTGAGCCGACATCGCCAGCGCCGATGCCGACAGCGCCGCGACCAGAAAAGTCCTTTTCATGCTTCGATCTCCCGTTGAACTCGCTGGAGGCCAATAACCGGCAAGTTTGAAAGTTTTTTCTCGGCCGGTTTGCCGGCATGTTCACACCGGACCGCGCGGCCTTGCAAGAAGATTCCTCCGGCCCGGCTCAGCCCGAATAGTCGCGCTCGTCGGCGATCACCTTGCCATCGTTGGGCAGCGATCCCGCGGGCACCAGCTTGACCGCGCCGCCGAGCTTGGTGACCTCGCGCAATACGGCTTCGATGCCGCGCGCGTCGAGGGCTGCGCCGTCGGCCGGCTCGACATGCAGGGTCATGGCGTCGCGCTCGCCCTCCCGCGTCACGACGAGGCGGGCGCGGCCGATCGCCGGGTCGCGGCGGACGACCTCGGCGACCTGCTTCGGGTCGACGAACATGCCCTTGACCTTGGTGCGCTGGTCGGCGCGGCCGAGCCAGCCGCGGATGCGCATGTTCGTGCGGCCGCAGGGCGAGGCGCCGGGCAGAACGGCCGACAGGTCGCCGGTGCCCAGCCGCACCATCGGATAGGCGGGATTGAAGGAGGTGACGACGACCTCGCCCACCTCGCCGTCGGCGACCGGATCGCCGGTGCCGGGCCGGACGATCTCGAGGATCACATGCTCGTTCACGACCATGCCGGGATTGGGCTCGCCCGCCGCCGAAGCGGTCTCGTAGGCGATGACGCCGAGCTCGGCGGTGGCGTAGCACTGCATGCCGGCGACGCCGCGCGCGGCATATTCGGCACGCAGCGACGGATAGAGCGCGCCCGCCGAAACCAGTCCGCGGCGGATTGAGGAGAGGTCTCGCCCCATCTCCCCGGCCTTGTCGAGCATCACCTTCAGGAAGTCAGGCGTGCCGGAATAGGCCGTGGGGCGCAAGGTCGCTGCCGCCTCCACCTGCATCTCGGTGTTGCCCGTGCCGGCGGCGAACACGGTGCAGCCCAGCGCGCGGGCGCCGTCGTCCAGGATGAAGCCGCCGGGCGTCATGTGGTAGGCGAAGGCGTTGTGGACGAGATCGCCGGGCCTGACGCCCGCCGCGAAGAAGGCGCGGGCCGCCTGCCACGGGTCGACGCCGAGGCCCTGCGGCTCCCATATCGGGCCGGGCGACATGAAGACGCGGCCGCCCCTGACATGCGCGGGATCGGCGAAGCCGCCGAAGGGCGGTTCGGCCCGCTGCATCTCCATCAGCTCGGCCTTGCGCAGCACGGGAAGCGCAGCCAGCGCGGCGCGGCTCGTCACCTTCGACAGGTCGTGGCCGGCCAGCCATCGGCCGAGCCCCGGCGCGGCGGCGGAGGCCCTGCGCAGGAAGTCCGGCAGCCGCGCGAACAGGTCGCGCTCGCGCGCCTGCGGCGCACGTGTCTCCAACTCGTCGAAATGCGACGCCATCGTTCCTCCCCCGCCTCTTTTGCCTCCTTATCGCAGCCGTCCGTGCCCGTGCGCAAGGCACGGGCACGCCGGAGGAGGCGCGGAACGCGGGAGCGGCGTCAGGACACGCCGGTACGGCGCGTCAGCACGAACTGCTGGCCGGTCGAGCTGGTGCAGTTGAGCTGGACGGGCGTGGCGACCGCGCAGTTGAAGGCGACCGGCTTCTGCTGGATCAGCGAGAAGCCGCTGATCTGCGCGACGGTGGGGTCGCGCATCGTGTAGGTGCCTTCGGACAGCTTCTGGCCGGTGTCTGTGGCGTAGGTCTCGAAGCGGCCACCGGTGAAGTTGGTCACCCCGGTGCCCTGCTGGTCGATCCAGGCGCCCTCGACGCCCTGCGGCGCGACGGCCACCGGGCGGGGGCCGGGACCGGGGCCCGTGGTGCAGCCGGCGAGCGCCGCCAGTGCGACGATCCCCGCAGTCGAGGCAATCCTGCCCGCAGTCGACATGGTGTTCATCCTCTCCTCGTCCTCGCCCTTCGACCGCCGCGCGGTTCCCGCATCCGGGCTCCGTCCTATCTTACGAGAATGTTCCGGAATTGCCACGGGTCTGATGCGTCGATGTCCTCGGCGAACAGGCCGGGGCGGCCCTTCAGCGGCGTCCAGTCGGTGTAGTAGCCCTTGACCGGGCCGAGATAGGGCGACTGCACATCGAGGCAGCGCCGGTAGTCCATCTCGTCGGCCTCGACGATGCCGGCGGCCGGGTTCTCCAGCGCCCAGACCATGCCGGCGAGCACGGCCGAGGTGACCTGCAGGCCGGTGGCGTTCTGGTAGGGCGCGAGCTCGCGGGCCCGCGCCAGCGAGAGCTGCGAGCCGTACCAGTAGGCGTTCTTCTTGTGGCCGTAGAGCAGCACGCCGAGCTCGTCGACGCCGTCGACCAGCTCGTTCTCGTCGAGCACGTGCCGCACCGGCTGCGCCCTGCCGGCGGCGCCGAACATCTCGTGCAACGACAGCACAGCGTCGTTGCAGGGGTGATAGGCGTAGTTGCAGGTCGGCCGGTAGGTGACCTTGCCGGCGCGGTCGCGCACGGTGAAGAAGTCGGCGATGGAGATCGCCTCGTTGTGGGTGACGAGGAAGCCGTACTGGGCACCCGGCGTCGGGCACCAGCTCCTGACGCGGGTGTTGGCGCCCGGCTGCTCGAGGAAGATCCCGGCCTTGCAGCCCTTGCGGTGCCTGCGGGCGTTCTTCGGCATCCACTTCTCGTGCGTGCCCCAGCCGAGCTCGGCCGGCTGCAGCCCTTCCGAGATGAAGCCCTCGACGGACCATGTGTTCCAGAACGTGTCGAGCGGCTTGGGGTTCTTGGTGCGCTGGGTGTCGCGCTCGGCGATGTGGATGCCCTTGACGCCGGCCTTCTTCATCAGCCTGGCCCAGCCGGCGCGATCGTGCTGCGCGGGCTCCTCGACGTCGAGCCCGAGGTCGCCGGCGAGGTTGATCAGCGCCTTCTTGACCAGCCAAGAGACCATGCCGGGATTGGCGCCGCAGGTGGAGACGGCGGTGGTGCCGCCGGGGTTCGCGCGCTTCTCGGCCAGCAGCGTCTCGCGCAGCGCGTAGTTGGTGCGCTCCGCATTGTCGACGTCGTCGTCGAAATAGAAGCCGAGCCAGGGCTCGATCACGGTGTCGACGTAGAGCGCGCCGAGCTCGCGGCAGAGGCGCATCAGGTCGACCGAGCCGGTGTCGACCGACAGGTTCACGCAGAAGGCCTGGCCGCCGCCCTTGGTCAGCAGCGGCTTGAGCAGCTTCCTGTAGTTCTTCCTCGTCACCGCCTCCTGGATGTAGGCGATGCCGCGTTCGTCGAGCAGGCGCTTGTTCTCATCACTGGGATCGATGACGACCATGCGCGACCTGTCGAAGCCGAAATGACGCTCGATCAGCGGCAGCGTGCCGCGGCCGATCGAGCCGAAGCCGATCATCACGATCGGCCCGGTGATTTCGCCGTAGACGGGCCATGTCTTGTTCGCCATTCCGGGCTGTCTCCTTTTGTTCGCGACGGAAGGTTGCAGGGAAGGTTCAAACCACATGGAGGCGCAGGAAGGAAGGGGCATCGCGCCCGCCGGGCCGGCGCCGCGCCGGCCGTTCCCCGGGGGCAGGCCTTCGATACCCAGTTGTCAAACACCCAAAAATCGACACCATTCGCATGTGGGCTGCACCGATCGTGGTGCTTGGGGAGAATTCACATGAGCAGAAAATTGGGCGGTCTGGCGTGGGCGCTGGTGCTTGCGCCGCTCGCTTTGACGGCGCCGGCGACGGCGCAGGACTTCTCGGCCGGCAAGAAGGTCGACAAGCCGGAGGTGTCGCGGTCCCTCGGGGATACCGCGATGCCGCAGAAGGCGACGCGGACGAGCACGCTGCAGCGGTCGAGCGAATCGAGCCGCGCCCTGCCCGGCGCCTCGGCGGCGCCGCGCTACCGCATGATCGGCCGCTCGCGCGACGGCGCGGAGCGCAAGATCGAGCCGAGCCAGCGCGTGATCCAGGCGATCCAGGGCGAGAAGAAGGCCGAGCAGTCGCGCGACGTGATCGGCCGCGACGGCCGCTCGCACGTGCAGGACACGACGCAGTATCCGAACATCGCCGTCGGCTTCCTGCAGTCGACCAACACGGACCCGCAGCTCGTCTACAACTGCACGGCCGCGCTGATCGGCCCGCGCATCGCCATCACCGCCGCCCAGTGCGTCTACGACCACGACATCGACGGCGGCTGGCTGGAGGCCTCACGCTTCTGGCCGGCGCTCAACGGCAACGACGTCGTGCCGTTCGGCGAGGCCGAGTGGGACGAGATGTACGTCCTCGAGGACTACATCAACGACTATGACGGATCCTACGATTCGATCTGGCCCTACGACGTGGCGGTCATCGTCTTCAAGGAGCCGGTGGGCGACAACATCGGCTGGCTCGGCTACAACTCGTTCGACGATCTCGACACGTTCGACGCGGTGCTGACCGGCTATGGCGACGGCCGCGAGCCGTGGCGGCAGTTCGATTCCAAGTGCAAGGTGCAGAAGGCCAACATCTCCGACCTCGACTTCCTGCACCAGTGCGATGCCGACTACATGTCGACCGGCGCACCGATCTACATGCACGACGCGAGCGACGATTCCTACACCGTGCTCGCCCTCAACATGGGCGGCCTCAACGGCCAGAACTGGGCGCTCAGGATCACCGAGCCGATCGCTCTGTGGATCGACGACCTGAACCAGAAGTAGCGGCCTTCCGGCTCTCCGCGCGCGGCGCGGGGAGCCGGCCCGCTCACGCCTCGCGGTCGAGCGCTTCGAGTTCGTCGATCAGGCCCTCGATGACCGACAGGCCCTTCTGCCAGAAGTCCGGCTGGCTGGCGTCGAGGCCGAACGGGGCGAGCAGCTCCTTGTGATGCTTGGTGCCGCCGGCCCGCAGCATGTCGAAATACTTCTCCTGAAAACCCTTCTCGGCGTTCTGGTAGACTGCGAACAGCGAGTTCACCAGGCAGTCGCCGAACGCGTAGGCATAGACGTAGAAGGGCGAATGGATGAAGTGCGGGATGTAGGCCCAGAAGGTCTCGTAGCCCTCGCGCAGCGCGATCGCCGGGCCGAGGCTCTCGGCCTGCACCTCCAGCCAGAAACGGCCGAGCTGGTCGGAGGTCAGCTCGCCGTTGCGGCGCTCGCCGTGGACGCGGCGCTCGAACTGGTAGAAGGCGATCTGCCGCACGACCGTGTTGATCATGTCCTCGACCTTCTGGGCGAGCATGGCCTTGCGCTCGCGCCTGTCGCGCGTGCGGTCGAGCAGCGTGCGGAAGGTCAGCATCTCGCCGAACACGGAGGCCGTCTCGGCCAGCGTCAGCGGCGTCGACGACATCAGCGGCCCCTGGGCGCCGGCCAGAACCTGGTGCACGCCGTGGCCGAGCTCGTGGGCGAGCGTCATCACGTCGCGCGGCTTGCCGAGATAGTTGAGCAGCACGTAGGGGTGGGCGGACGGCACGGTCGGGTGGGCGAAGGCGCCCGGCGACTTGCCCGGCCGCACCGGCGCGTCGATCCAGCGGCCGTCGAAGAAGCGCAGCGCGATCTCGGCCATCTCGGGCGCGAAGGCCTGGTAGGCCGACAGGACCGTGTTCTTGGCGTCCTCCCAGCCGATGACGGCCTGCGGCGTCTCGGGCAGCGGCGCGTTGCGATCCCAGTGGTTCATCTGGTCCATGCCGAGCCATTTCGCCTTCATCGCGTAGTAGCGGTGCGACAGGCGCGGATAGGCGTCACGCACGGCCGCCGCCAGCGCGTCGACCACCTCCGGCTCGACGCGGTTGGCCAGATGGCGTGAATCGGCGATGTCCTTGAAGCCGCGCCAGCGGTCGGAGATCTCCTTGTCCTTGGCGAGCGTGTTGGTGATCAGCGTGAACAGCCGCAGATTGTCGCGGAAGACAGCAGCGAGCGCGCCCGCCGCCTTGCGGCGCAGCTCGCCGTCGGCGCTCTGCAACAGGTTGAGCGTCGGCTCCAGCGCCAGCTTCTCGCCGTCGACCTCGAAGCGCAGCGCCGTCATCGTCTCGTCGAAAAGCCGGTTCCAGGCGCCGCGGCCGGTGACCGACTTCTCGTGGAAGAGCTGCTCGATGCGGTCCTCGAGCTGGTAGGGCTTGTCGAGCCTCAGGTCCTCGACCCACGGCCGGTAGTGGCCGAGCACAGGGTCGGCCTTCATCGCCGCCTCGAGCACGGCGTCGTCGACGTGATTCAGCTCCAGCGCGAAGAACAGCAGGTGCGCGCTGGCGTCGGTCATCTTCTCCTGCAGGTCGCCGTAGAGCTTGGCGCGCTTGGGGTCCGACGTGTCGCCGGCATAGACGAGGCCGGCATAGGACATGATGCGGCCGATCAGCTCGTCGATCTGCTCGTAGACGCGCAGCGCCTCGCCCAGCCGGCCGGCGGCGCCCCTGGCCGCCTCGTCGGCGAGCTTGCACTTCCAGGCCTTCTCGAAGGCGATCGATTCGTCGGCCGCGCGCTTGACGTCGCGCTGCAATTCCGGCGCGTCCATCCCGGCATAGAGATCGGCGAGGTTCCATTCGGGCAGGGCGCCGAGGCCGGCCGTCTCTTCCTTCACCCGCTGCGCCGTTGCCGCGCGTTTGCCCTTGCTGCTGGCCATGAATCACCTCGCCTCGCCTGTCCCGGTGCCGCCGCTAAAGAAATGTTCACCGGATCGCTTCATGCTCATCTAGAGAATTGTGCCAATCTGAACCAGACCATCTGTCAACAATTCCTGCCGCGACGGAGCCATGGCCGCCATCCTGATTGTCGACGACGACCCGGTGCAGCGGCGGCTGCTGGACGCGGCACTCGCCAAGGCGGGCCACGAGACGATCGCCGCCGACAGCGGCGAGGCGGCGCTCGCCGCGCTCGAAGGCCCGCGCCGCGGCGACGTGGCGGCGGTGGTGCTGGACCTGATGATGCCGGGCATGGGCGGGCTCGGGGCGCTGGGGGCGATGCACGCGCGCGGCATCTCGGGGCCGGGGGTCGTGCAGACGGCGCAGGGCGGCATCGACACCGTGGTGTCGGCGATGCGCCGCGGCGCCTTCGACTTCGTCGTCAAGCCGGTGTCGCCCGACAAGCTGCAGGGCGCCGTGGCGAACGCGCTGAGGGTCGAGGCGCTGGGCGCGACGACGCGCAAGCCGGTGCGCGCCGGAAGCGGCGCCTTCAGCTTCCGCGACCTGATCGCGGCGAGCCCGGCGATGGAGCGCGTGCTGCGGCTCGGCCGCAAGGCTGCCTCATCGGCCATCCCGATCCTGCTCGAGGGCGAATCGGGCGTCGGCAAGGAGATGGTGGCGCGTGCCATCCAGGGCTCGGGCGATCGGCGCGGGCGACCCTTCGTCACCGTCAATTGCGGCGCCATCCCCGACAACCTGGTCGAGAGCATCCTGTTCGGCCACGAGAAGGGCGCCTTCACCGGCGCCACCGAGAAGCACGCCGGCAAGTTCGTCGAGGCGCATGGCGGCACGCTGTTCCTCGACGAGATCGGCGACCTGCCGCTCGACGTGCAGGTCAAGCTGCTGCGGGCGGTGCAGGAGGGCGAGGTCGACCCGGTCGGCGGCCGCTCGACGGTCAAGGTCGACATCCGGCTGATCTCTGCGACCAACCGCGACCTCATCCAGCGGGTCAAGGACGGGCTTTTCCGCGAGGACCTCTACTACCGGCTCAACGTCTTCCCGATCCATATCCCGCCGCTGCGCGAGCGGCGCGAGGACATCCCGCTGCTGGTGCAGCATTTCGTCGCGCGGCTCGGCAAGTCGGAGACGGGCGGCCGCGTCAAGGGCATCTCGGCGGCCGCGCTGACCATGCTGGAGGCCTATGACTGGCCGGGCAACATCCGCCAGCTCGAGAACGCGATCTTCCGCGCCGTCGTGCTGTGCGAGGGCGAGCTGCTGACGCCGGGCGATTTTCCACAGATTCGTGCGCAGGTGGGCGGCATCGACCTCGGCGGTTCCGAGCCTGCGGCGCCGGCCCCGGTGCCTGTGCCGACGGGGGCGCCAGCCGCCCCGGCCGAGACCGGCTTCGGCAGCGTGCGGGCGATCGACGAGCGCGGCGACATGCGCAGCCTCGCCGACGTCGAGACCGACATGATCCGGCTGGCGATCGAGCATTATGACGGGCGCATGAGCGAGGTGGCGCGGCGGCTCGGCATCGGCCGCTCGACGCTCTACCGCAAGCTCAAGGAGCTGGGGATCGACCCCGGCGACGACCGCACCGAACGGCTCGCCTCCTGAGCGGGATGCGTGCCGCGTTTGCCATATTCGCGATAAAAGATTGATTTACCATGTTGCCGATCTGGCAATTTGGCCATCATATCGCCACTGTGTGACCGCATTCGCCCTTCAATAAGCGGCGATTAACCATTAGTGTCGATATTCGGACCAGTCGAACGATCCGGATGTCGTTCGGGGACAACGCAGAGCCGGCTGGCAGGGTTTTGACCAAGAGCACGCGTATCGAGAGGGGCGGACGGGACTTTGCGCCCGGTGGAAGGAGGGGCGTCAAGGCTCTCCTCCTGTCGCTTTGCCTGATGATGCTGGCGTCCGCCGGCGCGGCGCATGCCGAGACGCGGACGCTGAAGCTCTACTTCATCCACACCCGCGAGCGCGCCGAGATCACCTTCAAGCGCGACGGCAAGTTCATCCCGTCGGGCCTGGCCCAGATCAACCATTTCCTGCGCGACTGGCGCAAGAACGAGTCCACCAAGATGGACCCGCGGGTGGTCGACCTCCTGTGGGAGGTGTACCAGGCGTCCGGTTCCAGGGACTATATCCACATCATTTGCGGCTACCGTTCGCCGGGCACCAACGCCATGCTGCGCAGCCGCAGCTCCGGCGTCGCCGAGAAGAGCCAGCACATGCTCGGCAAGGCGATCGACTTCTACATCCCGGACGTGAAGCTCTCCAAGCTGCGCCAGACCGCGATGCGCTTCCAGTATGGCGGCGTCGGCTACTATCCGACCTCGGGCTCGCCCTTCGTGCATCTCGACGTCGGCAGCGCCCGCTACTGGCCGCGCATGAGCCGCGGAGAGATGATGGCGATGTTCCCCGACGGCAAGTCGGTCTACGTGCCCTCAGACGGCAAGCCGCTCGCCGGCTATGCCCAGGCGATGGCTTCCTACAAGTCGCGCCGCAGCGGTGGCGCCGAGATCCAGCTCGCCAGCGCGTCCGCCGACGACAAGCCGCGCCGCGGCTTCCTCGCCAACCTGTTCGGCGGCGGCGCCGACGAGGACGAGGATTCGTCCGACGTGCAGGTCGCATCGGCCGCTCCGGCCAGGGCGCCGGCGACGATCGCCGCGAGCGGCAAGGCCGCCGTCGCGGCTGCCGCCACGCAGCCCGCCTCGCCTGCCGCCATCCTCGCCGCGCTGCCGGCCAAGTCGATCCCGCTGCCCGGCGTGGCGCCGCGTCCGAACGTCGATGTCGGCGCGCCGGCCGTTGCGGCCGCCCCGGCCACCGTCGAGGCGCCTGCCTCGCCCTATCCGCAGCTCGCGCTGCTGAAAGTGCCGCTGCCGACGCCGCGGCCTGATTACACGCCGCCTTCAGCCACCCCGCTGCCGGCCGAGCCGCCAGTGCAGGTCGCCTCCGCCGAACCGGCCCCGACCACCGCCGAGCTGCGCGGCGCGCAGGAAGCCACCGCCAACGCGGCCGCCGGCGTGCAGGCCACGCCCCCCGCGACGCTCGCCGCCTACGTCCCGCTGCCGACCAGCCGTCCGGCAGTCGAGGCCGACATGACCATGGCCGCGCTGTCGAAGCCGCACACGGCGCTCGGCAAGGCCCAGAGCTCCGAGGCCGCGTTCGCCCGCGCCGAGGCCAAGGAAATGATCGACCAGAAGCTGGCGCGGCTGGCGTCCGCCCCGAGCGCGTCGCCGCGGCTCGCCATGATCGCCCGCGAAGCGGGAACGGACGCCTCGGCCGTGCTCAGCGCCGGTCCGCGCACCACCGACAAGGGCGCGCGCCCAACGGTGGCCGACGAGCGGCCGGATCCGCGCTCGATCGCGATCCCGGTGCCGCAGCAGGTGGCGCGCTGGGCGCTCTCCAACGAGCCGGTGACGCTCGACACGCGCGGCACCAAGGCCCCGTCCTTCGCCCACGCCTTGGTGCGCTCGGCGCCGCAGGTCGTCTACACGGCGGGCTTCCAGACCGCCTCGGCCCAGCCGGACCCGAACCGCTTCACCGGGCGCGCCGTCGTCTTCCTCTCCGTCGCCCGCTTCCAGAACTGAGCGCGGTCGCCCTTCCGGGCGGCACCCGGCCTACTTCCGCCGCAGCTTAGACGCCTCGCGCGCGAGCGCTTCGATCTCGTCCCAGCGGCCGTCGCCGACGAGAGCGTCCGGGGCCACCCAGGAGCCGCCGATGCAGATCACGTTGGGCAGCGAGAGGTAACTTTCCGCATTCTTCGGCGTGATGCCGCCGGTCGGGCAGAAGCGCATCTGCGCCAGCGGCGAGGCGAGCGCCTTGAGGTAGGGCGCGCCGCCCGACTGCTCGGCCGGGAAGAACTTGGCGGCGGGGTAGCCCTCCTCCTGCAAGGCCATGATCTCGCGCAGCGTCGCCGCGCCCGGCCGGAAGGGCAGGCCGCCGAGGCGCGCCTCGGCGAGCAGTTGCGGGGTCGTGCCGGGGCTGACGATGAAGCGGGAGCCGGCATCGGCGGCGCGGCCGTAGTCGCGCGCCGACAGGATCGTGCCGGCGCCGACGATCGCTTCCGGCACCTCCTGCGAGACGAGGCGGATCGCGTCGAGCGCCACCGGCGTGCGCAGCGTCACCTCGATCGCCGGCAGGCCGCCGCGCGCCAGCGCACGGGCGAGCGGAATGGCATCCTCCAGCCGGCGGACCAGGAGGACGGGAACCACCGGCTGGCCCGCAAGGAGGTCGATCATCTGTTCGGATGGAGTGGTCATCGCGCAGGTCCCCGCCAATTCTTCAATCGATTTAGAAAACCGGACGGACAATGTCCACCGGTCAGTCCGCGGCGAACATCCGCGCGCGCAGCATGCTTATCAGGCGCCGCCACCATTTGCGAAGGCGTCCGGTCAGCGAAAGCGCCTGACGCAGCGCGGCGCGGGTGCGCGGGCCGACGATGCCGTCGACGGACAGACCGGCGTCGCGCTGGAAGCGCTCGACCGCGTCCTGCATCAGCGGGCCGAAGGCGCCGTCGACGGCGACCGGATAGCCGGCGCCCGAGAGCGCGGCCTGCAGGTCGCGCACGGCCTCGCCGCGATCGCCGCGGCGCAGCGGCGGGATGGGAGCCGGCGCGGCTGCGCCGCCGGCCGCATGGCGCGCGAAGGCCTGCGCCAGCCGGGTGTCGTAGCGGTTGGTGCGGTAGCCAGGGCCATTGTAGCCGCGCGCCACGGCCGGCCAATCATGCAGCGCCAGCGGCTTCACGAGGCCGGCCTTGAGGATGTAGCGCGCCATCAGGCGGATCTGGCCGGCCGCACTCTCGCGCGCTTCCGCGACCAGCGCGTCGACGGTTGCGTAGCCGAGCCAGGCCCAGTGCGCGCCCATCACCTGGCCGAGGCCCCAGGAGGTCGATTCCCACGCCGCTGCGGCGTCGATGCCGGCGGCGCTATCGAGCAGGTGCCAGCGCTCGGCCTGCGAGGCCGGGTTGGCGACGACGCCCGGCGCCGGCGACGACAGGCCGAGCGCGCGGGCGCGCGCCCGCTTGTCGGGCGACAGCCGGCGGTCGAAATAGTGCCCCTCGAAGCGGATCAGCGGCTCGTTGCGCCCGTCGACGGCGACGAAGGCGCGGCCGTCCGTCTCGACCTCGGCGATGCCGGCGAGCGCGGCCGCCTCCAGCCCGAACTCGCGGGCCACCCGGTCGATTGCGTCGGTCGTCTCCTGCGTGAACATTTCCGTCTCCTGCACGATGGCCGATTGTGGTCGTCGTCAGGGCCGTCGGGGATAAACCGCCTTTCCACCGGCCGGGTTCCGCCCTCGCAAACCATTGATCCGCAAGGGATGAAACGCGGCTTGAGGGATCGCCGCGAAACAATTATCTGCAACGCCATGCACGCTCGGGCCGAACAGGAAGAGACGTCCCGCGTCGCCGCCTTCTACGGGTTCGCGGCCGTCGCCGAACCGGCGCGGCTGCGCGAATCGCTGCGCGCGCTATGTGCGGACCTCGGCACGCGCGGCACGATCCTCGTTGCGCCGGAAGGCATCAACGGGACGGTGGCCGGCCTTGGCGCGGCGATCGACCGGCTGGTGGCGCATCTGCGCGCGCTGCCGGGGCTGGGCGGGATGGACGTGAAGTTCAGCCACGCCGCGCAGATGCCGTTTCACCGCATGAAGGTGCGGCTGAAGCGCGAGATCGTGACGATGGGCGTCGACGGGCTCGATCCTGTTGCGGGTGCGGGCCGCCACATCGCGCCGCGCGACTGGAACGCGCTGATCGCCGACCCCGGCACCGTCGTCATCGACACGCGCAACGGCTACGAGGTGGCGCTCGGCAGTTTTCGCGGCGCGACGGACCCGCAGACGGCGAGTTTTCGCGAGTTTCCCGGCTGGGCCGACGCACATGCCGAGGATCTGCGCGGCAGGAAGGTCGCCATGTTCTGCACCGGCGGCATACGGTGCGAGAAGGCGACCGCCTACATGCGCAGCATCGGCGTCGAGGAGGTGTTCCACCTCAAGGGCGGCATCCTGAAATATCTGGAGGAGGTGCCGGCCGGCGAAAGCCTGTGGGAGGGCGAATGCTTCGTCTTCGACGAGCGCGTCGCCGTCGTCCACGGGCTTGCGGAAGGCGAGGCGAGCCTGTGCCGCGCCTGCCGGCGGCCGCTGACGCAGGAGGACCGCCGCTCGCCGCTGCATGCCGAGGGCGTGGCCTGCGTCCATTGTCACGACAGAAGCAGCGAGGCCGACAGGGCGCGCTATGCGGAGCGGCACCGGCAGGTGGAGCTCGCCGAAAGGCGCGGCGGGGCGCCGCATATCGGCCGCTGAGGTTTGAAAAGCGGACCGCGGCTGCCTACCTCACGTCGAGCGGCCGCGAGGCGGCGCTCACCGCAACGAGGACCGGCCATGTTCGACGCACGCAAGCTTCTCGACGATCTTCTCGGCTCCAACGTGCCGGGCACCGAAAAGACGGTCCGCCAGACGGCCGGCGGCGCGGTGCAGCTCGCCCGCGACAACCCGATCGCCACCGGCGCGATCGCGGCGGTGCTGCTCGGCACGGGCGCGGGCCGCGCGGTCACCGGCACGGCGCTGAGGGTCGGCGGCCTGGCGGCGATCGCCGGCCTCGCCTACAAGGCCTACCAGAACTACCAGTCCGGCCAGCGGCCGGGTGCGGCCCAGCCGGAGCAGGCCGGGCCGCTGGCGCTGCCGGCGCCGACCGACACTCCCTTCGATCCGAAGCTCGCGCCGCAGGGCGAGGCGGAGTTCGCGCTGGTGCTGGTGCGGGCGATGATCGCGGCCGCGCGCGCCGACGGCCGCGTCGACGATGCCGAGCGCTCCCACATCTCCGACCGGCTGCGGCTCGCCGGATATGGCGGCGAGGCCAGGGACTTCCTGCTTGCCGAGCTGGAGAAGCCGGTGGACGTCGACGCGCTCGTCGCGGCGGCGCGGTCCGACGCGCAGAAGGCCGAGCTCTATACCGCCTCGCGGCTGGCGATCGAGCCGGACACGGCGGCCGAGCGCGGCTATCTCGACGATCTGGCGGACCGGCTCCGCCTGCCGGGCCCGCTGGTCGAGCACATCGAGCAGACCGTGGCCGAGGTGAAGGCCTGAGGCGCCGGCCGAAGGACTGCGGCCCGGCGGTAACCTCGCGTTAACCATTCGAGCCCATCCTGACCGGTCGTGAACCGACTTTCCTCCTCCCAAGACGGTTCCGATCGTGGGGCGGGTCGCAAGACCCGCCCTTTTTTCCGGCCGACTTGCCGCCTCGGCCCGTATCTGCGATCAAGTCCGGCTTTCGCGGAGGAACGGAGATGGCCCAGAAAATCGCTCTCGTGACCGGAGCCGGCAGCGGGATCGGCCGCGCGGCGGCGCTGGCGCTGGTGGCAGACGGCTGGGACACGATCCTCGTCGGCCGGCGCATGGACAAGCTGGAGGAGGCGGTGGCCGAGGCGCATGGGCCGGGCCGGGCCATGCCGATCGCCTGCGACGTGACCAATGCCGAGCAGGTCGAGGTGGTGTTCACCCGTATCGAGCGCGAGCTTGGGCGGCTCGATCTCCTGTTCAACAATGCCGGCATGAGCGCCAGGGCGGCGCCGATCGACGAGATCCCCGTCGAGACCTGGCGCGAGGTCGTCGACGTCAACGTCACCGGCTCGTTCCTGTGCGCGCGGGCCGCGTTCGGGCTGATGCGGCGGCAGCGGCCGATGGGCGGCCGCATCATCAACAACGGCTCGATCTCGGCGCATGCGCCGCGGCCGGGCTCGGCGCCCTACACGACCACCAAGCACGCGATCACCGGCCTGACCAAGACGCTGGCGCTGGACGGGCGGCCGTTCGACATCGCCTGCGGCCAGATCGACATCGGCAACGCCTATACCGACATGGCTGCGCGCATGGCCGAGGGCGTGTCGCAGGCGGACGGGACCGTGAGGGCGGAGGCGACGATGGACGTGCGCCACGTCGCCGACGCGGTGGTCCACATGGCGGGCCTGCCGCTCGACGCCAACGTGCTGTTCATGACGGTGATGGCGACGAAGATGCCCTTCGTCGGCCGCGGCTGAAGCCACGCCTCAGCCGCCGCGGACGGGTTCGCCCGGCAGATAGAGCCTGACCGGCCGGATTTCGTAGACGGCGGACGTGTTGACCTGCTGAAGCTCGCGCGCGGCGGCCACCGCCTGGTCGAGCGAATCGCATTCCAGCATGTAGAAGCCGAGGAGGTGTTCCTTCGTCTCGGCGAAGGGGCCGTCGGTCACCACGCCCTTGCGCAGCGTGGCCGCAGCTTCGGTGAAATCCAGCCGCGCCGCCGGCCCCATCGTGGCCTCTTCGCCGATGCGGTCGTGCGCCTTCATCAGCCGGTCCATGAGACCGGCGTCCTCTTCCGAGGTGAGGCCGGTGATGGCGGCCGGCTCGTGATAGGCGAGTATGGCGTAGATCATGCGGTCGCTCCGTGTCGGTCAGTGGGGCCTGCCGCCCGCGAGGAAATCGGCCATGCGCTCGATGGCGCGCAGGATGTTCTCCTCCGAATTGGCGTAGGACAGCCGCAGGTAGCCCTCACCATGGACGCCGAAGTCCGGCCCGCCGATCAGGGCCACGCCCTTCTCCTCCAGCAGCGCGGAGGCGAGCGGCTTGGCCTTCCATCCGGTCCCGGCGACGTTCGGGAAGGCATAGAAGGCGCCCTTCGGGGTGATGCAGGAGATGCCCGGCAGGCTGTTCAGCCCCTCGACCACCACCTTCCTGCGGCGGTCGAAGGCCGCCATCATCCTGTCCACCTCGTCCTGCGGCCCGTCGATCGCGGCGATGCCGGCATATTGGGTCGGCGCGTTGACGCAGGACCAGCAATTCACCGCCAGCTTGCGCACCTTGTCGTGGAGCCGGCCGCTTTCCGCCGAGTTCGGCCAGATCGACCAGCCCATGCGCCAGCCGGTCATCGCCCAGGTCTTCGACCAGCCGTTGAGCACGATCAGCCGCTCGCGGATCTCGGGGAAGGCGAGCAGCGAGGTGTGCGTCTCGCCGTCATAGGTCATGACGTCGTAGATCTCGTCCGACAGGATGGCGACCTGCGGATGGGCTTCCAGCCCCTTGACCAGCTTCTCGATCTCGGCGCGCGGCGTCACGCCGCCGGTGGGGTTTGCCGGCGAGTTGAGGATCAGCAGCCGCGTCCGCGGCGTGATCAGCGCCAGCGTCTCCCCGGCCGAGAACGCGAAACCGTTTTCCTCGCGCATCGGCACCGGCACCGGCCGCGCGCCGGTGAACTCGATCATCGAGCGGTAGATCGGAAAGCCCGGGTCCGGATAGAGGATGTCGACGCCCGGCTCGCCGAACATGACGATCGCCGCATACATGGTCGGCTTGCCGCCCGGCATGATCATCACGCTCTCCGGCGAGACCTCGACGCCGGTGGTCGCCAGCGTGCGGCGGGCGACGGCCTCGCGCAGCGGCAAGATGCCGGTCGCCGGCGTGTAGCCGTGGTGGCCGTCGCGCAGCGCCTTGACCGCCGCCTCGACGATGTGGGCGGGCGTGCGGAAGTCCGGCTGGCCGATGCCGAGATTGATGACGTCCTTGCCGGCCTGCGCCAGGGCGGTGGCGCGCGCCAGCACGGCGAAGGCGTTCTCATCGCCGATGCGGTCGAAGGCTGGGACGGTGTGGAGCATTCCCGGTTTCCGTCTGGTCCTTTCCTGTCGGGAAGATTTCTTGTGAGCGTTGCGCGGTCGAGTCAACCTGGGAAGCAATCCATGCAAAGCGACCTCTCGGCCTGGACCCCGCGCGAGCGGCCCCGCCGCGCGCCTCTCGAAGGGCGCTACGTGCGGCTCGAGCCGCTGGAGGCGGCGCGGCACGGCGACGGGCTCTACGCGGCATCGTCGACGCCGGACGCGGATACGCGCTTCCTCTGGCTCGGCGAGCGCGGGCCAAGCAGCCGTGCCGATTTCCAGGCCTGGCTGGAGAAGGCGGAGGCGAGCGCCGACCCGCTCTATTTCGTCGTCATCGACAAGGCTTCGGGCCGGATCGCCGGGCGGCAGACCTTCATGCGCATCGACACGGCCAACGGCGTGGTCGAGATCGGCAACATATTATGGAACCCGCCGGTCGCCCGCACGCCGGCCGCGACCGAGGCGCTCTACCTGTTCGCGCGGCACGCCTTCGACGACCTCGGCTACCGGCGCTTCGAGTGGAAATGCAACAACCGCAACGGCCCTTCCAAGCTGGCTGCGCTGCGCTTCGGCTTCGTGTTTGAGGGGATTTTCCGGCAGCACATGATCGTCAAGGGCGAAAACCGCGACACGGCGTGGTATTCGATGATCGACCGCGAGTGGCCGGTGACCGGCAAGGCGCTCGCGGCGTGGCTCGACCCGGCCAATTTCGGCCCGGACGGGCAACAGAAGCGGCGGCTTTCCGACATCCGGCGGGAGCTTGCCGCAGGCGCATGAGACGCGGCCGAGCATCGGACCGAAAAGTGGAACCCGGTTTTCGGATTATTCCGATGCTCGATCAAAGTGCTGGATCGTCCTTTGTGCGTCCGGTAGGACGCACGGCGATCCAAGAGGCCGCCATAAGCGGAGCAGGGCGAGTTGAGCGAAAAGCGGCGCACCGTCATCGCGGCGGGACTGATCTTCATCGGCTTCGGCCTGTTCGCCTGGTTCCTGCCCGACATCATGCTGGCGGCGGGGAATCTCTCGCCATGGGCGGCCGGCGTGGTCGTGATCGTCTTCCTGCTCGGCTTCTTCGCGCTGTTCTGGGTGCGCAGCCGCTACAAGGACAGGGGCTGACATGCGCGTGCTGGTGACCGGCGCGGCCGGCATGATCGGCCGCAAGCTGACCGGGCGGCTGGCGGCAACGCCGCGCATCGGCGGCCGCGCTGTCATCGCGCTCGACCTCCACGACATCGTGCCGCCGGCCGCGCCGGAGATCGCCGGCGTCGCGGCGACGGCGCTGACCGGCGACCTCGCCGCGCCGGGCGCGGCGGCGGCTCTGGCCGCGCGCGGGCCGGACGTGGTGTTCCACCTCGCCGGCGTCGTGTCGGGCGAGGCGGAGGCCGATCTCGAGCTGGGCTACCGGGTCAATCTCGACGGCACGCGCGCGCTGTTCGACGCGCTGCGGCTCGCCGACGGCACGCCGCGCGTCGTCTATGCGTCCTCGATCGCCGTGTTCGGCGCGCCGTTCCCGGACGTCATCCCGGACGAGTTCCATGCGACGCCGCTCACCTCCTACGGCACGCAGAAGCTGATCGGCGAGGCTCTGCTGGCCGACTACACGCGGCGCGGCTTCATCGACGGGATCGGCATCCGGCTGCCGACGATCTGCGTGCGGCCGGGCAAGCCGAACAAGGCGGCCTCGGGTTTCTTCTCCGGCATCATCCGCGAGCCGCTGGCCGGCAGGGAAGCGCTGCTGCCGGTGCCACGCAGCGTGGTGCACACCCATGCCAGCCCGCGCTCGGCGGTCGGCTTCCTGCTGCACGCCGCCGCGCTCGACGGCGCCCGCGTCGGCCCGCGCCGCAACCTGACCATGCCCGGCGTCGCCGTCACGGTCGGCGAGCAGATCGAGGCGCTGCGGCAGGTGGCCGGCGAGGCGCCGGTGCGGCTGATCCGCGAGGCGCCCGACGAGACGATCTGGGCGATCGTGCGGAACTGGCCGACGCGCTTCGCCGCGACGCGGGCGCGGGAGCTCGGCTTCGCGGCCGAGACGAGCTTCGACGAGATCATCCGCGCCCATATCGAGGACGAGCTCGGCGGCGCGCCGGGGTAGGCGGACGTGCGGCGCGACACAGACGGGCGGCTGGCGCGGTTCACCGAAGACTGGGCCGGCGGGCTGCCGGCGCTGACGATCGCGGCTCTCGGCCTGATCTCCCTGTTCATGGTGCTTCAGACGCTGGAGCCGGCGGTGCTCGCCACACTTCGGCGCGACCCGGCGGCGCTCGCGGTGAGGCAATGGTGGCGGCTGGCGAGCCCCATCCTCGCGCAGGCGGATGGCTGGGCGCAGTTCGTGTTCAATTTCGCCGGGCTGGCCGTCGTCGGCGCGGCCGTCGAGCGGCGCTGCGGCTGGCTTACCTGGGTCCTCCTTGCGCTAGCCGGGATCGCGGCAGGCGAATGGGCGGGCTACTGGTGGGAGCCGCAGGGCGGCGGCAGCTCGGTTCTGGTGTGCGGCCTCGTCGGCGGGCTGCTCGCCTTCGCCTGGCGGCACGACCGGCGCGACGCCTGGCCGCTGGAGTTCTCGTTCTACTGGCTGACGGCGCTGGCGGGATATGCCCTGCTCGGGCCGTCGGGCGCGGCGGCCGCCTGTATCGGGCTCGCGCTGGCGATCGGCGGGGTGCGGGCGCGCGGGCTCGTCGGTCCGCGGATGGTCGCCGCGGCGATCGCGGTCATGCTGGCGGAGGCTGCGATGCTGTGCCTTCTCGCCGACGATCACGGCCCGCCGACGCTCGCCGGCATGGCCGTCGGCCTATTGCTGGTCAGGCCGAAAGGCTCGCGGCCAGCATGAGCGCGCCGAGCAGGAAGACGAGCGCGGCGCCGGCGATCTCGATCGCCGCGTGAAGCGCCCCGCCGCTGCCGCTGCCGGTCAGGGCGAGCGCCCAGTTCTTGGCGGTGACGGCCAGCGTGGCGAGGACCGAGACGGTGATCGCCGTGCCGATCGACATCGCCAGCACCGAGACGACGCCGCCGAAGATCAGCCCGTTGAGCAGGGCGAAGGAGAGCACGATCAGCGCGCCGGTGCAGGGCCTGATGCCGACCGCGACGATTGCCGTCCAGGCCGTGCGCCAGTCGAAATCGCGGCCCGAGAGCATTGAGGGGTCGGGCGCATGGGAATGGCCGCATTCCGCGCAGATTTCGCCGGGGCCGATGTCCGGATGCGTGCATTGCACGTTGAGCACGCGGCGGGGGGCGGAAGCTTTGGCGTCGCCGGCATCCGTCCGCGCGTCGCCGCCATGCGCCTCGAACAGGGCGGCGGTGACGCCCGGCATGCCCGCCGGCGCCAGCATCGGCGCCGGGCGCATCAGCGCGACCAGCCGACGCCCGGCCTTGCGCCACAGCAGCCACGCGCCGAAGCCGGTGACGAGCGCATAGCTGCCGATCTCGAGGAAGCGCGAGGCGTCCGTCATGGTCAGCGAGGTGCCGGCGAGCACGACGTAGACGAGGCCCATCAGCACGATCGCCGACACGCCCTGCAGCAGGGCCGAGACGAAGGAGAGCACGATGCCGCGCCGCAGCGCCACCTCGTTGGCGATCATGTAGGAGGAGATCACCGCCTTGCCGTGACCGGGGCCGGCGGCATGGAAGACGCCGTAGGCGAAGGACAGGCCGATGAGCAGCCACAGCCCGCCGCCGCCGTCGCGCATCGACTTCAGCGCGCCGGCCAGCGCGCGGTAGAAGCGCTGCTGCTCTACATTCACCCAGTTCAGCACATGCGCGAACAGGCCGGTCGACGGCAGCGTCGCCTCGTTGGTGCCGATGCCGAGCGAGCTCTGCGCGTGGGCGGCCGCGACCAGCCCCGCCATCGCCAGGGCGGCGAGAGCGACGGCAGCGGCTGCCTCGCGCACCCTCATTTCCCGCCCCCGCAATCCAGTTCGAGGCGCGTCGCGAAAAGCTTGGTGTAGTCGGTGCCGGTGGGATCGTTGAAGAAGGCGTCGGTCAGCGTCTTCTGGTTCTGGGCGATCGCCTCGTCGGGATCCGGGCGGATCACCTTGCGGCGGCAGTCGGCCGGCATGCCGTTGACCTTCATCATGTCGTCGCTGGTGAAGTCGATTGCCGTATAGAAGGTCGGGTCGTAGATGCCGAAGTCGATCTTGCCGGCGAGCTTCAGCGGCTTCTCGGGCGCGGATTCGAACATGATGATGAGCTGCTGCTTGTCGTAGGTCGCGATCAGCTCGGCCGGCGCCTTCATGGCGACGTCCTTGCCGTTCGCGGTCACCATCTGGAAATAGCCGAAATCGGCGAGCGAATCGTGGACTGTGCGGCCGACCTCGGCGAGCTCGGCGTCGTCGAGCTTGCGGTCCTTGTTCTTGTCGAATTCCATCAGAACGGTGGCAGAGAAGAGGTCGTCGAAGCGCCAGACATGGCCGAGCGAGTGGACGGTGTGGTCCGGCCCGACCTCGACCTCCAGCGTGGCTTCCGCGAAGACGTGCGGATGGGCGAGCGCGGCGCGGGGCGACAGGGCCGCCACGGCCGAAAGGCATGCCGCAATCGCGTACGGTCGAATCAATTGGCTACCATCCCCTCGGGCGAAGACGCCATGCTCGCGACGAAGCGGGCAAAAGTGCGACCGAAAGCGCTTCGCATCTTGTCGGAATCAGGCGACGCGCTTTCGGCTCCCGGTTTTCGCATGTCGTCATCCCGAAACCGGTTCCCACTTTCGGGCGACATGCTGGCGCTCATGTTCCCTCGCGCGCCTTGAACCAGCGGACCAGATAGTCGACCAGAACGCGGATCTTGGCCGGCAAATAGCGGCGATGCGGATAGACCGCGTAGACGCCGCCGCCATGCTGCGTCCAGCGGTCGAGGACCGATACGAGCCGGCCGCTTTCGAGCTCCGGCCGGGCGACGAAATCCGGCAGCATTGCGAAGCCCAGCCCGGCGACGGCCGCCGCGCGGGTGGTGAGTGGGCTGTTGACCTCCATGCGGCTCGGCACGGGGACCGTCATCGGCTCGCCCTTCTCGTTGACGAAGGGCCAGTTCGCCCGCCCGCGGCCGTTTGTGTCGATCACCCAGGGCAGCCGCGACAGGTCCTGCGGGTGCCCGGGCCGGCCGACCCGCGCGATCAGGTCCGGCGAGGCGCAGACGGCCAGGCCGGGCCGCGCCCGCCGGCGGGCGC
>Ga0066256_1002155_pt1 | contig 22947 bp, 19 predicted proteins | sample ThiBio_1000_biof_FD_87107 | JGI IMG/M metagenome (GOLD analysis project Ga0066256, IMG submission 87107) | Wastewater bioreactor microbial communities from Cape Town, South Africa - Thiocy_expt_1000_biof (version 2) | ecosystem: Engineered > Bioreactor > Thiocyanate-remediating >... | reverse complement strand
GAAATCCGTGCCCATCAGCCGCCCCTCGGCATCGAGCTTCATGAAGCCCCCGCCCCCGTGAAGGAGGAGCGACATCTCGTTGGCGTCCGGCGAAAAAGGATCTTCCGCCGAAATCTGGCGCTCGAAACGATCGAGCACATCCGGGCCTCCGACGCTGATCGCCGGAAACACAAAATCCTGGAAGCAATAAAGCTCCTGGATGTTCCGCTGCGCCAGCACCGACCGGAACACCGAAGGCACGGACACCCGCCCCTTCGCGTCGATCTTGCTGGTCACGTTGGAAAGGAAACGGTTCATGATTCGATACAGCCGTTCCCCATCGTGAGAGGCGCCGCATCCGCCTCCGAAGATACACCCTATGAAACAAAGCATCTCTCATCCGGGGAGCGGGTAGCACCCCGTCAACTCCATCCTGGAGCCGGCCTTTTTTTTGCGATGAGCGGGCGTCAAATCGCCCCTGAGCAGTGTGCATTTGGGATATCATGGGACCATATGGGCGTCAATGGGAACCGGCCGCCGACACCCGTGACAGCGTCAAACGTTTATAAGCTGTTAAGTTTAACGAATCGTTATGAAACCCCGGCCCTGCAGGCCTTGGCGGGCAAGAGAAGCAAAATCGGTCAATTGCTCGCCCACATAGAAAAAATAAAATAAAACCAGATACTTGCGAATAAATTTCACAAATTCCGGAAAAATCTCAGGGGTAAAAATTGCCAGTTGGCCTGTAAGCCGGGTTCTGTATGGCTCCGGTTATGACACCGGTGCGTGGCAGCCATTCCTCTGGGACAGGACTTGCGCCCTGCCTCTCGCAACCCACCCGGATGACCGGCCCGGAAACGGGCTGTAACGCTTGCGCGCCCACGTCATCCCTATTCGGTCTTGCTCCCGGTGGGGTTTACCATGCCGCCCCTGTCGCCAGGCGCGCGGTGGGCTCTTACCCCACCCTTTCCCCCTTCCCCCGCCAGCTTTGGCGTCCGTGTCGACGACGCAAAAGCAGGCGGGGCGGTTTCCTTTCTGTGGCACTTTCCCTGGGGTCGCCCCCGCCGGACGTTATCCGGCACCGTGTTTCCGTGGAGCCCGGACTTTCCTCACCCTACCGCCTTTCGGCATTGGTAAAGCGCGGCTGCCCGGCCAACTGGCACGGGGTCAATAACCGAGTGTGGCCGGGAATGCCACCAAAATATGCACGCTTTAGCGTTCAGAGAAATTCCGGTTTGAAATCCGTCGCATAGGCGCCGTCGCTGATTCGATTTCCGAGCATCAGCTCCGCCCCCAGCCGGCCGATCTCGTCCGAGCTCTTGGCCGAGGCACCACAACCGCCCGTCAGCACCGCAATGCGCGGCGATGACGTGAAGCCGATCGCCGGATAGCCGCTCGGCGGAAACGAGGTGACGCAGGACGAAGTGGAGATCGACCGCACGGCCAGATCGGGGATGATCTCGCCCATGATGCGCACGAGGTGATCGCGGGCAAAAGCACGGCCGTCGGTCCGGAACCAGTCGCGAATGTCGAGCTCGGTCTGCAGGTGCAGATTGTCCGGATCGCCGCCGATCTTCGCATAGATCCTGCCGTCGGGATAACGGATCGGCGGCAGCATGTAGATGCCGTCGCGCGGGTCCGCAGGCTCGCTGATCAGCGACGGCATCTTTGCAAGTCGCCCCGCCTCGGCCTCGTCGACCTCGAAGAAGACGATCGTGCGGCCATAAACCGTCATGGCAAGACGGTCCGGCAAGAGGCGCTCCGCAATCGAGAAACCGCCCGCCGCCACCAGCACCTTTTCGGCGCTGTAGCTGCGTCCACTATCGGTGACGACTTCGACATGGCCGCCGCGATCATGCGTCGCAACGGCGGCCTCGCGGATGACGGCGGCACCCGCCTTCTCCGCCAACAGCGACTGCGCCTTCACCAGCCGCCGCGGGCTGATATGCCCGGCATTACGCGCCTCATGCACACCTTCGCTGCCATCGGCAAAGGCAAAGAACGGAAACCGTTCGGCCAGCGCCGCATCGTCGAGAATATCGATCCCCACGCCGAGCGAGGCGGCGGCATCCACGACACTGGCGATATAGGCACCGCCACTGCTGCGCTTCTGGCCGGTGATGAGGCAGCCGGCAGGCGTATAGAAATCGATGCCGCTCTGCTCGGCGATATCGCCATAGCGCGCAATCGAGCGATTGGCGAGGCGCGCCCAGTCGGCATCCTTGTCGATGGTGCGGGTAATCCGGCCCTCATCGTAATGGCTGGCGAAAACCCCGCGGTGGTCCTGCGGCTCGGCAGGTTCATCCGGGCCGAGTACGGCGATACCGCCGGACTGCAGTGCCAGATGGCGAGCAGCGGCGGCGCCCATCATGCCGCGACCGATCACGAGAACCTTGAAATCCGCCGCCATGCTCGCCATCCCTTCCAACGCCTGAAAGGTAAGCGATAGCATGGCGGCGGCGTTGCCGCATTACTTGAAGTCGGGGCGAAAAGAATTCATCCCCAGGCACTTGCGGGACGTGCTGAAAATCTCAGTCGATCAGCGACTGCACCTTGCCGCAATAGCGCTTCGACACCGGGTTCATGCGCTTGGCCGCATGGCCGGCATTGTATTTCAGGATGGTGCTGCAGGTTTCGCCGCCGCCCAGCTCGTGGGCCATGGCCAGGTATTTCATGCCGAAGCGGATGTTGGTCTCGGGGTCATAGAGGCCCTTGCGCGTACCGGAATACCCCATCATCCGGGCCGTTGCCGGCTTGATCTGCATCAGGCCGATTTCGCCGGCGCTGCCGCGGGCTTTCGGGTTAAAGTTGCTTTCGATCCGCACCACCGCGTGTGCCAGCGAGACCGGCACGCCATATTGCCGGGCATATTTGGAAATCAGCTGCGAATAGGGACCGGTGGAGAAAAAGGAAGGCGCCGCATAACCGGCGGTGCGGGTGGTCGAGGTCAGCGATATCGTCTCGACACGGGCGGGCTTTTCACCTGCAAAAGCGCAAGAAATCCCCGACAGCAGCACGCCAAAGCATGCCGCAGCAGCAAAAGTCAGTCTTTTCATGTTGGAAGTTCTACTCCGACCCAAAGGCCTGCCGGACAGCGCGCCCACGCGTTTCGTCCTCGTGCGGATGTCCTCGGACGGCATCGCACGGCAGCAGCACCTTATCGTTTAAATTCGCAGCCGGCCCTTGCGGCGGCTGCCGTTCACGAGGGCTGTTAGACCAGCGCAATGCGGAAAGAATAGGGAATTGCTGTGGCATTGCAGCATTTCGCCGGAAACCGGCGTTTCCGGGCAAATAAAACCGTCGCGCCGGCCGTTTAGTCCTGTCCGAACCGCGGCAGCGCCGCAAGCAGGCGGTGCAACGTATCGATGGTCGAGAAATCGGCGATGCCGTCGATCCGTTCTGGCCGGAAATGGCGCTGGAACGCGTTGACGCAGCCTTCGGTCTTGTCGTCGAACGCACCTGTGATTTCAACACCGTAACCGTACATCGACAGCATCGACTGCAAGGCTTCGATCGGCTGGCCGTGGTCGCCGCGCTGGAAGAAGCGCCCGCCCATCGCCCGGCCCGGCTCCACCCAGTGGCCGACGCCGTGCCGATACAGGGTTTCCCAGGGGAACTTTTCACCCGGATCGACCTTGCGGACGGGAGCGATATCGGAATGCCCCAGCACCCGCTCCGGGGCGATGGCCCAACGCTGGCCGCAATCCCGACACAAATCGATGACGGCGGCGATCTGCGCCTGCGAAAAATCCGGCAGGCCGCCGGGATGGCCGGCATTGGCGATCTCGATGCCGATCGAGGCGGAATTGATGTCGGTTGCCCCACCCCAGAAACTTTTGCCGGCATGCCAGGCGCGCCGCGCCTCCGGCACGAGCTGCAACACACGGCCGTCCTCATCGACGAAATAGTGGCTCGATACCTGGCTTTCGTCGCGACAGAGCCAGTCCAGCGCCCGCTCGGCGCTCTCCATGCCGGTATAATGCAGGATGATCATGCTCGGCGTGCAGCCATCGGCCCGTTCACCATGGTTGGGCGAAGGCTTGACCTCCGCACCGGCGTAGTCAGCAGTAAAATGGGAGGTCATGCCGCGCGGCGTTCTTTCTCGATCGCCGCGTAAGCGGCATTCAGCGTCGCCATGCGATCATTGGCGATGGTATGAAATTCCTCCGGCACACCGCGGGCGATCAGCCGGTCGGGGTGGTGCTCGGAAACGAGGCCGCGGTAATGCCTGCGGATCGTGGCGAAATCGTCGGAACGGTTGACGCCGAGGACGATATAGGGATCGCGGCCCTCGACGAAGACGTGGCGGGCGGTGATGCGCTCGAAATGCGCCTCGCTGATGCCGAAAATCTCGGCGACGCGGGCGATGAAGGCCATTTCCTTCTCGTGCAACGCGCCGTCGGCCTTGCCGATATGGAAAAGACCGTCGATGACGTCTTCCAGCACCGGGCAGTTGGCGGCGCAGGTGCTGCACAGGCCGGCAAGCTTTTCGGCATAGGCCTCGTAGCCGGCCACGTCCTGGCGGGCGAGATTGTAGAGGCGGGCGACGTTGCGCGCCTCGCTGTCGGGGAAGTCGAAGATGTGACGGAAGGCTGCGACCTCGGATTCGGTCACCACGCCGTCGGCCTTCGCCATCTTCGCGGACAGCGCGATGACGGCCACGGAGAAGGCGACTTTACGCCGCGTCTCCGGATCACCTTCGAACACCGTTCGAATGGTTTCCACCACCGCTGACAAGGCATTGCTGGCAGCGTCAGCGACTGCGCTCAGCAACTTCTCCCAGAAAGACATTATCGATCCATAGGCAAAATGCGTCGTTTTGCAAGCTGATCAAATAATCCTGGCAATTGCAAGATGACCTTAGGATTGCACCGGATGAAACATCGTTCACATTTGTTTCATCGGATCGTCGCCCATGGGAAACCATGACAGGCGGCACCGACACGCTTTCGCCTGAGGAAACCTTAAAACTTCACTTTACACCCGCTTCCGGCTGTCGCATCCATGGCCCGCATGAACCATGAGCGGCGGCGCCCAAGGCGCCGAAGGAGGAACGATGGCGAAACAGAAAGTTGCAATGCTGACGGCCGGCGGCCTGGCCCCATGCCTCTCGTCGGCGGTCGGCGGGTTGATCGAGCGCTACAGCGACGTCGCCCCTGATATCGAACTGATCGCCTACCGTTCCGGCTATCAGGGCCTCCTGCTCGCGGACCATATCGCCATCACGCCGCAGATGCGTGAAAAGGCAGGCCTGCTGCATCGCTACGGCGGCTCGCCGATCGGCAACAGCCGCGTCAAGCTCACCAATGCCGCCGATTGCGTCAAGCGCGGGCTGGTAAAAGAAGGCCAGAACCCGCTGGCAGTCGCCGCGGACCGGCTGGCCGAAGATGGCGTCACCATCCTGCACACCATCGGTGGCGACGATACCAACACCACCGCCGCCGACCTCGCCGCCTATCTCGGCGCCAACGGCTACGATCTCACCGTCGTCGGCCTGCCGAAGACGGTCGACAACGACGTCGTGCCGATCCGCCAGTCGCTCGGCGCCTGGACGGCGGCCGAGGTCGGCGCCGACTTCTTCGACAATGTCAGCAACGAGCAGAGCGCTGCGCCCAAAACCCTGATCGTCCACGAGGTCATGGGACGCCACAGCGGCTGGCTGACGGCGGCGACTGCGCGCGCCTATATACAGAAGAGCAGCCGCAACGACTATGTCGACGGCCTGATGATGGACGGCAAGCTGAAGACGATCGACGGCCTCTACCTGCCGGAAATGGCCTTCGACCTGCAGGCCGAGGCGGCAAGGCTGCGCAAGGTCATGGAAACCAACGGCTTCGTCAGCCTGTTCGTTTCGGAAGGTGCCTGCCTCGATGCGATCGTCGCCGAACGCGAGGCGGCCGGCGAGACGATCAAGCGCGATGCCTTCGGCCATGTGAAGATCGACACCATCAACGTCGGCAACTGGTTCACCAAGCAGTTCGCCGCCCTGCTCGGCGCCGAACGCTCGATGGTGCAGAAGTCGGGTTATTTCGCCCGCTCCGCACCTGCCAACCAGGACGACCTGCGGCTGATCCAGGGCATGGTCGATCTCGCGGTGGAAAGCGCCCTCAACAAGGTCTCCGGCGTCACCGGCCACGACGAGGCCCAGAAGGGCAAGCTCAGGACGATCGAATTCCCGCGCATCAAGGGCGGCAAACATTTCGACCTGTCCACCAAATGGTTCGGCGAGGTGATGGATGTCATCGGCCAGAAATACAAACCGGCCTGATTGAACACTGGCGGCGCCCACGAGTTTCTGGCAGGATATCTGCGGAGGAATCGATGTCCACGGAATATCTGGCGATCTACGCCGTTGGCGCCGCAATCATCCTGGCCCTGCCGGGTCCGGGCAACTGTCTCATGCTGTCTTATGGTCGCAGCAGGTGGCTTTTGCAATCGCTGGCGGCAGCGGCGGGAATCACCCTGACCGGCACGCTCCTGACGACCGCGATTGCGACCCTCGTCGCCGTCGCAGGCGGCCTTTCGGAGCTGCTCGCCGCCGTTCTGCGCGGTTGTGGCATGGCCGTGCTGGTATGGTCGGCGCTGGTGCTCTGGCGCCTGCACGGCATGACCGGCCTCGTCGCCGACAATGACAATCTCGACGGTAAAAACGCCGCCTCGGCCTTCCTCAAGGGGGCCAGAACAATGATCCGCAATTATTGGCAATTGACGCTGTTTGGCGCCCTTGCCACCCAGGCCGTCGGGCCTGGCATCGCGAATTTCCAGCAAACTATTGTTTTTTCAGTTATATTTTTTGCATTCTCGGTTTTGACAAACCTGATCTATGCCATTTTCGCCGGCCGCATCCACAAAAGGCTTCGCCGCCTGGAAACCCGGAAGATCAAGGGCAGGACCCGCGGCAAGCTGCGCGTCAACGCGGGAATCGTCAGCGTCGGCTATCGACGCCTCGCTGCATAGCCAGCTTGCCCCATGCTTGCGGGTCCTTCACGAATAGGTTAATGGGTGAAAAATGGTGTTAACAGTTTCCCCCTGTTTATGCGTTGCGGGGAGGCACGATTTCGCGAGAGTGATCAAATGGTAGCGATCGGACATGTCACCCTGAAACGCAATCTGGCATTGGCGGCCGTCCTGACCGCGGGCCTTTCGGGATGCGCCAGCGTTGACTCGACCTCCGAAGCCGAATTGTCTGCCGTGCAGACGACCGTACCAGTGGCAAAGCCCGGCACGGAAGTCGGTTACGCGACGGCGGCCGCAGCGGACACGCAGACGACCGGCACTGGAACGGTGACCACCACGGCAGCGCTCGACACTTCGGATGCTGCGGCAAACAGGCCGGCGACGATGGCCTACGCGACGCAGACGACATCGACCGCCACCACGGCCCTGGCGACCGCGACGAACGACACGGTCGCCGCCACCAGCGAAATCCCGACCGAGACGGCAGCGCAATCAATGACGGCGTCTTATGCCGAAATGCCGCTGACCGACGAAGTCACCGCCATCCAGTCGGTCATTCCGATGAAGCGCCCCGGCAGCGAACTCGCCTATGCGGCGACGACGACAACGACGACGAGAACAGCCTTCACCTCGATGAATTCCATGCTGGAATTCGACACTCGTCCGGTCAGCGCCATCCAGCCTGCCAGCCTGACGTTCCAGCCGAGCGTCGGCATCGTCGAAACCGGCAACAAGGGTCCGCTCAAGGAGCTGATTTCCAAATATGCGAAGCTCTACGAGGTTCCCGGGGCGCTCGCGCTGCGGGTCGTAAAGCGGAAAGCCCCCACCAACCCAAGGCCTTCCCCCCAGGGCACCGCGGGCTTGAGGCAGCTCCGCTACACCCCCGCAAGGGCCGGGGGCTACGACGGCCCGGCTCCGGGCTTGTTGGATGCCGAGACCACCTTGAAATATGGGGTAAAATATCGGCGGGGCGCATGGATCACCGCCGATACCGACCATGACGGCGCGGTGAAGCTTTATTCGACCGGTTATTATTACACCGCCAAACGCAAGGGCTTGCTGAACCAGGTTCAGTAAGCGGACTTGATCATTCCGGCAGGCCGAGAATAGCCTTCAGCATCTGCTGCGGGCGGTAGTTGAGGCGCCCGGGCGTTAACCCCAACCGAACGACGACCAGCCTTGCCGACGGTACGATTGCGACCGTCTGGCCATCATGTCCCTGCATCCAGAACACGTCCTCCGGCAAGCCCGGTTCGTCTGCGTCCCTCTGCCGCGGACCGGCATGCCAGGCTTGCATCTGCGTATATATGCCGTTCGAAACCGCTGTCGGCCGACCCATGGCCGCAACGAAACCTTGGGGCAGCAGCCTTTCGCCGTTCCAGACGCCATCCTGCAGCAGGAACTGACCGAAACGGGCCCAATCGCGTGCCGTGGCATAGAGGTAGGAACTGCCGACGAAGGTGCCGGCCGCATCGGCCTCGAAGACGGCGCTGCGCATGCCGAGCGGCGCGAACAAAGCCCGCCGGGGGTAGTCGAGCGCCTCCTGCGCCGTTGCGACCCGCGACATCCACAGGCGGCTCAGCAGCATCGCCGTGCCCGAGGAGTAATTGAAGGCGGTGCCGGGGTTCGCCTCCGGCGGCTTGGCCGCCGCAAAGGCCGCCATGTCCCGCTCCAGATACAGCATGCGGGTGACATCGGTGACGCTGCCGTAATCCTCGTTGAACTGCAGGCCGTCCTCCATGGCCAGCAGGTGCCGGATGCTGATCGCGGCACGATCGTCCTCCTTCCAGGCGTCGAAAAGACCGGCCTCGTCGAGGCGAAGCTTGCCTTCGGTCATCACCCGGCCAAGGATGGCTGCATTCACCGTCTTGGTCATCGACCAACCCAGCAGCGGCGTCTCCGCATCGAAGCCGGCGCCATAGGCCTCGCCGACGATCCGCCCGTCCTTCGCCACGACGATGCCGCGCATGCCCGGCCCCGCCAAAGCCGGATCGGAGAGCAGCGCGGCAATGCGCGGATCGGCAGTCTCCACCCGCTCCCCCTGCGGCCAGGGGGCATCCGCTGCCGGCTCATCTTTCGCCCTTGAAGTCACCGTGCCCGCAAGCGCCGCGACATCGCCATCCGGCACCACGGTGCAGCCAAGTCCCTCGCGATAGGCTGCCGTGGATGCAGCAAACAATCCCATGAAACGCGAGGTCACCGTCGCCGCCTCACGGTCGACACTCACCCGCAGCAGCTTGAGCAGCGGATGCCCCGGCGCCTGCACGTCTTCGGCCAGGACCTGCTCCGCATTGCGGCCGGCGAGGAAGACATTGGAGCAGACGATCTTGGCCGCATAACCGTCGCCCACCTTCAGCAGCAGCGGCGGCGCCACGGAAAGCCAGACCGCGCCACCCGCGACCACGAGAACAGCCGTTGCCCCCAACGCCTTGAAGATCCTGCCAAACGCCATACGACCATCTCCCTCGGTTGCGCCCAGACAAGCAGGTAGGGCCTGCGGAGGGAAATCACAATGTCTTCAGGATGGCCTGCCGCCCAGTCCTCAGGCTGCGTCATGAAGCTGTAGCAGTAGCGGAGTAGATGCGTTCAACCCAAACGGAGGGCAGACTCAGATGACCGAATTCGCACCCGACGCCGGCTTTCGCAAGAACCGCAAACTCAAGGACGCACTTCTGCAGCACAAGGCGTTGTCGAAGGCGGGTTTCTCCGAGCGCCTGTTCGGCCTGCTGTTTTCCGGTCTCGTCTACCCGCAGATCTGGGAGGATCCGGATGTCGACATGGCGGCCATGGAACTCTGCCCGCAGCATCGCATCGTCACGATCGGCTCCGGCGGCTGCAACATGCTCGCCTATCTCTCGAAGGATCCGGCCCGCATCGACGTCGTCGATCTCAACCCGCATCACGTGGCGCTGAACCGCCTGAAGCTCGCCGCCTTCCGCCACCTGCCGGCCCATGCCGACTTGGTGCGCATGTTCGGCATGGAAGAGGTCGAAACCAACAGCCTCTCCTACGATACCTTCCTGCTGCCCAACCTCGACGAAGCGACCCGCTGCTACTGGAACACCCGCACCAACATGTTCGGCCGCCGGCGCATCGAGGTCTTCAACCGCAACATCTACAAGACCGGCCTGCTTGGCCGCTTCATCGGTTTCGGTCACCTGATCGCCCGCCTGCACGGCGTCAAGCTGCAGGAGATCGCCGAGACCCGCTCGCTCCGCGAACAGCGCCAGTTCTTCGAAGACCGCATCGCGCCGCTGTTCGACAAGCCGCTGATCCGCTGGATGACCAGCCGCAAGAGTTCGCTGTTCGGCCTCGGCATTCCGCCGCAGCAATTCGACGAACTCGCCAGCCTCAGCGCCGGAAAGTCCATCGCCCCCGTCCTGTGCCAGCGCCTGGAAAAGCTCACCTGCCACTTTCCGCTGCGCGAGAACTACTTTGCCTGGCAGGCATACACCCGCCGTTATCCGACCGTCGACGAAGGCATCCTGCCGACCTACCTGAAACCGGAAAACTACCCTGCGATTCGCCGCAATGCCGGTCGCGTCGAGGTGCACCACGCCAGCTTCACAGAGCTTCTGGCGCAGAAGCCGGCCAATTCCGTCGATCGTTTCGTGCTGCTCGATGCCCAGGACTGGATGACCGACAAGCAGATCAACGAATTGTGGGCCGAGATCACCCGCACGGCAACGGAAGGCGCCCGCGTCATCTTCCGCACCGCCGCCGAAAAGAGCGTCATAGAAGGCCGCCTCTCGGAAACCATCCACAACCAGTGGACCTACCTCAGGGAGCGTTCGCAGGCGCTCAACACCCAGGATCGCTCTGCCATCTACGGCGGCTTCCACATCTACGAAAAAGCCGCCTGATGGCCGTGGACGCAGCAACCGGCGACAGCCATGCCGCCCGCATGGACCGGATGTACCGCTACCAGCGGCACATCTACGACCTGACGCGGAAATATTACCTCTTCGGCCGCGATCGCACGATCGCTGGCCTGGAGGTTCCGGGCGGCGGCTCGCTGCTCGAAGTCGGCTGCGGCACCGGTCGCAACCTGTTGCTTGCCCACAGGCTTTATCCGCACGCCCGCCTCTACGGCCTGGATATCTCCGCCGAAATGTTGTCGTCTGCCCGCAAGGCATTTTCGGGCAAGGCGACGATGCCGGAATTCCGGGTGGCGGATGCGACGAATTTTACCGCCCAGGCCTTCGGCACCGAGGGCTTCGACCGCATCATGATCCCCTACGCGCTGTCGATGATCCCCGCCTGGGAAGCCGCGATCGACACCGCGCTGGCGGCGCTGAACCCCGGTGGCCAATTGCACATCGTCGATTTCGGCCAGCAGGAGAAACTGCCCGGCTGGTTTCGCCGGCTGCTGCAGGCATGGCTCAAGCGTTTCCACGTCATGCCGCGGGCCGATCTGGAAGAGGTGCTGAAACAGCGCCTGCCAGCTTACAATGCCACGATGCGCTTCGAACGCATCGGCGGCGGATATGCCTGGCGCGCCATAATTACGCCGCGTGTGACAATCTCCGCTTGAAAATAACGCAATTTTTACGTTGATATGGTGAAAAAGAGGTTCACGCCTCTGAGGGGATCTCTTTTCGCGGAAGCCATCAGTGGGTCATCGACACCATCCATTTCCGAATGGGCCATTTTCGAATGGGACGCGTATGCGGCGGCTTCTTGTTGCGTTTTTGCCAGTGGTCATGTTCCTGTCCGGCTGCACGTCAAGCAGTTACGACCTAATCGAGACGGCCGCTATCCCGCCGAAATTCGAGGACAAGGATCCGCAGGATTTCGGCCCGAAACATCCCAATCGCCATCCGGTGCACGGCATCGACGTGTCGAAATGGCAGGGCGACATCGAATGGGAAAAGGTCAAGGCCTCGGGCGTCTCCTTCGCCTTCATCAAGGCGACCGAAGGCAAGGACCGGCTCGACACCCGTTTCCATGAATACTGGCGACGGGCGAATGCCGTCGGCATTCCGCACGCGCCGTATCATTTCTACTATTTCTGCTCGACGGCGGACGAACAGGCCGACTGGTTCATCCAGAACGTGCCGAAGGTTTCGATGGATATGCCGCCGGTGCTGGATGTCGAGTGGAACGGTGAGTCCAAGACTTGCCTGACCCGCCCTGCCCCCGATACGGTGCGCAGCGAGATCAAGCGCTTCATGGATCGCATCGAAGCCTATTACGGCAAGCGCCCGATCATCTATACGTCCGTCGATTTCCATCGCGACAACCTGGTCGGCTATTTCGGCGATTATCACTTCTGGGTGCGCTCCGTCGCCGCCCATCCGGAAAAGACCTATGCCGATCGGCGCTGGGCCTTCTGGCAATACACCTCGACGGCCGTCGTTCCGGGCATTCCCGGCAATACCGACATCAACGTCTTCGTCGGCACGCAGAAAAGCTGGAAGAAGTGGCTTGCCTCTGCCAACAAGTCGTGATTTTTGCTGGCTGATTCATGATCTTTCTTGCTTCCGTCACAATGTTCTGTGAAAGCCACCAAAGCTGAACAGAGAAAAAAGGATTGCCGTATGTCCCTTCTTGCCGCCCGCCGTTTCGGACTTCTGATGTGCTTCACGTCGATCCTGGCAACCACCGCGGCAGCGCAGGAATGCGGCGGCGACCTGGGGGCCTTCCTTGACGGCGTCAAGAAGGAAGCCGTCGCAGGCGGCATTCCGGCCGAGATCGCCGACAAGGCGCTGGCCGGCGCCCGCATCGACGAAAAGGTGCTGTCGCGCGACCGGGCTCAGGGTGTCTTCAAGCAGACCTTCCTGGAATTCTCGCAGCGCACGGTCAGCAAGGCGCGCCTCGATATCGGCGCCAGGAAGATCAAGGAATATGCCGAGGTCTTTGCCCGCGCTGAGCAGGAATTCGGCGTTCCCGCCGGCGTGATCACCGCCTTCTGGGCGATGGAAACCGATTTCGGCGCCGTGCAGGGCGATTTCAACACGCGCAACGCCCTCGTGACGCTGTCGCATGACTGCCGCCGCCCGGAACTCTTCCGGCCGCAGCTGATCGCGCTGATCAAGATGGTCGAGCACGGCGACCTCGACCCGCAGACCAATACCGGCGCCTGGGCCGGCGAAATCGGCCAGGTGCAGATGCTGCCGAAAGACATCATCGCCTTCGGCGTCGACGGCGACGGCGACGGCCACGAAAACCTCAAGACCAGCGCGCCGGACGCCATCCTGACGGCTGCAAAATTCATCCAGCATCTCGGCTTCCGCCGCGGCGAACCCTGGATCCAGGAAGTGACGCTGCCGGAAAACCTGCCCTGGGAAAAGTCGGGCCTCGGCGGCACGCTGACGGCCGGCGACTGGTTCGCGGCGGGCGTGACGCCGCGTGACGGCAATACCAGCTTCGCCAGCCTGCCGGCGGCGCTGGTGCTGCCGCAGGGTCGCAAAGGCCCTGCCTTCATCACCTATCCGAATTTCAACGTGTATCTGGAGTGGAACCAGTCCTTCATCTACACGACGTCGGCTGCCTATTTCGCCACGCGCCTGAACGGCGCCCCGGCCTATGACAAGGGCAACCCGGAAACCGGCCTGAACGACGCCGACATGCGGGCGCTGCAGACCAAGCTGCAGGCGCTGGGCCACGACGTCGGCAAGATCGACGGCATCCTCGGCTCCGGCACCCGTGTCGCCATCCAGAAGGAACAGGCGCGCCTCGGCATGCCGGCAGACGGCTGGGCGACGCCGGCGCTGCTCAGCGCGCTCTGATCAACCAGTCGTCCCCAGCTTTCTTGTCTCGGTGACAAGAATCGGGTGGTTGGGGCGGCTGCCGCCGCCTACAGCCTTCCGCACGCTGCGGGAGGACGATCATGGCAGGTGAAAGGGAATACAGGATGAGTGCCCTCACCTGGGGGCTCCTGGTACTGCTCGGCCTCATCTGGGTCGGTTCGTTCTTCTTCGCCCGCATCGCCGTGCAACAGGTGCCGCCCTTCACGCTGGTCTTCCTGCGACTGTCTCTCGCCGCCATCGCCCTGCATCTCTATCTCCACGGCCGTTTCGGCCTCTACGCGGCGCTGCGCAGCCGCTGGCGGCAATTCCTGGTGATGGGCCTGATCAACAACGCCGTGCCGCACACGCTGATCTTCATGGGGCAGACCGAGATCGGCGCCGGCCTTGCCGCCATCCTCAACGCCACGACGCCGATCTTCACCGTGCTGATCGCCAACAGCCTGACGAAGGACGAAAAACTCACCTCGGCAAAGCTGGCGGGCTGCATTCTCGGCCTGGCCGGCACCGCGGTCATGATCGGCCCCGGCGCCTTCGCCCGCAGCGGCATTCCGTTCTGGGCGCTGCTCCTGCCGGTGTTCGCAGCAGTCTCCTACGGCTTTGCCAGCACCTACGGCAAGCGGTTCCGCGGACTTGCCGCCCCGGTAACCGCCGCCGGCCAGCTGACGGCCTCCTCGTTGATCATGCTGCCGGTCTGCCTGTTCGTCGATGCCCCCTGGACGCTCCCACTGCCCTCCACCGGCGCCATCGCCGCCATCCTCGGCCTGGCGCTGCTGTCGACTGCCTTCGCCTACATCCTGTTCTTCCGCATCATGAGCCTCGCCGGCGCCACCAATACGTCGCTGGTGACGCTGCTCGTGCCGCCGAGCGCCATCCTGCTCGGCATCCTGTTTCTCGGCGAACATCTGGAGGCGACCGAGATCGGCGGCATGCTGCTGATCGCCGCCGGCCTCGTCATTCTCGACGGCCGGGTGCTGGCAAGGCTCCGGCCGGCCTGAGCCGGCGGCCAGAATCAGCCTCTCGCTTCCCTCCTCCGGCCAGCGCCGGACGCAACCCATGCGCGGAAGACGAACACCACAAACAATATTCATAAAAACCAGCGATTTACCGGCTTTTGCTTCCTGCAAACTCATCCGGCCGGGCCATTAACCTCGGATAACCGAATGTTAAACCGCCGCAAAAAATTGTGAATAATTTTTTGGATGAATTTTCAATAGCTTGCAATTCAACATCGGCATTTTCAGCGCAGTGTCTTCGCAGCGCAACATTGAAAGCGCTTTTCAGCCGCCATAAATCCGACATATGATTTAACGGTCAACGCAAGGAGGCAACAATGGGACTTACGAATTCCTTCAATGTCCTTCTGGTCAGTGCAGCATTTGTGTTCATCGCAACCATGCTTTTTATCTAGGGGAAAGTCGCCGATCCTTCCAAACGACAGCGACTGACGACAGACCAGTCTTCGAGCACTCTTCGCAAGACACACACATCAAGACAAACCCATGGCGACAGGAGTATCGCCATGGGTTTTTCATTTCGGCAAACATGGAACGGGATCAGGCAGCGGCCCCGGTGGTCTCAGCCACCTTCCGCGTTAAGCCGAGCCGTGCGAACGTCTCGTTGACCAGCGGCGCGCGGTTCATCGAATAGACGTGGAATTCGTGAATGCCGCGCCGGACGAGATCGGCCATCTGCTCGGCGGCAACATCCGCCGCCACGGCAGCGCGCTCCGCCGGCTTGTCGTCCAGCCCCTCGAACCGTTCGTCGAGGCGCACTGGCACGGTCGTGCCGCAGGCGCCGGCGAACCGCTTGAGCTGCGTCAGGTTCTGGATCGGCATGATGCCCGGCACGATGGGAATGGTGATGCCGGCGGCGCGCACGCGCTCGAGATAGCGTTCGAAGACATCGTTGTCGAAGAAGAACTGCGTCAGCGCCCGGTTGGCGCCGTTATCCACCTTGCGTTTCAGCATGTCGATATCAGCCGCCGTGTCACGGCTTTCCGGGTGCTTTTCCGGATAGGCGGAAACGGAAATTTCAAAATCGTCGATCGAGCGCAGGCCGGCGACCAGTTCCGCCGCATTGGCGTAGCCGCCGGGATGCGGCTGGTAGGCGGCGCCGACACCACCGGCCGGGTCGCCGCGCAGGGCGACGAAATGGCGAACGCCGGCGGCCCGGAAATCCTCGACCACCTGGTGCACCTCGTCGCGGCTGGCGCCGACGCAGGTGAAGTGCGAGGCGGTCGGCAATGCGGTTTCAGCCAGCAGCCGGCGCACCGTCGACAAGGTCGGCGCCCGCGTCGAGCCGCCGGCGCCATAGGTCACCGAAACGAATTCGGGGCGCCAGCCGGCGAGATCGTCGATGGTCGCCCACAACTGCCCCTCCATCTCCTCCGACTTCGGCGGGAAGAACTCGAAGGAAAAGCGAAGCTTCGCGAGGTCTGCGGAACGGAGGAGGGAATGGGACATCAGCGGCTCCCGACGAGAAGAGAGGAAGGCTGGCCGTCTTGGCCGGTTCGATCGGCGGCGCGTTCGTCACGCGCCAGCCAGATGGTGACGGTCAGATCCTGGCCGGCCTGCTGGCCGGAATGCAGATCGACGGATTTTTCCATTTTCAGGCCGGCCCGCTTCAGCCAGTCGGCCATCGTCTGGTTGGAGAAGCCGAGGCGGACATGCGCATGCTCGTCGCGCAGGTGCTCCAGCGTATGCGGCGCCAGATCGATGATCACCAGGCGACCGCCCGGCCGCAGCATGCGCGCCGCTTCGGCGATCGCCAGTTCAGGCTGGTCGAGGAAGTGCAGCACCTGGTGGATGGTGACGAGATCGAAATCCTGCGCATCGAGCGGCAGGTTGAGGATATCGCCGTGCCGGACGGAGGCCTTGGCGACGCGGGCTTGGTCGAGATTGGCGCGCGCCACCGCCAGCATGTCGCGGCTGGCATCGATGCCGACGGCGCGCTGGTAGAGCGGCTGCAGCAATTCGAGGATGCGGCCAGTGCCGGTGCCGAGATCGAGCAGCGCCTCGACCGGTTCATCGCCGACAAGCGCCACGATCGCCGCGTCGATATCCGCATCGCTGACATGCAGGCGGCGCAACGCATCCCATTCGGCGGCATTGCGGCTGAAATAGGCCTGGGCGCGCTCGGCCCGCACCCGCTTCACCGAGGCGAGGCGGTCGCTGTCGCGCAGCAGCACCGGATCGTTCTCCGATGCCGTCTTCAGCAGCGTACGCGCCAGCGTCGCCGGCCGGCCTTCGCGCTTCAGGCCGAAATAGGCCCAGGCGCCTTCCTGGTAACGGTCGATGAGATCGGCCTCACCCAGCAGCTTGAGGTGGCGGGAAATGCGCGGCTGCGACTGGCCGAGGATTTCCGTCAGGTCGGAGACCGTCAGGTCGCCCTGTTCCAGAAGCGCCAGCAACCGCAGCCGCGTGGGCTCACCCACCGCCTTCAGCAGGTCCACCAGATCGTCGAGTCCGAATTTCACCAGATTAGCCACGAAACACCCAATCAAGATATAAAGATATCTTTATGTCATTAGATGCTTTGACGCAAGCGGGCCGCTGCAAATTTCTGTCGGTCACGCAATTGAACCAACCATCGGCCATGAAAAAGGCCCCCGGATGACCGGAGGCCTTGGATTTCAGGCAAGGATCGGCACGGGGCCGGGAAGCAGGCGCGCCTGCCGATCGGCTGGGCGCCACACCACGGAAGCCGAAATCGCTGTCGGCAGAAGACTGCCGAAAGCGATAAAGCCGATCAACGCGTCAGGCGCTTGTAGGTCACGCGCTTCGGGTTGACGGCATCGGCGCCGAGGCGGCGGATCTTGTCCTTCTCGTAGTCCTCAAAGTTGCCTTCGAACCACTCGACCTGGCTGTCGCCTTCGAAGGCGAGGATATGGGTTGCCAGGCGGTCGAGGAACATGCGGTCGTGGCTGATGATGACGGCGCAGCCGGCAAAGTTTTCCAGCGCGTCTTCCAGCGCCGCCAGCGTTTCCGTGTCGAGGTCGTTGGTCGGTTCGTCGAGCAGCACGACGTTGCCGCCGGCCTTCAACAGCTTGGCGAGATGCACGCGGTTGCGCTGGCCGCCCGACAGCGTGCCGACCTTCTGCTGCTGGTCACCGCCCTTGAAGTTGAAGGCGCCGCAATAAGCGCGCGAATTCATCTCGTGCTTGCCGAGCTTGATGATGTCGTTGCCGCCGGAAATCTCTTCCCAGACCGTCTTGTTGCCATCGAGCGTATCGCGGCTCTGGTCGACATAAGCGAGATCGACGGTATCGCCGACGCGGATTTCGCCGCTATCGGGCTTCTCCTGGCCGGTGATCATGCGGAACAGCGTCGTCTTGCCGGCGCCGTTCGGGCCGATGACGCCGACGATGCCGCCGGGCGGCAGCTTGAACGACAGGTTGTCGATCAGTACGCGGTCGCCGTAGGACTTGGTGAGGTTTTCGGCCTCGATGACCACCTGGCCGAGACGCTCTCCGACCGGGATGACGATCTGCGCGTCGCCGGGGCGGCGGTCCGCCGCCGATTGCACCAGTTCGTCATAGGCACGGATACGCGCCTTGGATTTCGCCTGGCGGGCCTTCGGGCTGGCGGCGATCCATTCCTGCTCGCGCGACAGCGCCTTCTGGCGGGTGGCCTCCTCGCGGCCTTCCTGCGCCATGCGCTTGGCCTTTGCCTGCAGGTAGGCGGAATAGTTGCCTTCGTAGGGAATGCCGCGGCCGCGGTCGAGTTCGAGGATCCAGCCGGTGACGTTGTCGAGGAAATAACGGTCGTGGGTGATCATCATCACGGCGCCGGGATATTCGCGCAGGTGCTTTTCCAGCCAGGCGATGGTTTCGGCGTCGAGGTGGTTGGTCGGTTCGTCGAGCAGCAGCAGGTCCGGCTTCGACAGCAACAGCTTGCAAAGCGCCACGCGGCGCTTTTCACCGCCGGAGAGGCTGTCGACGCCGGCATCGCCCGGCGGGCAGCGCAAGGCGTCCATGGCCATCTCCACCTGGCTTTCCAGATCCCAGAGGTTCTGGCTGTCGATGACGTCCTGCAGCTTGGCGCCCTCTTCCGCCGTCTCGTCGGAATAGTTCATCATCAGCTCGTTGTAGGGCTCGAGTATCGCTGTCTTCGACGCCACGCCTTCCATGACGTTTTCCAGAACCGTCTTGGCGGAATCGAGCTGCGGCTCCTGCGCCAGGTAACCGAGGGTGGCGCCCTCCGCCAGCCAGGCCTCGCCGGTGAACTCCTTGTCAAGACCGGCCATGATGCGCAGCACCGTCGACTTACCGGCGCCGTTCGGGCCGAGAATACCGATCTTCGCATCCGGATAGAACGACAGGTGGATGTTTTCGAGAATCTTCTTCGGACCGTAGGACTTGTTGAGCCCCGACATATGATAGATGAACTGACGTGCCATTGGGATGATCGCTCCGCGCGGAAAAACTGGGATTGTGCCGCTATGTAGGCGAAATGCTCCGCGCGGGCAATGACGAAACCCAGCTTTCCGCCACGATCTGCCGCACCGCCAGCCTCACTGGAAACCGGCGGCGTCGACGATACCTTCCGGGCAATCGAATTTTGTCTTGCCGGCGCCGGCGATCATCGCGGCAAGCGAGACGTTCTCCGTCGAAACCGTGCCGTTGAGGCCGATCGTCAGCTCGGTGATGATCCGCCGGTCGCCATCCTTGTTGCAGCGCATCTTGACGCGGTCGCCCGCGCCTTCTCCGAAACTCTGCTCGAAAGCCTTCTTGATTTCGGCCTCCGTAAGCGGCTTGCCGATGTTGTCGGCGAACAGCGTGCCGACGGCCGAAGCGTTCAACTGCTCCAGCAGGAGCAACGACGTCCTGAAATAGGTCTCGGCGTCCACGCCGGAACAGCTGCCGTGCTTGACCCATTCGTGGCGATCCAGACCCGACTGCATGCCCGGCATCTTCTGGGCCAGCGATGCGGCGGTATCCGGAGACAGGCTTAGAGCCGGCAGGTCCTTCCAGTCGCCCTTCTTGTCGGCAAGCTGCAACTCGGCGCTGACGTCGCAATAGGTTTTCCGGATCTTCCAGAGACCGTGCAGCGAGAAGCGGCTGGCGTCGAAACGGTCCGCCGTCTGGCTGGCGCATTCCGGCTTCTTGCGCCGCCGCTCGCAGAAACCGGGTTGCCAGCTTGCCGCAAGGATGAGTTGCGTCCGCCCCTTGCGGCCGGTCGCCGCCTGTTCCCGGGTTTTTGCCGCCGCGTCCTCCGAATCATCCTGTGCCATCGCGCCGGCAGGGAAAAACAGCCCGAACGCAATCAAAAGCCAAGCCAGAACCATTGACCGGAAAGAAATCCCGCTCATGCGTCACCTCGTCGCCAATGAAGAACAAAACAGGATCAAATATGCATTACCGCACGACAAATGCAACCCTGAATCGATATGGACGCGAGATTTTCGCACGTCGCCGAAGAGACACTTGCTTCTGTTGCGCAAATCCCCTTTGTTCGGCACATGGCTTGGGGAGGCAAGGCGAATGTTTGACGAAACGCGGCGGCGGCAGAGCCCCGACGGCGCCGATCTTGCCTGGCACCATCAGGAGGCGACGACGCAGCCCCGCGGCATCCTGCTGGTCAGCCACGGGCTTGCCGAACATTCCAGGCGCTACCGGCGTTTTGCCGAATACATGGCAGACGAGGGATATCATGTCTACGCCCACGACCACCGCGGCCATGGCGAGACGCGGGCTGCGGATGCGCCGCTCGGCCGGTTTGCGCAGCGCGACGGCACGCGGCGGGTGCTGGAAGACGTCTTCACCATCCGCGACATGGCCGCGGAGTGCCATCCGGGCCTGCCGGTCATCCTGTTCGGCCATTCCATGGGGGGCCTGATTGCTTTGAACGCCGCCTTCGAGGATGCCAGCCGCTTCGATGCGCTTGCGGTCTGGAACTCGAATTTTCACCCGGGCCTCGCAGGCCGGGCGGCGCAGATCATCCTTTTCATGGAGCGCTGGTTCAGGGGTTCGGACGTGCCGAGCGAGCTTCTGCCGCGCCTGACATTCGAGGCCTGGGGACGATCGATAGCCGGCTACAAGTCGCCTTTCGACTGGCTTTCCCGTGACGAAGCGGAAGTCGCGCACTATATCGAGGATCCGCTCTGCGGCTTCCCCTCCAGCGTGTCGCTGTGGATCGACGTGTTTTCCCTGACATTTTCCGGCCCGAAGCGCGCCCGGGCGGCATCAAGCGCCCGCGATCTGCCGATCCATCTCGTCGGCGGCGGGCAGGATCCGGCGACGATGAGGGGGCGCGCCGTCCTCGACCTCGCAAATGATTTGAAAAAGGCGGGATTCTCCAATATCAGCACCCGCATCTACGAGGAGATGCGCCACGAAACGCTGAACGAAATCGACCGTACCGCCGCCATGGCGGAGTTCGCCGCGTGGTGCGGGTCGATTTCCGGTGGATTTGCCGCAAAAACGGGACGGTTGTGATCGATGGCGAGCAGTTCCACCCCGCAAGGAGCGGCCGTTCCCGGCAGCGAAGTGATGACCGGGCTGGTCCTGATGTTCCTCGCCGTCCTGATCGGGCCGCTGATCGACATCTTTTCCAAGCTGGCAGCCTCGACGCTCGCTTCGACGGAAGTCGCCCTGTTCCGTTTCCTGCTGCAATCGCTGTTCATGCTGCCTTTCGTGCTCTGGCGCGGCGCGCTGGCGCAAATCTCCTGGCGCCAGACGCGTTTCCACATCATCCGCGGCGGCCTGATCGCATTGTCGATGATCTGTTTCGTCACCACCCTGCGGGTGATGGAGGTGGCCGATGCGATTGCGATCTTTTTCGTCGAGCCGATGATCCTGACGATCCTCAGCAGCATTTTCCTGAAGGAAATCATCGGCTGGCGGCGGTATACGGCCTGCGGCGTCGGCTTCCTCGGCGCGCTCTTGATCATCCAGCCGAGTTTCAATGAGGTGGGTTTCGTCGCCCTTCTTCCCGTCGTCACCGCCTTCTGCATCGCCATCTTCGCGCTGATGACGCGCTGCCCGCGCCGCAGGGGCGCCCCTGGGGCCTGGCAGTCCCGGCCGGGCAGGGGGGGCGCCCTCTTCGGCGGCGTCTCCCTTTTTTGGGGCGAGGGCGGCGGGCCCCCGCTCTGCCCCCCGCCCCGGCGGGTTCGGGCCGCCTCCGCCCACCGCCGCGGCGGCGGGATCGCGCCCCCCCCCCCCGGCCTCCGGCGGGTCTACCCCCCCCCCCCCCCACCCGCCTCGACGTTGGCACCGCTGCAATATTTCGAGATCGTTTCCGCCACCCTCTTCGCCTGGCTGGTCTTCGGCGATTTTACCGATGCGATCAAATGGCTGGGCATCTCGATCATCATGGGCTCAGGCCTGTATATCATCTGGCGCGAGCGGCGTTTCGTCTCGCGGCCGGTGTCCGATACCTCAGAATCCGCTCTTTCGCCCTGAACTTCGAGGACATTCCATGACAACAGACAGATCCAAGCAGCCGCCGCTCGCCGGCTTTCGGGTGATCGAACTCGCCCGGGTTCTCGCCGGCCCCTGGGCGGGGCAGATGCTGGCGGACATGGGCGCCGATGTCATCAAGGTGGAAAACCCCGAAGGCGGCGACGATACCCGCGCCTGGGGCCCGCCTTTCGTCGAAGGCGCGGACGGCGAAAACCTGTCTGCCGCCTACTACCACTCGACCAACCGCGGCAAACGCTCGATCGCCGTCGATTTCAGCAAGCCGGAAGGCCAGGAGATCGTCCGCCGCCTGGTCAGGAACGCCGATGTCGTCATCGAGAACTTCAAGGTCGGCGGCCTCTCGAAATACGGGCTCGACGCGGCCGCGCTGCGCAAGGAATTCCCGCGTCTCGTCTATTGCTCGGTCACCGGCTTCGGGCAGGATGGCCCCTATGCACCCCGCGCCGGCTACGACTTCCTCGTCCAGGGCATGGGCGGGGCGATGTCGATCACCGGCGAGCCTGCGGGCGCGCCGATGAAGGCGGGCTATGCCGTCGCCGACATCTATACCGGGCTCTATGCCTCGGTCGGCATCCTCTCGGCTTTGCGCCAGCGCGACGCCACCGGCGAGGGCGCGACGCTCGATCTCGCCCTGCTCGACTCGCAGGTCGCCGTGCTCGGCAACCAGGCGATGAACTATCTCGTCGGCGGCAACCCGCCGCCCCGGCTCGGTAACGCCCATCCGAACATCGTGCCCTATGACGTGTTCCCGGTGGCGGACGGCCATATCATCATCGCGACCGGCAATGACGGGCAGTGGCGCAAGCTCTGCGACGTGCTGGGCGAGGCGGCGCTCGCCCG
>Ga0066256_1002154_pt1 | contig 22953 bp, 16 predicted proteins | sample ThiBio_1000_biof_FD_87107 | JGI IMG/M metagenome (GOLD analysis project Ga0066256, IMG submission 87107) | Wastewater bioreactor microbial communities from Cape Town, South Africa - Thiocy_expt_1000_biof (version 2) | ecosystem: Engineered > Bioreactor > Thiocyanate-remediating >... | reverse complement strand
ATTCTTATGTCCAAATTGTTTTGTAACGCCTGATCAATGTAAGCAGCGAGCTTATCATCTGTAAATAATTCTTTCCATGATAAGAAACCAAGGTTTGTGGTATCGGTTTGTATCTTATCGGTACGGTAAAGGTCATCTTCCACCACGTTTTGGGGGCGCTGATATGTTTTTGTTACAGCACACGCCTGTAGCAGGATGGCCAGGGTAAATACCAGGGAAATGTTAATCCATGTATTTTTATATCGGAAATTTTGCTTCATGTCTGTCATTAAGGTTTTCCTTCGTACTTTAAATCTCGTGCTCAAAATCTTTCTCAAATTTGATCGGCCTTATTTTTTCCTGTAACCATTGAAAAATTACAAATAGCACGGGGATGGTCATCACTCCCAGGGCAGTGCCTACCAGCAATCCCGCCGCGGCACCTGTTCCAATGGATTGGTTACCCGCTGCGGCAATACCCGTTGCAAACACGAGCGGCAGCATCCCGAAAATAAAGGCAAGGCATGTCATCAAAATAAGGCGATAGCGGGCTTTAGCCGCATTTATTGCTGCCATGGGGATGCTTTCGCCCTTGCGCCGTCGTTGTGTTGCAAATTCAACAATTAAGATTGCGTTTTTCGCAAGCAGCCCCACCAGCATGATGAGCGCGATCTGGAAGTAAATATTATTTTCAAGCCCCATTAGTTTTTGCCCGATGAAGGCACCCATTACGCCCAGCGGCAAAGAAATGATTACGGGAAGTGGCATTAAGAAACTTTCGTATTGTGCCGCCAAAATGAAGTAAACAAATACTAAACTCAACAGGAAAATGATCATGGTTTGCGACCCTGCTGAAATTTCTTCGCGGGTTAACCCTGAAAAATCTATATCGTAGTTTGCAGAAAGTGTTTGATCTGCCACTTCGCGCACCGCATTAATCGCGTCACCTGTACTGTATCCCGGTGCGTTAGCTCCCGTAATATCAATTGAAGAAAAGAGGTTGAAGCGTGTAGTTGACTGAGGCCCATAAACCTTTTCGAGTGTTACAAATTGAGAAACTGGCGCCATTGCCCCGGTACCGGTTTTTACGTAAATTGAATTGAGCGTTGCTTCATCCCTTCTTTCATCGGGCAGCGCCTGAACCATTACGCGAAACTGCTTGCCATATTTAGTAAAGTCAGCCGCATAAACACCGCCGATGTAACCCTGCATGGTGTTTAAGATAGTACTTGTTGAAACGCCGGACTCGGTTGCCTTTGGTACGTTCACCACCATTTCATACTGAGGGTAATTTGTGTTGAAGGAGCTTTGGGCATATTGTATCTCGGGCCTTTGGTTGAGTGCGGCAAGAAATTGTTTTCCCGTAGCGTCCATTTCCCTAATGTCGTCTCCCGACTTATCAAGCAATGAGAATTCAAATCCTGCGCTATTGCCAAAGCCAGGTACGCTCGGCGGCCCAAAGAACACCATTTTTGCATCAGGAATACTTGCGGCAGCGCCAAAAAGTTTTTTAACGATCACTTCCACAGACTCGTCTTTTGAGCGCTCCTTAAACGGTGCAAGCCTCACAAATCCTAAACCAAAATTGGCACCCGCCCCACCGATCATACTTCTGCCCGTACTAAATGTCATACCGGTTACGCCTGGAATTTTTGTTGCCTGTTGCTCAAGTAGCTTCATGGCATTGTAGGTGCGTTCCATTGAAGCGCCGGGAGGCAACTCAACGTTTGCAAATACAATACCCCTGTCTTCACTTGGTACAAAGCCTGTGGGCATTGTTTTAGCAGCCCAAAAAATACCAATCAGCGAAACGGCCAGAAGCGCCAGGGTAACCCATTTATGACGAATCAGGTATATAAAGGTTTGGCCATATTTAGTTGTTACCGCATTAAATGCCATATTAAATTTGTCAAAGAAACGGTCCAGCCAGTTTTTCTTTTTTCCTTCGGGATGTTCCTCGTCATGGGTTTTAAGAAATAAAGCACAAAGTGCCGGGCTTAATGTGAGGGCATTCACGGCGGAAATGAGTATGGCAATGATTAGCGTGACACCGAATTGCTTATAAAAAACACCCGTAGGCCCCGAAATAAATGTAACGGGGATGAATACCGCCGCCATTACAATAGTGATGGAAATAATGGCTGCCGTTATCTCATGCATCGCCCCAATAGTAGCACGTTTCACGTCCTTCTCGCCCCTGTCGAGTTTGGCATGCACGGCCTCTACCACCACAATCGCATCATCCACCACAATGCCTATAGCTAATACTAAAGCGAAAAGCGTAAGCAGGTTGAGTGAATATCCCAAAAGGTTGAGGAAAAAGAAAGTACCGATGATAGAAACCGGTACGGCGATTAAAGGAATAAGCGTGGAGCGGAAATCCTGCAAAAAAATAAACACTACCAAAAACACCAATGCAAAGGCCTCTAAAAGAGTAACAATTACTTTGTTGATCGACGCGTCCAAAAATTCGTTGGTATCAAAATTCACCACATAACTCACGCCTTCAGGAAAAGATTTTGACGATTCATCAAGATACTTCTTGATCTCTTGAATAATTTCCTGCGCGTTAGACCCCGGTGTTTGAAAGATACCCATACTTATCGCAGGGTTGCCGGCTCTTTCACCTACACCTGAATAGGACAGCGCATCAAGTTTTACAGTTGCCACATCTTTTAATGTAAGAAACTGCCCCTGCCCTAAAGATTTAATTACAATATCTTCATATTGTTTTATTTCATTGAACTTGCCCTTGTACTTAATTACGTATTCAAATGAGCTCCCACTATTTTGGCCTATGGCGCCCGCAGCAGATTCAAGGCTTTGCTCGTTAATAGCGCGTGTTACATCTGAAGGTTGAATACTGTAGGCTGCCATCTTTGCCGGATCAATCCAGATACGCATCGAATACGTTTTGCCGCCAAACACCTGCGCTTCACCCACACCATAAATTCTTTTAAGCCCCGGTATGACGTTAATGTCGAGATAGTTTTGCAGAAATACATCGTTCAGTTCTTTGTTGGTGGTATAAAAAGAAAGGAACATTAACGCGCTTCTCTGTTGCTTTTGCGTTACTACGCCGGAGCGCGATACTTCTGCCGGCAGAAGCGGCGTGGCCCGTGCCACACGGTTTTGAACGTTTACTGAGGCAATGTCGGGGTTTACGCCCTGTTGAAAAAACACTTCAACCGTTGCGCTACCATCATTTGACGCGGTTGAGGTAATATAAGTCATGCCTTCAACCCCGTTAATCTGCTCTTCAATCGGTACTACCACGCTTCTCATCACGGTTTCGGCATTGGCGCTGGGATAGTTGGCACGCACCATTACCGTTGGCGGCGCGATCTCGGGATATTGTGTAACAGGCAACGACACCAAACCTAAAATACCCAACAGTACCAGTATGATTGAGATAACCGTTGAAAGAATGGGCTTGTTAATAAATGTTTTGATCATATAATAAAGTATGATTGATTGAGCGTGGTTTTATAAACCGGCGGACTGGCCGGGCGATAAAATCATTTTCTCAAAATATAGGTTTGATTTGTTTGACGGTTTCGTCAAAATCTGTCATTTTAGGTTTCACGGGCGTTCCTGTTTTCAATCCGCCGATACCTGCCGAAACGATTGTATCGCCTTTGTTGATGCCGCCTCCTACCAGGGCCATATTGTCAATCCTGTCAAGAACGGTTACAACTTCCTGTACAACGGTGTCTTTGTTTACTTTGAAAACATACACAATTCCCTGTTGCTCAAACGTGGCTGATTCCGGCACCACCAGCACATCATAATAAGGTTTAGGAATCCTTATTTTACCACTGTTCCCGTTGCTTAATAATCTTCGTTGGTTAGGAAACGATGCCCTGAAAAGAATTGTTCCCGTTTCGGGGTCAATCTGGCCGGTCACTGCTTTAATGCGCCCTTTTTCAGTATAAATTTCACCATTTGCTAGTTCCAGTTCAACCGGCGGTAAATTGTTCAGTTTATCAGAAACGGTTATACCCGGTGTTTGATTTAAAAAATTCAGGTAATCTTTTTCGTTCATTGAAAAGTAAGCGTACACTTCACTTACGTCAGATACTGTGGTGATGGGTGTAGGGTCAGTTGGGCCAACGAGGCTGCCCACGCGCAATGGCAATTTGCCCACAACACCGTTTATAGGGCTGCGAATAACGGCATAATCAATATTTGCGGCCACGCTTTTATAGTTTGCCGACGCTTGCGATTGATTGGCCTGCGCCTGCCTTAACTGGCTTTGCGCTGTTAGCAGGTTTGCGCGCGCGGTTTGCAATTGAACATCGCTTATGATATTTTTTTCAACCAGGGGCAGGAGTTTGTTTACCTCAACCTGGGCTGCGTTAACTGCTGCCTTTGCTGCATTTACTGATGCCGCTGCTGCGCTTATCCCACTTTGCGCCGCACTTGCATTTTGGGAGAGAATATTAGTCTCCAGGCGAAACAAAACCTGTCCCTGCCCAACAGATTGTCCTTCATCAACCAGTACCTGTTTAATGTAACCGGATATCTTGGCCCTGACATCATTATTGTTGCGCCCTTCAATGCTCGAAGGGAAAATGGTGTACCCTGTTACATTTTTAACTGGCACGGTAATCACGGGGTAGGTTTTTGCCCCCTGCTTATTTTGTTCCGCTTTATTACCGCAGGATGCGAAAATGATTACCGTCGTTGCCGCTAATAATATTTTGAAATTAATGCGCATATATATTTTTTATAAGTTATTTTAATTTGCTTAAAGTAGTGCCTAAAATACCGATGTGTTCATCAAGAATGTGTACGTATTCGCTAAGTTTTCCCGTCATATCCTTTTCTCTGCATTTGATGCTGCTTTTAAAATTCAGAAATCTTGAAATCAGGTCTCTTTCTTTTTGCAGGTTTTCCAAAACCTCATTAAACCTGATGTAAGGATAATGCGTATTGGTGCGAAAAAGCCTTTTGCGCGAATCGATACTGGAAACGTACTCGATGTGATTGTTGTGCAGCAGGTTTTGGAGGCTGCTCGACATGGAACTTTTACTTACTTTAAATATTTCGGTAAGCTCGTCAAAAGGGATACCCTCACGTTTGAAATCAAACATCAGATACACGTAAACTTTGGCTGCCAGCGGTGTAAGGCCGAATAGTTGGCCGTAGAATGAAACCATATCCAGAAAAAGCCGTTTATCCAGCTCTAGCATTATAATCTTTGTTGTTGATAATTTTATGATGCGCGAAGATAAGTTGGTTCGGTAATTACAGAACCAGCTTATCTGTTAATTTTCAAAAAAATTTTCTTTTTTTAACTGTATTATGACAATTAAAAAAAGCCCTTTCGCAACGAAACGGCTTTAAAAAAAGTATTAGGAGTTGTATTGATTATTTTTCCCACACCAGCGCGCTGGCGCCTAATATAGCGGCATCAGCCTCTTTCAACTCACTGAATACAATGCGTACTTTGTTTTGAAAGATTGGTAAAAGATTTTTCTCCATATGTTCTTTGGTGGGATATAAAATAAAATCACCTGATTTGATCACTCCGCCGAACAAAATAATAGCTTCCGGCGATGAGAACATGATGAAATTAGCTAAAGCTTCACCCAATATCTGGCCGGTGTACCTGAAAACTTCTTTGGCTACTTCATCACCTTTCACAGCTGCATCAAAAACTGCTTTGGAATCAAGCCCTTCTTCTGGCACTTCATTCAAAATAGAACTTGGGTTTTCCGCCCTTAATTTTTTAGCTGTTACTGCTATACCGGTTGCTGAGCAATATGCTTCCAATGATCCTTTATGTCCCGTGCCGGGATGCAGCCTTCCGCCCGGCCTAATAATAGTGTGCCCGAGTTCGCCTGCGAAACCATCGTGCCCGTATATCATTTGGCCATTAGCAACAATACCACTGCCTACCCCTGCTCCCAAAGTGATCATAATAAAATCTTTCATTCCCCTTGCTGCGCCATAGATCATTTCGCCCATTGCTGCAGCATTGGCATCATTGGTTAGTGAGCATTGTATTCCGAATTTTGCGCTCATCATTTTTGACAGTGATATAATGCCTTTCCACTGTAGATTTGGTGCATACTCGATTGTTCCCGAATAATAGTTACCATTTGGTGCTCCCATACCGATACCTTTAACATGGGCTTTTCCATACTTTTCGATCATAGGGTTAATTGCGCTATACAAACCATCAATAAATCCTTCAATAGTAGGAAAGTTATCGGTTTTTATTTCACCTTTTTCAAGTATCTCACCCCGATGATTTACGATCCCAAACTTTGTATTTGTCCCGCCCACATCTATGCCTATTGCAAGATCCTTGGATAAATCTGTTAAAGCCATTTCGTTTTATTTTAAGTTTTAAAAGTCCGATTGTTAAAAAACGTATTTACATCATACGTTTGATTGGATGTTTTTTTAAGTTTAAACATTGCTTATACAGGTATTTCTTTATTTACATTTTTAGAGCCTGCTAGAGCATAATACAATAAGTACAAAAGGCCGGCAAATATAACCCAGTAGCTCGTCAGGTAACCAGTGCCTCCTGTCCAATCAACGATTGCATTTTGTAGCAAGGGTAAAATACCTCCGCCACAAACCATCACCATAAAAATGCCGGATGCTTTTTCAGTATATTTTCCTAGGCCTTCAACTGCAAGATTAAAAATACCACCCCACATTACTGAAGTACATAAACCGGTTAATACCAGTAAGGCTGCATTTACAGGTACGCTGGCTAAGCCAAACAACCCTGAACTGTCATTTTTAAAAACAGGAAGGTTTACCATCTTTTCAGGTGACATAAACATAGCTGCTAAAACGAATATCAAACCTAATCCCGACGCTACCAGTAGCATGGACTTAGCAGAGACCTTACTGCCAATGGCTGCACCCAGCAATCGGCCAACAAGCATTAAAAACCAATAAGTGGCCGTCACCGATCCTGCTATGGCTTCGGCAGAGCCGGACCCACCAAGTTTTAACACGTTCAGATCAGGATTTTGCAGCCATTTATTTAAAATATTAGGAATGCCAACTTCCACACCAACATAAACAAAAATACCGATGGCGCCTAGCAAAAAATGCCTGAAAGCCAGCGGGCTGTGTTCATATTGAATGCTTGCAGCTTCTTCTGCCGTTCTTTGTTCGGGAATATTGGTAAATGAAATTATGATAAATGCAATCGCAAAAATGGCCAGAGCTGTATACATCAATGGGAACACATCACTAATTTGAGCTTCGGTTATTTTAGGTATCAGGATGCCTGTGAGAATGATTACTACTGTTCCTGCCAGTGAATTGAAAGAGCCTCCCACCTGTATCAGTTGATTGCCTTTATTACCTCCGCCACCAAGCCGGTTCAACATAGGGTTTACAACCACATTAAGCAAACACATGGAAAAGCCGGCTACAAATGCACCCAGCAGGTACACTCCAAAACTGCCCATATAACCTGAGAGGGTTTGAATAGCCACACCAATAAAGCCAATGGCAATAGCTACTAGCGCTGTTTTTTTATAACCATATTTTTGAAGAAGATTGCCGGCTGGGTATCCCATTACGGCATAAGCAATAAAATTGGCAAACACACCGAGGGTGCCCATCCAGTTTGCAACACTGAACTGGTTTTTTAAAATATCACCCATTGGCGAGGCCAGATTGGTAACAAAAGAAATCATCCCAAAAAGAAAAATCATTGCAATGATTGCTATTGTGTAATTCTTTTTAGTCCCGTTAGTAATAGTCGTATCCATTTTTTTTGTTTGAAATTTTAAATAATAAAATTAGTTTTTTTTCTGCTTAAGTATAGTTCTGACAAAATCGTAAGAATTTTTTTATCCAATGCGTGAATATAAGCCCAAACTAACAAATGTAGAAATTTTATAAGAACATTTTGATATTTCTTTCAAAATAAATCTTTATAGAAATGATATTTTGATCAATATCAGAAAATATTGTTGGGGCTATTTTTGAAGTTAATCTTTTTAATCTTAATTTTAAATCCACATAGTAAAATTTTTAAATGGAAATACTTCACGTTTCTGCAGAATGTTACCCAATGGCAAAAGCAGGCGGCCTGGGAGATGTGGTTGGGGCTTTGCCAAAATATCAAAATTCGCTGGGCCATATTGCAAAAGTGGTGATGCCTATGTATCGAACTAAATTTTTGTATGCCAATGAATGGGAACTGGTACACGAAGGTGGCCAAACGCTCGGCAACCAGTGGTTCAAATACAGTGTGATACGCGAAAAAACAAATAAACTTGGTTTTGATCTTTACGTTGTTGACATCAACGGGCTTCTTGACCGGGAAAAGATTTATGGGTATGATGACGACCGCGAACGTTTTATTTCTTTTCAACTGGCAGTTTGCGATTGGGTAAGCCGCTGGCAAAATGTACCCGATATCGTTCACTGCCATGACCATCAGGCAGGGCTGGTTCCTTTTTTCATGAAACATTGTTACGCCTTCAACTATAAACTTGCCAACGTGAGAACGGTGTTCACCATTCATAACGGAGAATACCAGGGACAGTTTGGCTGGGATAAATATTACTACATTCCGGCTTACGATACCTGGAACTGGGGCGGGCTTGACTGGAACAACGCAATCAACCCGATGGCATCGGGCGTAAAATCGTCCTGGCGGGTAACTACAGTGAGCCCTGGGTATATGGAAGAGTTGCGCCATTCTGCCCGTGGCCTTGAAAAATTGTTTGAATACGAACGGGGAAAATGCGTGGGTATTTTAAATGGAATTGATACAGAAGTTTGGGATGCCGAAACAGATAGCTATCTGGCAAAGAATTATTCAATTAAGAGTGTTGAAGAAGGCAAAGTTGCCAATAAAAAACACCTGTGTGAACAATTCGGCCTGGACGAGAATAAACCACTGATTTGTTTCATCGGCCGCCTGGTGGGGGAGAAGGCTGCTGACGTTTTGCCGGGTGGGATCGGGCAGTCAATCTATCAAAATGGCGGCATGGCCAATTTTTTAATCCTGGGCTCCGGCGATACGGCTGTTGAAGAAGAACTCAATGCCCTGGCTCAACGCTTTAAAGGAATTGTAGCCTGTTATATTGGGTACAGCGAACCACTTAGCCACATCATGTACGCCGGATGTGATTTTCTGTTAATGCCCAGCAGAGTGGAGCCCTGCGGCCTTAATCAAATGTATGCACTTCGATACGGAACAGTTCCTATCGTAAGAAATATTGGCGGTTTAAAAGATACCGTGAAAGATTTTGGAGCAGATGGTGGCTTCGGAATTACAATGGAGCAATCAAGTGCCGGAGATATTGCCTATTCAATTAGCAGGGCTATTAGTCTTTATAACGATAAAGAAAAATTCAGTGAGATTCGCGAAGTAATGATGAAAATTGATCATAGTTGGGACGTATCTGCGGCAGCATATATTAAATTATACGAATCGGTAATATAGTCCGTTCCGTCAATAAAAACCCATTTCATCTGAGCCAAATGATAATATTTTTCTCGAAATAACAATAAAAATTTAACTCATCATGTCACTCTCCAAAGAAGTTGTTGCCGTAATCTTAGGTGGTGGTGCAGGCACACGATTAGCGCCATTAACGAGCAGCAGGTCAAAACCAGCCGTGCCGATTGCAGGAAAATACAGGTTAGTGGATATACCAATTTCCAACTGTATGAATTCAGATATTAACCGGATGTTTGTGTTGACCCAATTCAATTCTGCCTCGCTCAACCGCCACATTAAAAATACTTATCAATTCAGCGTGTTCAGCAAGGCGTTTGTTGATATTCTTGCAGCCGAACAAACCCCCGACAGCACCACCTGGTTCCAGGGAACAGCCGATGCCGTGAGGCAATGTTTGCGGCACTTAGATTCGTTCCCGAGTGAATACGTTTTAATTCTTTCGGGCGATCAGCTCTACCAAATGGATTTCAACGAAATGTTTGAAAACCATAAAAGAACAGGCGCGGAAATTTCAATAGCAACAATTCCCGTTGCTGACAGAGAGGCGCCTGAATTTGGCATTCTTAAGTCTGACGAAAATAACCTCATTACCTCGTTCATTGAAAAACCTAAAAAAGAATTATTGCCCGAATGGGTGAGCGACACGGGTGCAGCCATGCAACAAAAGGGCCGCAATTACCTTGCCTCAATGGGTATTTATATTTTTAACAGGGATCTTCTCATTGATCTTTTGACAAAGATTCATCCCGAGGCAAAAGATTTTGGAAAAGAGATTATTCCAAATTCAATCGAAAACTACACAGTAGCGAGCTTCCAGTACGAAGGCTATTGGACGGATATCGGGAATATTTATTCCTTTTTTGAAGCCAACCTCGATCTGACTGCTGACATCCCGGAATTTAATTTGTTTGACAATAACAAAGCGATTTATACACGCCCCAGAATGTTGCCGCCGGCAAAGATTAGTGGTACTACTTTGGAAAAAACAATTATAGCAGACGGTTGTATCATCAACGCATCGCGGGTTGAACATAGCGTTATCGGTATAAGGTCAAGAATTGGTTACGGCTCCACAATTGTAAGCTGCTACATTATGGGAGGCGATTATTACGAGACCATTGAAGACATCAACGATAACCAGGCAAAGGGTTGTCCGCCAATAGGAATCGGAAAACGCTGCTACCTGCGCAATTGCATCATCGATAAAAACTGCCGCATTGGTGATGATGTTCGTCTTAACGGTGGCCCGCATCTTGAGAACACAGACACAGATCTTTACACTATTAAAGACGGCGTGATCGTTACAAAAAAGGGAGCTATCATTCCGGACGGTTATGTAGTATAATAGTTTGTGTGATTGCCGTGCTACAATTGTACAGTTCAACTGAGTAATTTCTATCAGCAATAAAGAAGACCGGTACTACAGCCGGTTTTTTTGCAGAAAATAGTTAATGTGTATTAAATACATATTATATTTGTGGGGGTTGAATTTTGTAATTTTTTTTAAACGATTGAAATGTCTGATCAGATTTCTTCCATCAAGCCACGCTTGTCGATTGCCCAAATCATAAATATGAGTATGGGTTTCCTGGGTATTCAAATGGCGTTTGGCCTGCAAAATGGGAACGCCAGCCGTATTCTTGCAAATTTTGGGGCTGATGTTCATGAGCTATCATGGTTTTGGTTGGTGGCGCCAATAACGGGTTTGATCGTTCAGCCGATCATCGGCCATTTAGGTGACCACACCTGGTCAAAAACGTGGGGCAGAAGAAAACCCTACTTTTTAATCGGTGCAATTTTTTGCGCAATGGGGCTGGTATTTCTTCCGAACTCTGCAAGTGTTACGGCTTACATGGGAGCAAGTGTTTTATTGCTCGCGGTTATATTTCTTGCGTTAATGGATGCCTCGGTAAACGTTTCCATGGAGCCGTTTCGGGCGTTGGTTGGGGATATGCTTCCAAAGGATCAGGGTACGCTTGGTTTCAGTGTGCAAACAATTTTAATCGGCATCGGTGCCGTAATCGGTTCCGCGCTTCCGGGATGGCTCACATCAATGGGAGTTTCAAACGTAGCGCCGGAAGGATTCGTTCCTCAAAACGTAATCTATTCGTTCTATATCGGTGCGATAGTCTTGCTACTTACAATCCTGTATACCATCGTAACTACAAAAGAATATTCGCCGGAGGATTTTAAAAGATTTTCGGGCGAAGAAGCCACTGAAGAAACAAAGCCAAAATTCAGTGATATTTTTAAAGATTTTGCAAAAACGCCGTCCACTATGAAGAAGTTGGGGGTGGTACAATTCTTTTCGTGGTTCGCGCTGTTTTCAATGTGGGTGTTTACCACAAGCGCTATTGCCACCTATCATTTTGGTTTAAGTCCTGACGATACAAGTTCCCCTGAATTTGGAAAGGCCGGTGATTTTGTGGGATACCTTTTTGGCCTGTACAATCTTTTTGCGATACCATTTGCTTTTGTTTTAATTCCGCTTGCCAAAAAAATAGGGAAAAAGCAAACGCATTCCTTAGCGCTGATTTGCGGCGGGCTGGGCCTGATATCATTATTTTTTATTAAAGACCGAAGCCTTTTATGGATCAGTATGCTGGGCATGGGGTTTGCCTGGGCGAGCATCCTTGCAATGCCTTACGCAATGCTGATCGAATCAATTCCTCAAAAAAAGATGGGGATTTACATGGGCATTTTTAATTTCTTTATCGTTATCCCGCAAATTATCAATGGTATAATCGGAGGGCCAATTGTTAGCGGCATCTTTAATAAACATGCAATTTATTATTTAGTCGTTGCCGGGGTGCTTATGCTGATTGGCGGAATTTATGTGTTAATAATTAAACTGAAGGATAATTAAATTGATCATTGGGCTAATTAAAACCTGGTTAAAAATACTTTTGAAATGAAAAGAATTTTTATTTTTCTGTTGGTGTTTTGCAGTATCAATGCTTCTGCGCAATTTGTAAAGCTTTATCCCACCAATTGGTGGATCGGTATGAACCATAACGATGTTCAGGTGCTGGTTCGCGCTCATGACAGAAGCATCAAAAGAATGAAAGTATCAATTGAATATCCTGGTGTTATTCTCGAAAAGGTTCACACATTTGATAATGAACATTACGTAGCGCTGGATATTCATATTTCTCCGGCTGCCAAACCGGGTGTTGTAAAAATTGATTTTGGCGGGGATAAGATCAGTTGGCCTTTGGGGAAAAGAAGAGAGGGGAACGGAACGAAATTCGCTAGCGGCGCCACTTCTGCGGATTTGATGTACCTCATTATGCCCGACCGTTTCAGCAACGGCGATCCTTCAAATGACCGGGTTAAAGGCATGCGTGACCAAACATTACGTCGCGATACGGTTTTCAACCGTCACGGCGGAGATTTAAAGGGCGTGGAAAATCATCTCGATTATTTACAGGATTTAGGCATAACTGCTATTTGGCTAAATCCGGTGATTGAAAATGATATGCCGGAAAGAACAGAACACGGTTATGCATTTACTAATCATTATTCAATAGAGCCAAGGATTGGAGGTGCGTCTGCATACAAATCATTAATAGATGCCGCTCACCAAAAAGGGATAAAAATGATTCAGGACGCGGTGTATAATCACGTGGGCCTTGAACACTTTTTGTTTAAAGATCAACCGGACAGTACCTGGTTTCATCGCTGGCCAAAATTCACGCAAACGAATTATAAAGACCAAACATTGTTTGACCCACATGCTGCGAAGGCCGATAAAAAAATAATGTCGGATGGATGGTTTGTGACATCAATGCCTGATTGGGATCAACGAAATCCGTTTGTAGAAAAGTTTTTAATTCAACATGCCATCTGGTGTGTGGAAGAATTTGGTATTGACGGCTGGCGCATTGATACCTATGCGTACAACGACCTTGAGTTTATGAACCGTTGTAACCAGGCTTTGTATAATGAATATCCCAACATCAGCATTTTTGGTGAAACATGGGTGCACGGCGTTCCTAATCAAAGTTATTTTTGCGAGAACGTTTATAATATTCCTTACAAAAGTAATTTACAGGCCACCACCGATTTTCAAACCCTGTTTTACGGCATTCAACCAGCTTTGATGGAACCTTTCGGCTGGACGGAAGGCGTGAACAAACTTTACACAACTTTATCGCAGGACTTTGTTTATAAGAACCCAATGAGGCAGGTGATATTTTTAGACAACCATGACCTTAACCGCTTTTATTCAGTGGTAAAAGAAGATACGGCAAAATATAAAACCGCGCTGGCCTGGCTGCTTACGAGCCGCGGTATTCCACAGTTGTACTACGGCAACGAAATCTTAATGACCGGTTTAACTTCGCCAAACGATGGTTATGTGCGGCTTGATTTTCCCGGAGGTTGGAAGGGCGACAAGCAAAACAAATTCACGGCCTCGGGCAGAACTAAAAAGGAGAATGATATTTTTAATTACATGAAAGCGTTGGCAAATTATAGAAAAACTTCATCGGCAATCACAACCGGAAAACTCATGCAATTTTTTCCCGTTGACGGGGTATATGTTTATTTCAGGTACGATAATAAGCAAACGATTATGTGCGCGATGAACACAAATAATAATGCCGCCACAATTTCTTTGTCAAGATTTGCAGAAAGAACCCAGGGCTTTACAAAAGCAAGGGATGTTGTTACAGGTAAATCAATCTCACTTGGTGATAGCCTTAGTTTGGCCCCAATGACTAATTGGGTGTTGGAGTTGAACTGACAGCAACTACAATAGCGTTCTCCACATAAAAAGGTCTAACCATTTTCTGGAATCGGACCCCCACGATTTGCTCAGTTGCTCAATTGATGATCTAATTTCGGCTTCGGTTTTCTTTTTACCTTTTGTAGGCGCTGTCATTATTTTTGGGTCGGGCTGAGTAAGTTTAACGCCGGTTGCAATCCAGCTCGTGTACATTCTTGGGATCGTAACTCCAAGGATCATTCCCGGTAATCCGTTCAATCCCATCGGGCCGCCGCTTATCTTAATTTCATCGGTATAATAAACGAAAACATATACGCTGTCAAACAACACTGTCTGCGCCTTTCTGCACAAAAACCCTGCAATCTCGCGCTGATCATTATGATCCAATTTCCAGGTGATCTTTCTCGCGGGGCCACTGGTGAGCAGGTAGCCATCGAGCGGCGAAAGTTTAGTTTGTTCGCCGGAGTTGAAATCATTGAACCAAACACTTTCATCATCGCCTGAGCCAAAAAAACTGAACGACCTTTTGGTGCTGCCCTTCCGGTCGAACTTGTATAAAGATTTGTTCCCTGAAAACGAATAAGTGTAGTAATCAGTATTGAACTGTGATACCTGGTCCTTAAAGCGTTCAAACCATTCATTGCCTTCGTTCTGCCGCCAGATATTTGTTTTTACTTCGTACTCGATAATGCCCGACGTAATAAACTGTTGCGCCTGCGCGTAAGCACTGGTAAAAAGAATTAAAGCAATAATTATTTTTTTCATTTTTTGAATTATTTTTCGCTTGCAATTTTATTTTGCCTTTGGTGCATCGCCAGCCCCCATTTTGTTAAAATTCCAAACGAGCCCAAGAAGGAAATGCCTTTTTAAAATTGTGTTATAGGTTTCGGTGAAACTGCTTGAGCCAAAGTTTCTGCTGTAGCCATTGCGCTGGTTTAAAATGTCCTTGGCTGCAAATTTTAACTGAAGTTCTTTTTTATACAGCCATTTCCTCAGCTCGGCATCCCAAAAAACAAAATTGTTGTTGGTGGGAAACCGTTCATCGGCCTGCCTGAATTCTGCATCTAAATTGTTCTGCAATTCAAAGTTTTTGGGTAGGTAAATGGTGCTCCATAAATCGCCGCCCCAGGCCCAGTAATTAGCGTTGGCAAAATTACTAATGCTTCCTTTCGCAATATTATAAGAGATGTTTGGAGATAAGCTGATATCATATTTTTTTTCTTTGTTCGTTGCAATACGCAGCCGCATTGAATAATTTTCGTTTCGCGTGGTGTTTTTTGTAACAGGGCCATTGTTCAATGCAATAAAGTCTATGCCGTTGCTTAAAGAAAACTGTGGTGAAACCCCCAGGCTTAAGTTAAGTTTTTTCGAGACCAGCCGGTTGTAAGAACCGTATGCGTTGATATTAAAAACACCATTGGTATTCACAGTTTGCGTGGTTCTTGCCCCATTTCTTACATAACTAAGTGATGAAAAAGAATTTTGAGTGAAACCCCCGTTCAATGAGACCCAGATACTGCGTTGGTTCAACATTTTCCAGCTACTATAATTGGTGTTAAAGTTGTGCCGAAACGAAGGCCGGAGATCGGGGTTGCCAATGTATTGGTTTAACTGGTCGGTATTGTTACGAATGGGTTGCATTTGTTCAAGGCTCGGTGCTGATGTGTTACCGTTATAGCTGAACCAAAGCCTTTCTGATGGTTTTATTTGATAAGAGACGTTTGCTCTTGGAAAGTGATTGGTAAAGTTAAAATCGTTTCCTGCACCGGTGCTTTTATTAAGCTGGCTGTATTTGGTGAAGCCAACCACGGTACCAACGGAAGCATTTAGTTTTTTACGTGTGAGCCTGAAACTCAACCCCGGTGAGTTTGACATATCGTTAAACTCATAATCATTACTCAACGAATCAATTTTATCATCATAGTTTCCGCCGGCGCCTTTTGCGAAAATATCGCGGTTATTCTGTCTTTTATTTGTGGCGAAACTATAACTGGTTTCCATATAAAAATCCTTCGCCAAAGGTTCGGTATAAGAAATTTTTGAGTTGACTGAATTGTTATTGTTATTCACAAGATTGTTCTGGTCAATTGTTACACTGCTATCACCAATTACCGTGTTAAAAAAATCGGTTTTAGAATACACGAGCGCATTTCCTTTTGACTCGGATGTGTTAATACCAGCGTTTATTGATAAACTCCTGAACTCTTTTTTGAACTTATGCATCCATAACAAATTAGCGTTGTAAGCCGTTTGGTCGATCGTGCTTCTGTTATTCGCCTGGTTTTTATTTAAAAAATTCCCCGTGCCATCATCTATACTTTCGGAGTGGCTTGCAGATTGGTTGTCCGAAATATTCATATTCGCCCCCGCAGTTAATTTGAGGGTGTTCATCGAATCGAGCTTTGATTCAAAAGTTCCGTTTAAAGCATGTTTCTTACTGCTGTTCACAAAATTGTTCTCGTAATTCGTACTCCAAGGAGCGGTGGCGTCAGCAAAGTTTTTTGAGAACCGCTTTGTGTTCCCCGGCGCGTCAATCTGTACAAATTTATAACCGGTGTTCAAAGAGTTTTTGTCTTCGTTAAATTTATTACTGTAATGCAGGCCACCGTTATAGTTTATGGGAATACCGGTACTCGAGTTCCAACCCCCACTGCTTATAAAAATGCCATCTCCAACCATTTCCATATTATTCCCGCCACCAAACTTGTTATTGTCATCCCAATCCAGGTTCATGAAACCGGTGTTACTTGTAATGCCATAAGCCGCAATCTTTCGTTTTCCTTTAAAAGCATTCAGCATTGCGGCCCCGTAATATCTACCTTGGTCCTTTGCTGTTTCAGCCCCCTCCATAATACCGCCGCCTGCGTCTATTTTTCCAAAATATCCTTTTTTCTTATCTTCTTTTAATTTCAGGTTTAGTGTTTTGTCCCTCGTGCCATCATCAATACCCGTAAAATTTGCCTGGTCGCTTTTGCGGTCATATACCTGCACTTCCTGCACCGCATTTGCCTGAAGGTTTTTTGTGGCTATGCCGGGGTCGCTACCAAAAAACTCCTCGCCGTCAACCAAAACTTTTTTTACGGTTTCGCCCATTGCTGTTATCTGGCCATTGCGGTCAACTTGAAGCCCCGGTAGTTTTTTAAGGAGTTCCTCCACATTTGCTCCTTCGGCCACTTTAAAACTATCGGCGGTAAAAATAGTTGTGTCGCCTCGCATGAACATTGATCGGTTTCCGCGAACGATCACCTCTTCAAGCAACTTAACTTTCGAAAGCATGTGTACCAGGCCGAGGTTTCTCAGTTCGCCGCTTTTAAGATTAATGCTGTCAAAAAAATCGGCAAATGAGGGATGCGTTACCAGTAGGATGTAATCCTGAACACTATCCGAGGGTATTTGAAATTCAAAACTACCTGCCGCATTAGCACGTGTGAATCCCACTAAAGTAGAATCGCGTTTTAACAGCGCAACCACGCTATTGTCAAGGCTTTTATTGTCGGCCGAATCTACCAACCGGCCTTTAATACCCGTAGTTTGGGCAAACGAAAATTGAACAGCAGCAGTCAGAAAAAATAAAAGCAGTAGCCGTTTCTTCATAATAGTTAATGTTAACGAGTCGAAGTAGTTAATTTTAATAGACGCCCGGCAACCAAGTTTCCATAACGCCTTTTTACAAAATTTGCGTAAAGATACAGGTTTGCTTACGACTTTATCGTAATAATGTTTTGTTAATTATTAATTATCTTGGTGATTCATAAATTTCAATATGGCAACGGACTACAAACAACTTCAGGAAAAATTCGAAAAAGAAAATTTTATTGATACTTCAAAGGCCGTTTGGAATTATTCGCTGCTCACAGATGAAGACGTTCGCAATTTTCAGGACGGCACTAACTATAGCCTGTATGAAAAATTTGGTTCTCGGTCGTTACAGGTAAACGATGTTTGGGGCATGTATTTTTGTGTGTGGGCACCAAATGCCACTTTTGTTTTTGTAACCGGCAATTTTAATGAATGGAGTAAATTGAGTCATCAGCTAAGGCCACGCTGGGATAACAGCGGTATTTGGGAGGGCTTTATTCCGAATGTGAATTTAGGCGAGATTTATAAATACCACATCGTTGGATATAAAAACAGAGTGAGCGATAAAGGCGATCCATTTGCAAATTTTTGGGAACTAAAACCATTAACGGCTTCCATCACCTGGGATATGTTTTATGAATGGGAAGACGATGACTGGATGAAAACGCGTGAAAAACATAATTCACTCGAAGCGCCCTGGAGCGTTTACGAAGTACATCTTGCAAGTTGGCGCAGGCCGGATGCAGATGATGAAGACAAATATTTAACCTATGATGAGCTTTGCAATGAACTCGTTCCTTACGTAAAGGAGATGGGTTTTACCCACGTTGAATTAATGCCCGTTACTGAATTTCCTTTCGATGGCAGTTGGGGTTATCAGGTAACCGGTTATTTTGCGCCTACCTCGCGCTTTGGCGACCCACAGGGTTTCATGCGATTGGTGGATGCATTTCACCAGGCGGGTATCGGAGTAATTCTCGATTGGGTACCCTCACATTTTCCCTATGATTCGCACGGCCTGTTTATGTTTGATGGAGATCATACTTATGAATATGCTGACATGCGCAAAGGCTTTCACCCTGATTGGAATAGTTATATTTTCAATTATAAAAGAGGTGAAGTAAAATCTTTTTTAATCAGCAGCGCGCGGTTTTGGTTTGATATGTTTCATATTGATGGGATTCGTGTGGATGCGGTAAGCTCCATGCTTAAATTAAATTACAGCCGTGAGGAAGGAGAGTGGGAACCAAATGAACACGGCGGTGACGGAAACCTTGAAGCAATTCAATTTATAAAAGATTTAAACCACATGGTTTACCGGGATTTTCACGGAGTGCAAACGATTGCCGAAGAAGCCACTGACTGGCCGGGCGTTTCGCGGCCAACTTATTCAGGTGGCCTTGGTTTTGGAATGAAGTGGATGATGGGCTGGATGCATGATTCCCTTGATTATTTTGAACTCGACCCAATTGTTCGTAAAGAGTATCAGGATAAGTTTACTTTCAGTATGATGTATTATTATGATGAAAACTTTATGCTGCCTATCAGCCATGATGAAGTAGTGCATGGCAAAAGCCCGTTGCTGTTTAAAATGCCCGGCGATCTTTGGCAGAAGTTTGCAAACCTGCGATTGTTTTTCACTTACATGTGGACACACCCAGGCGGTAAGTTATTATTTATGGGAAGCGAATTTGGGCAAACATCGGAGTGGAATTATAAAAGCGAACTTGATTGGTTTCTGTTGAAACATGCAAGCCACACCGGGGCGCAAACCTGTTTAAAATCGCTGAATAAAATTTTAAGACAAGAACCTGCTTTATATGAAAATCAGTTCAATATTTACGGGTTTGAATGGGTTGACCTGAACCATCGTGAGGAAAGTGTAATAGTGTATAAACGTAAAGGCAAGCTTGATAAAGACGATTTGCTGATAGTGCTGAACATGACACCGGTTGTTCGTTACGATTGGGTAATAGAGGTTTGTGGCAAAGAATATAAAAAAGAGATTTTTAACAGCAACGATAAGGAATACGATGGCAATGGTGATGTTTACAACAAACCACTAAGAACCGAATGTGTTGAAGAAGATAATAAAAAATACAGGATCACTTTGAACCTGCCGCCGTTAGCGGGGCTCATACTAAAATAATTTTTGTTTGCCGGCAATGATTGGCACAAAAAATTTTTTCAAAGTGAACGCCGCTACCTAAAAACATATTACCTTTCAGGGTATGAAGAATCCTGAAAGCGGTACCATTTTAATTGCCAATCCACATTTGGAGGATCCGAATTTTCAACGAACTGTTGTTTTTTTATGTGAACACAATGAACAGGGAAGTTTTGGGTTCGTGCTTAACCGAAAACTTGAGTATACAGTAGATGAGCTGGTTCCCGAACTGGGCGATTTTAAATTGCCGGTTTATGAAGGCGGCCCTGTGGAATTAAATACGTTACACTTCATTCATCAGTATCCTGATGAAATTGAAGAGAGCAAAGAAATTTTGCAGGGTATTTATTGGGGCGGCAATTTTCAAAAGTTAATTGAACTGATCAATGCCGGAACGATTGATCCGTCTAAAGTAAAATTCTTTTTGGGTTACAGCGGTTGGGGCGAGGGGCAACTTGGTTTTGAAATGGAGGAAAAAACTTGGATTGTAGCAGATGCCAATGAAAAATTTCTTTTCTCAACCCATGAAAAAGAATTATGGAAGGAAGTACTGAATCACCTTGGTGGCGAATACAAATTAATTGTTAATGCTCCGCTCGACCCGCGTTTAAATTAGCAACTTTATTTTTTTCTGAACATCTTTATTTTAGCATAGTAATTGTATATGCTGATTTATTAATATCTAAATCTGTATAATATGAAGAAATTATTTGTAGCCGCAGCGCTAAGCACAACCGTTATGTTTTCAAGCTGTGATACCATCTCAAATATTGCCGGATCGCTCTCGCAGTGGGAGATGGCGGCGGGCCTTAAAGAGGCGCTTACGCAAGGGCTTTTTCGCGGCTTTGATGCATTTGCAAATCCTAACGAAGGGAATGCGTTACTGAGGTTTGCCTTTCCCGGCGAAGCAGCAAAAATTGAAAGAACGTTAAAGGATATCGGTCTAACGTCTTTGGTAAATTCAGTTACTTCCAAGTTCACGAATGCGATGTCGCTGGCGGTTCGGGAGGCGAAACCGATATTTGTAAACTCGGTGAAACAAATGAGTTTCAGGGATGCGGCGAGTATTCTGTTAAGCGATAATCGCCGGGCCGCTACTGATTATTTTAAAGCAGCAATGAGCCCTCAGTTGCTCACAGCGTTTCGCCCGATTGTTGACAGTACGGTGCGTACAACCGGAGCCGGCAGGGAATATGAATCGATTGCAACAGCCTACAACGCTATTCCTTTTCTTGATAAAAAATTAGAAACAAACCTGAATGATTTTATTGCCGGCAGGGCTATTGACGCAATGTTTTTGTATGTAGCCAGCGAAGAGCAAAATATCAGGGAGAAAGTTGAATACCGGAAAACAGATTTGATGAGGCGCGTGTTTGGTTATGCTGATCAGCAATTGCGCGGAAGAACGGGCGTGGGAATCAATTCAGGAGGATATTAGCCTTTAGCTTCCTTTGAATTTTTCTAGATATAGATCCCAGGCCTAAACAAGTTTCTTTTCTTAGAATAAATAAATGACCGGCTCAAATGAGCCGGTCATTTATTCGTTTCGGATAGTTGGCTCACAGCTTGTCTTTACCGCGGCTTTCTTTATCCATTCTTTCAATGTCCTTTAGCTTATTGCCGGGAATAGGATTTTTGTAATCCCAAAACGCAGCCACTTCTACAATTTTCCAGTCGCCATTTATTTTTTCCATCAGCCGGGTTTCTTTGCTGTGTAAAAAGCCCAATGCCCCGGGGTCGCTATTGAACTGGTCAAAGGTGAGAAATGCTACATCGGGGCCATAAAATTTGTACATGATATTTTTTCGTTCCACTTTCCGTTGTGCAGAATCGGGAACTGGGTTCTCAGTTATGTAAGTGCCAACTGTTTTATCAATCCGGTCCCAGCCCACACTCGCGTCAAAAGTGCCATCCCTGTTGCTCCATGCCTGAAACGCATAATCTGTTTGCGCAAAGGTAGATTTCCAGGCTTCGTAGTCGCGGGAAAAGAAAGAAGCAGTTTCTTTTTCAATTACAGCAAGGATCGCGTCTTTTTCTTTTTGCAACGCATCACCCTCCGGTTCTTTTGCTTTTCCGCCGCAGGACAAGAAAGCAGGCATCAGCATTATTAAAAGAAGGAATGTAAAAACAGGCAAAATTTTTTGCCGCCGGTAAGACGAAGATTTTTTTTTCATAACTGTGTTTATTTATGTAATTAATAATCGTTATCACAGCTACACAAAATCGGTAATTTCAGAACTTGGTTTAAAGGCTCATATACATCCTAAAGCTACAATAAATTGATATATTCTGCAAAAGAAAAACCCCGGGGCATTTCGGCCGCCGGGATTTGATTAGTTTTTTGATCGTGATGGAATTATTGATCTTCTGCCACTTTTTGTTTTGCCATATCCTCAGTTAGAAAAATATCTTCATTATCTCGCTTCATTAAATATTTTTCTCTTGCCAATCGCTCAATCACCGCCGGGTCTGTTTCAAGGGTGATTTTTATTATTTGCAGATCGCTGAGCTCTTTTTTGTAATGTTCACGGCTCATTTCAAGCGAATGCAATTCCTTGTTTCTTTCCATTGTTGTGATGAGATCGTTTTTATCAAGAAACAACATTACTACTGAAAAAGCAACAATGGCCACAAAAAACTTATTGGTCAAAAATCTCCCGATGCTCGACAATGCCCTTCTTGCGCGGGGCTGCCGGGGCAGTACCTCGGGTTCTTTTTCGGTGACAAAGTCTACAAATTCTTCCATATAAATTAATTGTTGAAGGTTTAACGCTTGAAAGTTACTAAAACTTTAAACGTTAAACATCAGGCTACGATTTTATTTACCGATAAACTTAATTTTTCCTTTTGGATAGATGGCGCTATCGCCCAATTGCTCTTCAATGCGGATCAATTGGTTGTACTTCGCGATCCTGTCCGTACGGCTTGCAGAACCTGTTTTAATCTGCCCGCAATTTAAAGCAACTGCAAGGTCTGCTATGGTAGTATCTTCGGTTTCTCCACTACGGTGGCTCATGATAGTGTTGTAACCATTGTGTTGCG
>Ga0066256_1002153_pt1 | contig 22956 bp, 21 predicted proteins | sample ThiBio_1000_biof_FD_87107 | JGI IMG/M metagenome (GOLD analysis project Ga0066256, IMG submission 87107) | Wastewater bioreactor microbial communities from Cape Town, South Africa - Thiocy_expt_1000_biof (version 2) | ecosystem: Engineered > Bioreactor > Thiocyanate-remediating >... | reverse complement strand
GGGGGGCGACGCCACCGCGAGGCGGGTTTCCGTGCCCCGGCGCCCCGCGCCGCTGGACGAGCCGCTGGACGATTTCTTCTTCGACCCGAGCTACCGGCACGTGCTTGGCTCCACCCGCCCCAAGGCCGGCACCTCGGGCGCACCCACGGCCCAGGTGGTCAACCTGGACGCGCGCCGCAAGATCGCCGACCTGCCGATTGCCGGCATGCCGCACCTGGGATCGGGCATCACCTTCGCCTGGAACGGCACCACCGTGCTCGCCAGCCCCAACCTGAAGGACGGCGCCATCGACGTGATCGACATGCGCACCTGGAAGCCCATCCAGACGGTTGCGACGCCCGGGCCGGGCTTCTTCATTCGCAGCCACGAGAACACGCGCTACGCCTGGGCCGACTCGATGATGAGCCCCACGGCCAGGGACACGCTGACCCTGATCGACAAGAAGACGCTCGCGCCCGCCGCCACACTGCGCGAACCCGGCCATACGCTGGCGCACACCGAGTTCACCAAGGACGGCCGCTACGCGCTGGTGAGCGTGTGGGACATGGACGGCGCGCTGATCGTCTTCGACGCCGAAACGCTCAAGGAGATCAAGCGCCTGCCCATGAAGAAGCCGGTGGGCAAGTACAACGTGTGGAACAAGATCACACGCTCGGAAGGCACCTCACACTAGCGCTGCGGGAAAAATTTGGATTAAATTGGCCGCCAGCGCTTACTCCATATACCTTGATAGCTATCATTTAAATAGCTACGTTGTGCCAACGCCCTCGCCCAGCCTGGGCAAGCCCAGCGCCTGCAGTTCCTCGTTGGTGAACACGCGCGAGCGGGTGTGGAAGGCCTTGCCCTCGGGCCCTTCGAGCGAGAAGGTGCCGCCGTGGCCCTCGATCACGTCGATAATGAGCTGGGTGTGCTTCCAGGTCTCGTACTGCGCGCGCCCGATGTAGAACGGGCAGCCGCCGATATCGCCGAGGTACACGTCGCCCGCGCCCATGGTGATCTCACCCGGCAGGTAGCAGTTGGCCGCGCTGTTGTCGCAGCAGCCGCCCGACTGGTGGAACATCAAGTCGGGGCCGTGCTTGGCTTGCAGAAAGGCCACCAGCTCCAGCGCGGCGGGGGTGGCGATGACTTTATCGACCATGGGTGTCTCCAGCGTGCAAAGCAAAAGAAGCAAAAGCGGCGCGTTGGAACAACGCGCCGCCAGCAGCGTTTCCAGCGGTTCACAAACCGTTCCTGGCTAGGCGTCTCCGTCGCAGACAGTAGCAACGCTACGGCAAGACGGAGCAACGACGCCATGGACGGTTTTTGGACCGCCACCCCTTAGAAGAAGCCCAGCTTGTTTTCCGAGTACGAAACCAGCAGGTTCTTGGTCTGCTGGTAGTGGTCCAGCATCATCTTGTGCGTCTCACGCCCGATGCCCGACTCCTTGTAGCCGCCAAACGCCGCATGCGCCGGGTAGGCGTGGTAGCAGTTGGTCCACACGCGCCCGGCCTTGATGGCGCGGCCCATGCGGTAGGCGACATTGCCGCTCCGGCTCCATACGCCGGCGCCCAGGCCGTAGAGCGTGTCGTTGGCAATGGCCAGCGCTTCGGCCTCGTCCTTGAAGGTGGTCACGGCCAGCACGGGGCCGAAGATTTCCTCCTGGAAGATGCGCATCTTGTTGTGGCCCTTGAACAGCGTCGGCTGCACGTAGTAGCCGCCTTCCAGGTCGCCGCCCAGGTGGGCCTGGCCGCCACCGGCCAGCACTTCGGCGCCTTCCTGCTTGCCCAGGTCCAGGTACGACAGGATCTTGGTGAGCTGCTCTTTGCTGGCCTGCGCGCCCATCATGCTGTCGGTGTCCAGCGGGTTCTGGTGCTTGATGGCGGCCACACGCTTGAGCACACGCTCCATGAACTTGTCGTAGATGCTTTCCTGGATCAGCGCACGCGACGGGCAGGTGCAGACCTCGCCCTGGTTGAAGGCAAACAGCACCAGGCCTTCCACGGCCTTGTCCAGGAAGGCATCGTCCTTGTCCATCACGTCGGCAAAGAAGATGTTGGGACTCTTGCTCTGCGCCAGCGGCATGCCGGCCTCGCGCCCGTAGCCATTGACGATGTTGAGCACGCCGGGCGGCAGCAGGTCGGCGATCAACTCGGCCAGGATGAGGATGGACACCGGCGTGGATTCCGCCGGCTTGAGCACCACGCAGTTGCCCGCGCCCAGCGCCGGGGCCAGCTTCCACGCGGCCATCAGGATGGGGAAGTTCCACGGAATGATCTGCCCCACCACGCCGAGCGGCTCCTGGATGTGGTACGCCACGGTGTGCTCTTCGATGTTCGACAGCGCGCCTTCCTGCGCGCGCACGCAGCCCGCGAAGTAGCGGAAATGGTCCACGGTGAGCGGGATGTCGGCGTTCAGCGTCTCGCGGATGGCCTTGCCGTTGTCCACCGTCTCGGCATAGGCCAGCAGTTCCAGGTTCTGCTCGATGCGGTCGGCGATCTTCAGCAGGATGTTGCTGCGCGTGGCGGCATCCGTCTTGCCCCAGGCATCGGCCGCAGCGTGGGCGGCATCGAGCGCCAGCTCGATGTCTTCGGCCGTGGAACGGGCGGCCTGGGTGTAGACCTTGCCGTTGACCGGCGAGATCACGTCAAAGTACTGGCCCTTGACCGGGGCCACGAATTGGCCGCCGATGAAGTTGTTGTACTGGCGCTTGTAGGCGATCTTGGCGCCAGCGGCGCCGGGGGCTGCGTAAACGGTCATGTGCGGTGTCTCCTGTGGAATGGTCACCCGCCTGCCCCGTGTGGGCGGGCGGATGGGTTCCACGACTCACGAACCGTGCCAGGTGCCCAGGCGCTTGTCTGCCGCCTCCGCCGGTCCTATCTGGCACAGGGCGGCACCGCCCGGCGCGCGTGCGCCGGCGGCGCCGCTCCACCGTGCCACACCTGTCACTTTGTGGAACACCCGGCCACCGCAGGCCCCACCGGCCCGTCGCGTGCGATGCGGCCATCGACCAGTTCCACCAGACGGTCGCATTGCGCCGCCAGGCGCGCGTCGTGCGTGACGATGAGAAAACTCGTGCCGCGCTCCGCGTGCATGCGCCGCAGCAGTGCAAACACTTCCCCCGAGGACGCGGTATCGAGGTTGCCGGTGGGCTCGTCGGCCAGCACCAAGGGCGGGTCCAGCACCAGCGCACGGGCAATCGCCACGCGCTGCTGCATGCCGCCAGAGAGTTCGGCGGGGCGCTTGTCCATCGCCCCCGCCAGGCCGACCGCGTCCAGCAGCTGGCGCGCGCGCTCCTCTTGCGCCCGGCCCACCCGCCCGGTGCCCATCAGGGCCGGGAGGGTCACGTTCTCCAGTGCCGAGAAGGCCGGCAGCAGGTGGTGGAACTGGAACACGAAACCGAGCGTGTGGCGCCGCAGCAGCGTCAGCGTTGCATCCGGCAGGCTCTGCACCGCCTGGCCCTGCAGGCGGTACTCCCCGGAACTGGCCCGCTCCAGCAGCCCCAGGATATTGAGCAGCGTGCTCTTGCCCGAACCCGAAGGCCCCATGAGCGCGACGAATTCACCCGCACGCACGCGCAGGTCCACGCCGTGCAGCACCTCGGCCTCGCTCGGGCGCCCCACGTTGTAGCGCTTGGTGATGGCGGCCAGCGCAATCAACGGGTCGGTCGGGCTCTGTGCGGCCATGCTCAGATGCGAATGGCCTGCGCCGGGTCGAGCCGGGCGGCGCTGCGCGCCGGGGCGATGGCGGCGACCACGCCGCACACCGTGGCGATCAGCGCCACCTGCAGCGCGGTGGCCGCCGGCAGGCCGATGGAAAACAGCGGCAGGCCGTCCGAGCCGCGCACGAAGCGCGTGAACATGGCGATGAGCGCCACGGCCAGTGCCAGCCCCAGCACCGAGCCCAGGGCACCGACCACGGCCCCCTGCACCAGGAACACCCGCATGACCTGGCCGCGCGTCGCCCCCATGGCGCGCAGGATGCCGATTTCGCGCTGCTTCTGCACCACCGACACCACCAGCACGCTGGCGATGCCCAGCACCACCACGGCCAGCACCACACCACGGATGATGCCGGTGCTGATGGACTGCGCGTTGAGCGCCGAGACGAGCTGGGCGTTGTTCTCCTGCCAGCTCTCGGCCTGGTAGGGGAACTGCGCGCGCAGCGTGCGCGCGACGTCCTGCGCGACCCAGACGTCGCGCAGCGTCAGCTCCAGGTGCGTGGCGCCGCCCGGCAGGGCCAGCAGGTTCTGCGCGGCGCGCAGCGGCACGATGACGGTGCGGCGGTTCAGGTCCTTCACACCCAGGTCCACCAGCGCGGTGACGCGCAGCGACTCGCTGCGCGTCCCGGTCTGCACGGTGAACCGGTCGCCGGCCCGCAGGCCCAGGTCCTGCGCCAACTCGCGCCCCAGCACCGATTCCCCTGGTGCGAGCCGCGCCACCCCGCTCACCACCTTGCTGCGCAGCCCGACCACGCGGTCGTACCGGTCCAGGTCCACCCCCAGCAGCGCGACCGATTGCACCGCTTCACCGCGCAGCGCCAGGCCCGCACCCGAAACCATGGGCGAGACGCCCGCGATCTCGTCCATGCCTTCAAGCAGCGGCACCAGCGCCTGCCAGTTGGCGATGGAGCGCAGGCGCTGGGCACGTGGCTGGGTCTGGCTCAGCACCGTGGTGCCGGGCACGGGCAGCGCCGCCGGCGCGACCACGTCGTCCGGCGCCTGCAGGGTCACGTGCGCCTGGGCGCCCAGGGTCTTGTTCAGCGTGTTCGATTGCAGGCCGCTGATGAGCGCGGAGATGAGGGCACCCCCCGCCACGCCCGCCGCCACGCCGACGACGATCAGCACGGTCTGCATGCGGCCCTCGCGCAGAAAGCGCAGCGCGACGCGCAGTTCAAAACCGGGCCAGGCGAGCACGACTCAGCGCCCCATGGCGTTGGCCATCGCCGCGCCGGCGTCTTCGGCGCGCGCCGCGGACGGCGGGGCGGCGGGCACCCAATCGACCCGCTTGGCGCGCACGCGCGCACCGGGCGCCACCGAGGGCGCCGCCAGCACCAGCTCCCCTTGCGCAAGGCCCTCCAGCACTTCGACCGCGCCGAGGGTGGAGAGGCCCAGGCGCAGCACCCGCACCTGCGCACGGCCGTCCTCCACCACCAGGACTTCGGGTGGCCCGCCGTGCGCGGGCGTGCGCACGGCACGCTGCGGCAGCACCAGGGCCGCGTCGCGCCGCGCGGTCTCGACCTCGACGGACAGCGTCATGTCCTCCCGCAGGAAGGCCGGGACACTGCCCGTGAGCGCGAATTTCACTTCGACGGCGCCACGCTCGGCGTCCACGGCGGGCGCCAGGCTCAATACCTGCGCCGTGAAACGCTGCTCGGGGAAGGCATCGGCGACCACGCTGGCACTTTGGCCAGCGCGCAGTTGCTCCAGGAACCGTTCGTCCACCTGGGCCACGAGCTCGGTCGGGCCGGCCAGCGCCAGGCTGAGCAAGGCTTTGCCGGGCTGCACGATCTGCCCCGGCTCCACCTGGCGCAACAGCACCCGGCCATCGGCCGGAGCGCGCAGCGTCGCCTGCGCCAGGCGCGCCCGCGACGCTTGCGCGCCCGCACGGGCCAGCTCGCCCTGCGCCCTGGCCTGGCGCACCTCGCTGCCGGTGTCGGCATTGGCCGCCAACTGCGCCTGCGCGCTGCGCGCCTGGGCCTGCGCCACCGCGGCAGCGCGCCGGGCCTCATCGAGCTGGGCCGGGCTGTAGAAACCCTGCGCCAACAACTGTTCGGCGCGCGCCAGCGCGGCGTTGGCGGCGCGCGCCCCCGCCTGCGCCTGCGCCAGGCCGGCCTCGGCGGCTGTGCGCCCGCTGCCGCGCAGCCCCGAGAGCAGCGCCTCCGCCTGCTGCTCGGCCGCCTCGGCCTGGGCCAGCGCGGCGCGCCATTCCTGGTCTTCCAGCTGCACCAGCGCATCGCCCGCCCGCACCATGACTCCTTCGGCGACCAGCACCTGCGCCACGCGCCCCGTGACCGTCGCGCCAATATCGACGCGCGAGCGTGTGGCCACGCGGGCGGAAAACTGCAGCGTGCGCACCAGGGGCGTGCGCTGCACTTGCACCACCTCGATCTGCGGCCCGCGCAGGTGCAGCGCGAGCGCCGCCGCCGCACACCCCGCGATCACCAGCGCCGCGCCGGCCCAGAGTGTCCGGCGCCCACCCTTCACTGCGGAGCCCCGGTATCGAACAAGCCGCCCACCGCCTGCGGCGGCGCCACCCCCAGGTGCCGGTACGCGGCCAGCGTGGCCATGCGCCCGCGCGGCGTGCGCTGAAGATAGCCCTGCTGGATCAGATAGGGCTCGATCACGTCCTCGATGGTGCCCGCCTCTTCGCCAATGCTGGCCGCGATGTTGTCCAGCCCCACCGGGCCCCCGTCGAAGCGGTGGATGAGGGCTTCCAGGAGCTTCCTGTCCATCACGTCGAACCCCTGTGGGTCCACGTCCAGCATGGCCAGGGCGCGGTCGGCGATGGCTTTGGTGATGCGGCCGTCGCCCTTGACCTCGGCGTAGTCGCGCACGCGGCGCAGCAGGCGGTTGGCGATGCGCGGCGTGCCGCGCGAGCGCCGCGCCAGCTCGAAGCCCCCCTCCGCGTCCATGGGCGTGCCCAGCAATCCGGCACTGCGCGTGACGATGCGCGCCAGTTCCTCGGGCGTGTAGAACTCCAGCCGCGCGACGATGCCGAAGCGGTCGCGCAACGGGTTGGTGAGCATGCCGGCACGCGTGGTAGCGCCCACCAGGGTGAAAGGCTGCAGATCGAGCTTGATGCTGCGCGCGGCCGGGCCCTCGCCGATCATGATGTCGATCTGGTAATCCTCCAGCGCCGGGTAGAGGATTTCCTCGACCACGGGCGAGAGGCGGTGGATCTCGTCGATGAACAGGACGTCGTTGGCTTCGAGATTCGTCAGCAGCGCCGCCAGATCCTTGGGCTTTTCCAGTACCGGGCCGCTGGTCTGGCGCAGGTTCACGCCGAGTTCCGCGGCAATGATGTGCGAGAGCGTGGTCTTGCCCAGGCCCGGCGGGCCGAACAGCAGCACGTGGTCCAGCGCCTCGCCGCGCTTTCTCGCGGCGCCGATGAAGATCTCCAGCTGCTCGCGCGCCTTGGCCTGGCCGACGTATTCCTGCAGCAGCTTGGGCCGCAGCGCCCGCTCAAGGGCCTCTTCCTGGGGAGACACGGGGGCGGTGGAAACCACGCGCTGTGGCGGCGCGGGTGCGAAATCGTCGGTGTGGATGGTCACGTTGCGTCGGGTTTTTTGCGCCAGGAAGAAAGGCTGCAAAGCCTGGAAAAATGCGCCGTCTGCGATTCTTGCACAGCACGTTGGCGATGCAATAATGCCCACGCTCGCCGGCGCACGCTGCGCGCAGCCCACTGCTTTTCAAGGGACACTGCACATGAACCACCGCCACTGGATGGGCGCCATCGGCGCGGCGTTGCTGGCTTGCTCGGCGCACGCCGATCTGCTTAACGTCAGCAGCACTTCGCTGCAATCGACTTCGCAGGAGGCGATTGCCTGCACCATCATCGGAACGGGCGGCGCAACCTACCAGGGCTACAAGGTGCTGGTCGCTTTCGCGGAAGGCGGGAGCGCCGACTCCAACCCCAAGCTGCGCGTGCGCTCGCTCAGCTCCAGCGTGGTGTTTGAAAACGACAACTGGCAGGGGCCGCAGTACCTCAACGGCCAGGTGGTGAACAACGGCGCGGACTTGGCCAGCCTGTACACCAGCACCCTGAGCAGAACGCCCAACCAGCCGAACGACGCGGCCGTGCTGGTGCTTTTTTCGCCGGGCGAAGCGGTCTGCGCCCACTCTACCGAGGTGAGCAGCACCGATCTGAAAAGGGCCAGCGTCGCGCTGACCGACGTCACCAACATGGTGCTTGGCGTCAAGGCACTCAGCACGCAGGAGTCCTTCCTGCTGCAGAAATTGCTGCCCCGTTAACCAACCCGACTGCGGCCCCTATGCGGGGGCCGCACGGCGCTGCCCGCGCATTTACGCCGCACGCAGCGTGCGCAGCACGCGCAGGATGTTCTCGATGGGCGCGACGCCCGTACCCGTACCCGTACCCGACCCGCCCTGGCTTCCCAGCCAGTTCTTGAGCGCCTCGTTGTACGACACGTCGAAACGGCCATAGAAGTCGAGCGCGCCCCGGCTCGTGCACGAGGCCGATCCGCCGTACAGCGTGCCCACCACGTAGCGCCCGTCGTTCGAGAACAGGGCCGAGCCGCTGCTGCCGCCCTGGGTGGTGCCCGAGGTCCAGTTCACCATGTAGAAGTTGCCGGTATTGCCAACGCAGTTGAACTGGTTTTCCGCCGTCACCACGCAACTCGTCTGGCCCGAGACCTCGCCCTTGCTGATCTTGAGCATGTCGCCCGCCGGGTGGTGCAGGCCCACGATGGCCGTGCGCGTGGCGAGCGCGCCCGCCGAGGCGTCCCAGCCCGCGAAGTGGGCCCCGCCCGGTGCCGCGTCGTTCAGGCGCATGAAGGAGACGTCCGTGCTGCCGCTGGCATGCAGCAGCGTCGCACCGTTGTAGAGCTTGGTAGCGCGCGTGGACAACGCGCCCGAGTTGCACGCGGACGACTGGTAGAACCAGTCGGTCTGCAGGGTCGAGGCCACCGTCTGGCTGGAGATGCAATGGTTGGCGCTGAGGAAATACGGCGTGCCCGAACGCTGCGCGTCGTTCAGCAGCGTGCCGGTGCATGCGTACGTGCGGCCGCCAGAAGTGAAGAGCATGCGCGCCACGGCGTTGCTTTGCGTGGCATAGGCGGTGTCGCACACCGCGTCCAGATTGCACGTGTCGGACTCGTTGATCTTGGCCGTGGGGCCGTTGGCCGGGAAGGGCTCAAGCGCCGTGAAGATGTGCGAAACGCTGGGAATCGCGATTTCCACCTCATGCGTGGCAACGCCTGCCGGAAGCTCGATTTCCAGCGTGACTTCTTCCGAGCCGAAATCGGGCGTCCACCAGGTGCGCGCCTGCGCACTGTCGCCCTCGGCCTGGGTGTTGCGCAGCACATGCATCAGCACCTCCTTGCCCGTGGCCTGGTAGACCGTGCCAGGGCGCGCCTGGCTGTAGACGCGCAGCACCGCCGCCTCCGGCAGGGCCGTGATCTGCACCCCCAGGCGCAGGCCGTGCGCCTCCTTGGCCGAAATGCTGATCGCGGCGCGCTGCGCACCCCCACCGGCGCTGCTCCAGTGCAGTTGCTGCCCGGTCTGCGCCGCCGTCGCGGCGGCCGGCACGGCGCGCGCCTCGCCGACCATGCGCGGCCCGGGAGCTGCCGGTGCCAAGGCGTCCTTGGCGGCCTGCAGCACGCCGAGCTCGATGCGCGCAGGCAAGGGCAGCGCGCCCACGGCGCGGGTTTTCACGGCGCCCGATGCCGGGCCGGGCGGGGCCGTCATGCCCTCCACCCGCAGCACGGGGGCGTCGGCGGCACCGATCGCCTGCGTACCGCCGCCGCCACAGCCCGCCAAGCCGGCCGCGAGCAGCAGCCCGGCCGCGCCCATCCAGGTTTTCCAGTTCTTAGGCATCCGATCTCCCTTGTTGTTCGTACCCGACCTCATTTGCCCAGCGCCTTGAGCGCCAGCCGAATCCCCTCGCTCACCGCCACGTCGGCCGGCAGCGCCTTGAGCGCCGCCGCCGCTTCCTTGTCGTTGTAGCCGAGCGCCAGCAAGGCCTGGAGAATATCCGCTTGCGCATCGCTTTGGGCCAGGGCCGACGGGCCCGTGAGTTCGGCGCCCAGCTTGCCCTTGAGCTCCAGCAGCAGGCGCTCGGCGGTTTTCTTGCCGATGCCCGGCACCTTGACCAGGCGGCCGGCCTCCTGCAGCGTCACGGCCTGTGCCAGGTCCTGCACGCCCATGCCCGAGAGCACGGCGAGCGCCGTGCGCGGCCCCACGCCAGCCACCTTGATGAGCTGGCGGAACGTCGCGCGCTCCTCGGCGCTGCCAAAGCCGTAGAGCAACTGGGCGTCCTCGCGCACGATGAACTGGGTCAGCAGGGCCACTTGCTGGCCGATCGGCGGCAGGTTGTAGAAGGTGCTCATGGGCACCAGCACCTCGTAGCCGACGCCGTGGCAGTCCAGCAGCACCTCGGGCGGGTTCTTCTCCAGCAGGGTGCCGGTCAACTTGCCTATCATTGCAGTCCTTTGTCGCCCTCTGGCGCATCCGACTGGAATTATCCGCGTGATCCTGCGCCACACCTTTACCCCCCACGACAACACGCGCCTGGCGCATTTGTGCGGGCCGGCCGACAGCCATTTGCGCACCATCGAGGCGGCGCTGCAGGTCGCCATCGCGCACCGGCACGAGCAGTTCAAGGTCGATGGCCCCAAGGCGCGCGCCACCCAGGCCATGGAGATGCTGCAGGCGGTGTACGAGATCGCCGAGCGCCCGGTGAGCGAGGAAACCATCCAGCTCATGCTCGCCGGCGACAGCGAACTGGCCGCACCCGCCGCCGACAGCCCCAGTCTCAGCACGCGCCGCGCCGACCTGCGCGCACGCACCACCAACCAGGCGCACTACCTGGCCAACATCGCCGTGCACGACATCAGCCTGGGCATCGGCCCGGCCGGCACCGGCAAGACCTACCTGGCCGTGGCCTGCGCGGTGGATGCGCTGGAGCGCTCGGCCGTGCAGCGCATCGTGCTCACGCGCCCGGCGGTCGAGGCCGGCGAGCGCCTGGGCTTCCTGCCCGGCGACCTGGCGCAAAAGGTGGACCCATACCTGCGCCCGCTGTACGACGCGCTCTACGAATTGATGGGCTACGACAAGGTGCAGAAGGCGTTCGAGCGCAATCAGCTGGAGATCGCCCCGCTCGCCTTCATGCGCGGGCGCACGCTGAACAACGCCTTCGTCATCCTGGACGAGGCGCAGAACACCACGCCCGAGCAGATGAAGATGTTCCTCACGCGCATCGGCTTCGGCGCCAAGGCCGTGGTCACGGGCGACGTGAGCCAGATCGACCTGCCAAAGGGCATGGTCAGCGGGCTGGTGGATGCCGAGCGCGTGCTCAAACGCGTCAAGGGCATCTCCATCACGCGGTTCACCAGCAAGGACGTGGTGCGCCACCCGCTGGTGGCGCGCATCGTGGACGCCTACGACGCCGCCGGCCGGCCCGGGCGTCGGGCCGACTAAGAACTCATAATTTCATAGCTTAAAACGCTTATCCAACAAGCGCTAAAGGCAAAAAAGATTTAAATCCTATGGCCTTGGAACCGCTGACCCTCTCGCTGCAGTTCGGCCCCGACGCCAGCGCCGCCGCGCACCGTGCCGTGCTCGCGCGCCACAAGGTCGCCCGCTGGGTGCGCCACGCGCTCGCACTGCCCGGCGAGATCACGGTGCGCATCGTCGGCGAGGAAGAAGGCCGCGAACTGAACCGCGCCTACCGCCAGAAGGACTACGCCACCAACGTGCTGACCTTCGACTACGCCCAGGAGCCCGTGGTCAGCGCCGACCTGGTGCTCTGCGCCCCGGTGGTCGAGCGCGAGGCGCGCGCGCAGAACAAGCGCCTGGATGCGCACTACGCCCACCTGCTGGTGCATGGCACCCTGCACGCCCAGGGCTGGGACCACGAAACCAGCGCCCAGGACGCTGCGGAAATGGAAGCCTACGAGACCGGCATCCTGCGCGGCCTGGGGTTTGACGACCCGTACGGCAACTAGGGTCTGTTAACACTATGGAAGGGAATCGCGTTGCCTCGCAAAGGGGCTGGATGCAAGGCGCACGGGCGTAACAAGGCTGGTGCCTTGTAAGCGCGGGCAACGCCGCAGACGGCCCCTTTGCGAGGCAACCCGAAGGGAAGCTCATGGCAGCCCGCCCCTCGGCGTTGCGCTTCTTGTGCGTGCGGACGCACGCACGGCGTCGCGCGCCTTGATGGGCAGGCTGCCATGAGCTTCGCGACCCCTTCCATAGTGTTAACAGGCCCTAGCTCAAAACACCTGCGCCCGAAAGCGCCCCAATCCGCGCCCCGCTTGCCTCTAGCATCGGGTGCTGGAGTACCCCATGTTCGACACCGCCCTGCTGCTTGCCGCCGCCTTCCTGGCCGGCGCCCTCAACGCCGTTGCCGGAGGCGGCAGCTTCCTGACCCTGCCCGCCCTCGTCTTCACGGGCGTGCCGCCGGTGGTCGCCAATGCCACCGGCACGGTGGCGCTGCTGCCCGGCTACGTGGCCGGCGCCTGGGGGTTTCGCGAGGACACCGAGCCGCCGCCCGCCCTGTCGATGGCGCGTCTGGTGGTGCTTTCGCTGGCTGGCGGCGCGGCGGGTGCGGGGCTGCTGCTGGTCACGTCGAACGACGTGTTTTCCATCGTCGTGCCCTGGCTGCTGCTGGCCGCCACCGTGTTGTTCGCGCTCGGCCCCAAGCTGCGCGAGTGGACGGCGGGCGGCAAGCCCTCGGCTGCCAAGGCCACGCTGGGCGTGCTGGCGGTGGCGGCGTACGGCGGTTATTTCAACGGCGGGCTGGGCATCCTCCTGCTGGCGCTGTTCGGCCTGCTGGGACAGACCAAGCTCAACGCCATGAACGGCCTGAAGAACTGGGTGTCGGCCCTGCTCACGGCCATTGCCGTCGCCATCTACGCCGCCGGCGGCGTGGTGCTGTGGCCACAGGCGCTGATGATGATGGTGGCCGCTACCGCAGGCGGGTACGGTGGCGCGCGCGTGGCGCGGCGCATTCCCGCACCCTGGCTGCGTGGCGGCATCGTCGCCACCGGGCTGGTGATGACGGCGATATTTTTCTGGCGGCAGTGAACGCTGAATTTCAAGCCAAATTGGCCTGCAGCGCTGAACCCATATAGGTAAGCAGCTATTTTTATCTGGGCTGGAAGGCGATCAGAGCCATGCCCAGCAGCGCCACGGCCACTCCGGCCGCGTCCCAGGCCGAGGGACGCACGCCGTCCACCGCCCACAGCCAGGCGATGGCCGCGCCGATGTAGACACCGCCGTAAGCGGCATACACGCGGCCCGAGGCGACGTCGTGCAGGGTCAGCAGCCAGGCGAACAGCGCCAGGCTGGCGGCGGCCGGCAGCAGCAGCCAGGGCGAGCCGTGCTGGCGCAGCCACAGCCACGGCAGGTAGCAGCCGACGATCTCGGCCAAGGCCGTGGCCAGGTAGAGCAGGAAAGTTGTCACGCGGTTGCCCCGGCGTTGCCGGGAGCAGCCGGCGCGATGCGCAGCGGAATCGTCACCGGCCCGTCGTTCACCAGATGCACCTGCATGTCGGCGGCAAATTCGCCGGTCTGCACCACGGGGTGCGCGGCGCGGGCCTGGGCGACCAGGTAGTCGTACAGGCGGCGCCCCTCGGCTGGTGCTGCCGCCTGGCTGAAACCGGGCCGGTTGCCGCTGCTGGTATCGGCGGCCAGGGGGAACTGGCTGACGAGGAGCAGGCCGCCGCCCACGTCCTGCACGCTCCGGTTCATTTTGCCGGCATCGTCGCTGAAGATGCGCAGCTTGAGGATCTTGGCCAGCAGCGCGTCGGCTTCCCGCTCGGTGTCGCCGCGCTCGGCGCAGACCAGCACCAGCAGGCCGGGGCCGATCTGGCCGATGGTGCTGCCGCCCACGTCCACCTTCGCCTGGCGCACGCGTTGCAACAGAGCGATCATGCGCCGTCCCCCACCAGGCGCGCCTTGACGCTCTTGCCCTTGACGCGCCCGGCGTTGAGGCGCGCCACCACCCGGGCGGCGATGCCGCGCTCGACGGCGACGTAGGTCGAATACTCGTTTACATTGATCTTGCCGACCTGCTCGCGCGCGAACCCCATCTCGCCGGTGAGCGCCCCAAGCACATCGCCGGCGCGGATCTTCTCCTTGCGTCCGCCAATGATCTGCACCGTGGCCATGGGCGGCACCAGCGGGCCGGCGCCGGTGGCGGTGAGCTCGGCCAGCGGGAACCACTCGGACGCGCGTCCCTGCAGCACCTCGATCTTGCCGACGCTGCCCATCTCGTCCATGCTCGCCAGGTTCAGGGCCAGGCCCTCGGCGTCGCCCCGGCCGGTGCGGCCGATGCGGTGGATATGGACCTCCGGATCGGGCGTCACGTCCACATTGATGACGGCAGCCAGGTCGGCGATATCCAGCCCGCGCGCGGCCACGTCGGTGGCCACCAGCACCGAGATGCTGCGGTTGGCGAACTGCACCAGCACCTGGTCGCGCTCGCGCTGCTCCAGTTCGCCAAACAGCGCCAGTGCGCTGAAGCCCTGGGCCTGCAGCACGGCCACGAGGTCGCGGCACTGCTGCTTGGTATTGCAGAACGCTATGGAGGATTCGGGCCGGAAGTGGTTCAGCAGCTGCGACACCGCGTGCAGGCGCTCGCTGTTTTTCACCTCGTACCAGCGCTGCTCGATCTTGTCTGGCGCATGCTGGGCCTGCACCGTGATCTGCTGCGGATTCTTCATGAACTGCGCGCCCAGCTTGGCGATGCCTTCGGGGTAGGTGGCGGAAAACAGCAAGGTCTGCCGGTCTTTCGGGCACTGGCGCGCCACCGTGGCGATGTCGTCGAAGAAGCCCATGTCGAGCATGCGGTCGGCCTCGTCGAGCACCAGGGTGTTCAGCTGGCCGAGCGCGAGGTGCTGGCGCGCCAGGTGGTCCATCACCCGGCCGGGCGTGCCAACGACGATGTGCGCGCCGTGCGCCAGGCTTTGCGCCTGGCCGCGCAGCGGTACGCCCCCGCACAGGGTCACGAGCTTGACGTTCTCCGTACCGCGCGCCAGGCGGCGGATTTCCTCGCTCACCTGGTCGGCCAGCTCGCGCGTCGGGCACAGCACCAGGGCCTGCACGCCAAAGCAGCGCGGGTTCAGGCGCGCCAGCAGCGCCAAACCGAACGCCGCCGTCTTACCGCTGCCGGTGCTGGCCTGGGCGATGAGGTCCTTGCCGAGCAGCGCCAGCGGCAGACTGGCCGCCTGGATGGGCGTCATGGTCAGGTAGCCCAGCTGCTGGAGATTGGCCAATTGGGCAGGGCTGAGCGCCAGGGCGCCGAATTCGGGCCGGGCGGGCGTGGGGGTGGAAGGCATGCCGGGATTATCCCGGCTCGCCCCGTCCAGGCCCGGCCTGGGGCGAGAGATACTCCCCGAAGGCGCCCGATTAGGCTATCGTTACGCCAAGTAACGCGTTGTCTCCAACCACCCCCCTGCGATGATCGCCCCCATGCCCGTTGCCGAGCCGCCCGAGGCGCCTGGCCTGGACGACGCACAAATGCTGCGTTTCGTCGCCGAGGCCCTGGGCGCGGCGCTGGCGTTCTTCGACACCGCTGGCCGCTGCCGCTTCTCGAACGCTGCCTACGCGGCGCTCTATGGGTTCGACACCACCTCTATCGTCGGCAAGCCGCTCGAGGACATCGTCGACGCCGCCAGCTGGGCGCAAATCGCCCCCCACGTGCAGCGCTGCAAGGCGGGCGAGTCGGTGCGCTACCTCCGCGAACACACGGCGGCCGACGGCAGCGTGCGCATGTTCAGCGTGGTGTTGACGCCCCACGGCGACCCGTTCGGGCGCCCGGCCGGCCTGCTCGCGGTCATCGACGACCACACGCAGCGCTGGGAGGCCGAGCGCGCCGTGCGCGAGAGCGAGGAGCGCACGCGCAAGTTCGCCGCCGCCACGGAGGAAGCCATCGTCTTCCATTGCGACGGCATCGTGCTCGACTGCAACGACGCCATGACGCGCCTGACTGGTTTTCCCCTCGAAGAGGTCGTGGGGCGCAATATCTTCGGCTTCATCGACCCGGCTTCGCGCGGCAAGGCGCTCGATTACACGCACAGCGGCAGTGAGTACCTCTACGAGGTCGACATCGTGCACAAGAGCGGCCACCGGATCCCGGTGGAGGTCATGGGAAAGACCATGCCACAGCACGGCGCCGACTACCGCGTGGTGGTGGTGCGCGACATCAGCGCGCGCAAGCGCATGCAGGAGCGCGAGGCGTTCCTGGCGCTGCACGACGCGTTGACCGAGCTGCTCAACCGGCGAGGGCTGCTCGAGCAACTCGGCCTGGCCCTGGCGCAGGCGCGCAGTGCCCAGACCCAGCGCCAGAAGCAGGTGGCGGTGCTGTACATCAACCTGGACCACTTCAAGACCATCAACGATTCGCTCGGCCACGCCGCGGGCGACCAGATCCTGTGCGCCTGCGCGCAGCGCTTGCGCCAATGCGTGGCCGAACGCGGGCTCGTTGCCCGGCCGGGCGGCGACGAATTCGTGATCGCGCTGCCCAGCACCGACCGGGCCGCCGCCGCCGACGTGGCGGCCGAGCTGCTGCCCTGCCTGGCGGCGCCGGTGGTGGTGGCCGATACCTCGGTCTGCCTGTCGGCTTCGATCGGCATCAGCCTGTTCCCCGACGACGACCAGGGCGCGGACGGCCTGCTGCGCGAAGCGGAAGCAGCACTGCGCCACGCCAAGGCGAGCGGCCGGGGCAACCAGCAGTTCAGCACGCCCGGCCTCGCCGGGCAGGCGATGGCCTCGCTGCAGTTGCAGCGCGAGCTGCACGCCGCCGTGGACGGGCTGCAGTTCGTGCTGCACTACCAGCCCGTGGTGAGACTGGCCGACGGCGCGCTGGCCGGCTTCGAGGCGCTCGTGCGCTGGCAGCACCCCGAGCGCGGCCTGCTGGCGCCGGCCGAGTTCATCGGTTTCGCGGAATCGCACGGCCTGATCTCGCCCATCGGCCGCTGGGTCATGCGCGAGGCCTGCCGCCAGCTCAAGGCCTGGCACGACGCCGGGCTGCCGGCTGTTCCGGTGGCCATCAACCTCTCGGCGTTCGAGTTCCACCAGCGCGACGTGGCCGCCGAGATCGCTTCCATCCTGGCGCAGACCGGCCTGGCGCCGCGCTATCTTGAGATCGAACTGACGGAAACCGTGCTCATGCAGCACAGCGAGCAGGTGCTGCGCACGCTGCAGTCCATCAAGTCGCTCGGCGTGGGCCTGGCGATCGACGACTTCGGCACCGGTTATTCGTCCTTCTCCTACCTCAAGCGCTACCCGCTGGACAAGCTCAAGATCGACCGCACCTTCGTCGTCGACACGCCGGCCAGCCACGACGACGTGGCCATCGTCACCTCCATCGTCGAGCTCGGCCGCAGCCTCAAGCTCACCACCGTGGCCGAGGGCGTCGAGACGCCCGAGCAGCAGGCGCTGCTGGCCCAGTTGGGCTGCGTGCTGGCGCAGGGCTACGGCATCGCCCGCCCCATGGGAGCGCAGGACGTGGCGGCCTGGCTGGCCGGGCGCCCCGCGCCCTGACGCCTGGCCCCGGACGGCCCGCCGCGCGTGGACAATACCGCGCATGCCACTCACCACTGGCCCCGTTGCCGCCCACCATTTCGCCGAGCCGGACGCCGCGCTCGCCCAGGTCCAAAAGCTCTACCAGCAGCAGATCGAGCACCTGCGCAGCGCCATGCAGCGCTTCGTCGCCGGCGAGGACGTGCCCGACCGGGTGCGCGCCTACTACCCCTACGTGCGCCTGCACACCACCACCGTGGCACGCGCCGACACCCTGCTGGCCTATGGGTTCGTCGAGGGGCCAGGGCATTTCGAGACCACGCTCACGCGGCCCGACCTGTTCGGCAACTACTACGCCGAGCAGTTCCGCCTGCTGCGCAAGAGCCACGGCGTGGCGCTGGAAGTCGGCCTGAGCGAGCACCCGATCCCGATCCATTTCTCCTTCGACCAGGACGACCACGTCGAGGGCACGCTCAGCCCCGAGCGGCGCATGCTGATGCGCGACCGCTTCGACCTGCCGGACCTGGCGGCCATGGACGACGGCATTGCCAACGGCACCTGGACGCACCGCCCCGGCCAGGCGCAGCCGCTCTCGCTCTTCACCGCGCCGCGCGTGGACTACTCGCTGCACCGCCTGCGCCACTACACCGGCACGGCGCCCGAGTGGTTCCAGAACTTCGTGCTGTTCACCAACTACCAGTTCTACATCGACGAGTTCGTGCGCCTGGGCCACGCCGAAATGGCCAACCCCGAGAGCGACTACATCGCCTTCATCGAGCCGGGCAACGTCGTCACGCGCCGAAGCGGCCTGGCGGCGCAGGACGTCGACGCGCTCGGCGCGCCGCCGCCGCGCCTGCCGCAGATGCCCGGCTACCACCTGGTGCGGGGCGACCGCAGCGGCATCACCATGGTCAACATCGGCGTCGGCCCGGCCAACGCCAAGACCATCACCGACCACGTCGCCGTGCTGCGCCCGCACGCCTGGATGATGCTGGGCCACTGCGCGGGCCTGCGCAACACGCAGCAGCTGGGCGACTACGTGCTGGCGCACGCCTACGTGCGCGAGGACCATGTGCTCGACGAAGAACTGCCCCTGTGGGTGCCGATCCCGGCCCTGGCGGAGATCCAGGTCGCCCTGGAGCAGGCCGTGGCCGACGTCACGCAGATGGAGCGCGGCGCCCTCAAGCGCATCATGCGCACCGGCACCGTGGCCAGCACCGACAACCGCAACTGGGAACTGCTGCCCGACAACCTGCCCCAGCGGCGCTTCAGCCAGAGCCGCGCGGTGGCGCTGGACATGGAGAGCGCCACCATCGCCGCCAACGGCTTCCGCTTCCGCGTGCCCTACGGCACGCTGCTGTGCGTCAGCGACAAGCCGCTGCACGGCGAGATCAAACTCCCCGGCATGGCCAACCACTTCTACCGCGAGCGTGTGGACCAGCACCTGCGCATCGGCATGCGCGCGGTCGAGATCCTGCGCGCCGGCGGCGTGCACCGCCTGCACAGCCGCAAGCTGCGCAGCTTCGCCGAGGTGGCGTTCCAGTAAGTGCGCAAGTGCCAGGACAAGTACAGAAAACTATCAATTAGATAGCTTTAAATGCAGCATCCATAAGCGCTGGAGCCTGATTTTGTCCGATATTTCGACCTCCACCCCGCTGCTGCGCGTGGACGGGCTGTGCAAGTCCTACGGCAGCACGCGGGTGGTGGACGGCGTGTCCTTCGCCATCGCGCCGGGCGAGTGCCTGGGCGTCATCGGCCCGAACGGCGCCGGCAAGACCACGACCATCCGCATGTGCCTGGGCCTGACGGTGCCGGACGCGGGAAGCATCGACTACCGCATGCCGGGCGCGGGCGGCCCGCTGTCCATGCCGCGCGACGCACTGGCCATCAAGCGCCACCTGGGCGTGGTGAGCCAGTTCGACACGCTCGACCCGGACTTCAACTGCGCCGAGAACCTGCGCGTCTACGGGCGCTATTTCGGCATCGCGCGCGCCGTGCTCGACCAGCGCATCCCGCAGCTGCTGGAATTTTCCGCCCTGGGCCACAAGGCGGGCGCCAAGCCGGCCGAGCTCTCGGGCGGCATGAAGCGGCGCCTCTCGCTGGCGCGCGCGCTGGTCAACGCGCCCAGCCTGCTGCTGCTCGACGAACCAACCACCGGCTTGGACCCGCAGGCGCGCCACCTGATGTGGGAGCGCCTGCAGCGCCTGGTGCAGGGCGGCACCTCCATCCTGCTGACGACGCACTTCATGGACGAGGCCGAGCGCCTGTGCGCGCGCCTGATCGTGCTCGACCACGGCCGCAAGATCGCCGAGGGCGCGCCGCGCGCCCTCATCGCCGAGCACCTGGAGCGCGAAGTGGTCGAGGTCTACGGCGCCGGCGCCCAGGCGCTGCAGCACGACGCCCGCCTGGCACGCCTGGCCGAGCGCGTGGAAGTGAGCGGCGAGACGGTGTTCTTCTACACGCGCGATGCCCACCCCCTGCTCGACGCACTGCTCGAACGCCCCGATCTGCGCACGCTGCACCGGCCGGCGAACCTGGAAGACCTGTTCCTCAAACTCACCGGCCGGCAGATCCGGGAGGACGCATAGCATGGGGCCCCCACGGTCGCGCACTGCGTGTCGCTCCCTGCGCCTTGCAGGCCGCAGGACTGGCGGAGCCAGCCCTTCTTCGGGCTGTCCGCACCTGCACAGGCAGGCGCGGAGCCGCAGCCCTCAGCCCCAAGGGGCCGCGTTTCGCCTTGGGGCGGCCCGGCGGCGAAACTGGCCCCCACGGTCGCGCACTGCGTGTCGCTCTCTGCCCCCCAAGGGGGCGGCGTTTCGCCTTGGGGCGGCCCGGCGGCGAAACCTTCCGGAGGATCTCCATGAGTGAGCGCATGCGCCCCCCCAGCCTCTGGCGCCCGCCCGAGCTCTCGCGCGCCTGGTGGCCGGTGTTCCTGCGCAACCTGCTGGTCTGGCGCAAGCTCGCCATTCCCAGCCTGGTGGGCAACATCGCCGAGCCGCTGATGTGGCTGGTCGCCTTCGGCTACGGCATGGGCGCGCTGGTCGGGCACATCGCGGTCGATGGCACGCCCGTGCCCTACATCCTGTTCCTGGCGAGCGGCTCGATCTGCATGAGCGCCATGAACGCGGCGAGCTTCGAGGCGCTGTACTCGGCGTTCTCGCGCATGCACGTGCAAAAGACCTGGGAAGGCATCATGAACACCCCCGTCGGCCTGGACAGCGTGCTGCTGGCCGAGCTGCTCTGGGCCGGCTTCAAGGCCCTGTTCACGGTGACTGCCATCCTGCTGGTGATGCTGGCGCTGGGCATCAGCCACGCGCCCAAGCTGATGGTGGCCTGGCCGGTGCTGCTGTGCGTCGGCGTGATGTTCTCGGCCATTGCGCTGATCTTCAACGCGCTGGCCAAGGGCTACGACTTCTTCACCTACTACTTCACCCTGGTCCTGACGCCGCAGATGTTCCTCTCCGGCGTGTTCTTCCCGCGCGAGCAGCTGCCGCCGCTGGTGCACGCGCTCTCCGACTGGCTGCCACTGACCAACGCGGTGGAGCTGGTGCGCCCGCTGTTCATGGACCGGTGGCCCGAGCACGCCCTGCGCCACGGGCTGGTGCTGGTGGCCACGACCACGGTGGCTTTCTGGGTGGCGCTGGCGCTCACGCGCAGGCGCTTCAAGGCATGAGCATGGGCGTGCTGCTGGACCCCGCCCGCATCGCGATGGTGGCCAAGGGCGTTTCCGCCATCGTCGCGTCGCGCGGCGCCGACCTGCGCCCCAGCATCATGCGGGCCGTGGGCAGCCGCATCAGCGCCAACGGCCGCGAGGTGACGGTGTACCTGCGGCGCAGCCAGTCCGAGCAGCTGCTGCGCGACATCGCCCAGACCGGCGAGATCGCCGTGGTTTTCAGCGTGCCCTCCAGCCACCAGACGCTGCAGCTCAAAGCCCGCCAGGCCACGCAGCGCCCAGCCGGCGAGGACGACCTGCCCGTGCTGCAGGCCTACCTGCGCTCCATGGAGGACGAGGTGGGCCGCGTGGGCTACAGCCCGCGCTACGTGGGCGCCCTGCTGGCCGCGCCGCTGGCGGATCTGGTGGCGGTGCGCTTCACGCCCACCAGTGCGTTCGACCAGACGCCCGGCCCGCGCGCGGGCGCTGCCTTGCCGCCCCTGGCCTCGCCCACCGCGCCATGAAAAGCGACACGCTCTCGCTGCACGCGATCCGCCCCTGCCTGGAGGGCGCGATTCCCGCCATCGTGGCCACCTGCGACCCCGACGGCACGCCCAACGTGGCCTATATCTCGCAAGTGGTCTACGTGAATGCGGCGCAGGTGGCCCTGTCGTTCCAGTTCTTCAACAAGACGCGCCAGAACATCCTGCGCAACCCGCATGCCTCGGTGCTGGTGATCGACCCCGTCACCGCCCGGTTCTACCGCCTGCACCTGCGGTACGAACGCACCGAGGACCACGGCCCGGTCTTTGAAAGCATGCGCGCCCAGCTCGCCGGCATTGCCTCGCACGCCGGCATGGCCGAGGTGTTTGAACTCAAGGGGGCCGACATCTACGCCGTGGAGCGCATCGAGACCGTGGCGGGCGACGGACTGCCTCCGCCGCCAGCGCGTACCGGGCTGCTGCACGCGTTGCGGGTCTGCAGCGAGCACATGGCCCGCAGCGCGAGCCTGGAGGAGCTGCTGCAGGGCACGCTGGCTGGCCTGCAGCAGCACCTTGGCATCGAGCACGCCATGGTGCTGATGCTGGATGCTGCCACCCAGCAGCTCTACACCGTGGCCAGCTGCGGCTATGCTACTTCGGGGGTGGGGTCCGAAATCCGCCTGGGCCAGGGCGTGATCGGCATGGCCGCGCGCGAGCGAACGCCGGTGCGCATCAGCCACATGACACACGCCGCCCTGTACAGCCACGCCATCCGCGACAGCATGGACGCCCATGCCGCGCCCGATGCGCCATCGCTGCGAGGCATGGACATTCCCTACCCCGGCCTCGCGCAGCCCCACAGCCAGGTGGCGGTGCCCCTGGTCTGCGCCGGGCGGGTGCTGGGCGTGCTGTTCGCCGAAAGTCCCGTGGACCTGCGCTTTGGCTTCGAGGACGAGGACCTGCTGGTGGCCCTGGCAGGCCAGCTGGCGGCCGCCATCGAGCTCCTGCACGCGGCGCCCGAGGTGCCCGATCCAGCGCCGGTGGTGGCCAGCACGCCGGCCGTGAGCGGTGCGGCTTTGCGCGTGCGCCACTTTGCGGCCAACGACAGCGTGTTCATCAACGGCGAGTACCTCATCAAGGGCGGGGCGGGCGCGATCCTCCGGGAGCTGCTGCGGGACCACCAGCACAGCGGGCGCGTGGACTTCACCAACCGCGAACTGCGGCTGGACCCGGCCCTTCGCCTGCCGGACGTCACCGACAACCTGGAGGCGCGGTTGCTGCTGCTGCAGCGCCGGCTGCAGGAGAACAGCCCGCACATCCGCATCGAGCGGACGGGGCGCGGGCGGTTTCGGCTGTGCGTGCTGCGCCCCGTGGTGCTGGAAGACGCCTGAGCCTCAGTGCACCAGACCGGGCACCACCGGCAGGCCCAGGCTGCGCATCAGCTTGGCCCACTCGGGCTGCGTGAGGTGCGGCTGCACCTGCGCCAGCACCGCTGCCAGCACGGGGGCAGGGGCATGCTGCTGCATGTCCGACAGCATGGCCGTGCGCTCGGCCGGTGACATGTAGGGCACCATCCAGAGGGCCACCACCATCATTTCCTGCGGCGGGATCGAGGCCACCAGCGCCTCGTGCACCCCCGC
>Ga0066256_1002152_pt1 | contig 22959 bp, 8 predicted proteins | sample ThiBio_1000_biof_FD_87107 | JGI IMG/M metagenome (GOLD analysis project Ga0066256, IMG submission 87107) | Wastewater bioreactor microbial communities from Cape Town, South Africa - Thiocy_expt_1000_biof (version 2) | ecosystem: Engineered > Bioreactor > Thiocyanate-remediating >... | reverse complement strand
GGGGGTGGGGGGGGGGGCGCGGGCGGGGGGGGGGGGGGGGGGGGGGGGGGGGGGGGGGGGGGGGGGGGGGGCGGGGGGGGCGGCGGGGGCGGGGGCGGGGTCCCCCGCGGCCCCGTGTCGCCGGCCCCCGCCGCCACTCTGCAGCGAGTCAATCCGGCCCGGCGGGGGGTGCCCGCCGCTGCGGGGCGGCACAGCAAAGCCGTCCGTGGCAGGCACGCGGGAGGTGGCCACCGTGATGTTGTCCCGCGACGCCTGGATGCTGCGCACCGTCTCGTTCCACGACGCCGCCGCCGCTGCCGCCTGCGTCTCGGGCTTGTTCTGCAGCGGGTCGTCCGTCAACCACTCCGGGTCGCTGCCCGTCGCGGCAACAATGTCAACCAGCGGGCGGCCGCCTTCCGGCGCTGCAGCTGCCGACTCTGCGGGTGCAGCAGCAGCAGCAGCTGGCACAGCAGCGGCGTCATCCACCAACAGCGCCGCACGCAGCCACCGCGGCGTTTCGTGGCGCACGCGGGGGCTGTCAGGCGATCCCGGCGGTGGGTGCCCCGTCGTCACCAGCAGTGGCGGCGACCGGCGAGGCACGGCAGCAGCGCCGGTCTTGGCGCTTGATGCCGTGGTGGTGGTTGTCGGTGCTGCAACCACCTCATAGCGCGGCTGCATGGGGCGGGCGGTGCGGTTCGTACCACCGCTCCCACCCCCACCCCCGCCGCCGCCGCCACTGCCGTGGCTCCCGCGGCTGCTGCCGCGCACGCTGTGGTGCGGCGCACTACGCGCGCTGCTGCTGCCGCCGCCACCGCCGCCGCTGCTGCCACGGCTGCGCGAGCTACCCACGCTGGTGTTCAGAGCGCTGTCAGCGCCAGCGGCGGCGGACGGCGCACCAGCAGCGACGGCGGCAGCTGGTACGCGGACGTGGCGTTCCACCAGAACATCTGGGTGGCGCGACGCGCCTGCCGTTGTCAATGCAGAACTGGAGAAGCCACCGTGCATGTCGATGGGCACCAGCGACGGCGGCAGGGGCACGGGTTGCATGGCGGACGTGAGGCTGCGCGGGGCGGGCGCCGTCACGCGCGGCATGGTGCCGTACGTGGCTGAGTCCAGCGTGGGCGCAGGGGCGGCGGGTGCGCGGCTGCCAGTCGTGGCGCGCGCGGCAATGGGGGCGCCCACATTCCGCTTCGCACCGGGCGCGCGCGTCGTCGACGCGGTCGCACCTGCCGCCGCAGGGTGCAGCGTAGCAACCACCTCGCTGGCCACCGCACTCAGCGCGCCGGTGGGTGCGCGCGCAGTCGGGCCCGATGGTGCCTGCCACGCCGGCTTGGGCGGCACCACCACCACTCGCGCCCGCCCGCCCGCCTCCGTCGCGCTGGCCAGCGTGTCAGCCAGGCTGGCGCCGGGCGGCACAAACAGGGTGCGCGACCGCACGTCGCCCGGCGTGTGCGCCACCGCCGGCGCCACATAATCATGCACGCCGTCCGTGGCGCCGCCAGCCACCACCTGCCGGGCAGGCGTGGTGGGCGCCGCCGTGGCGCCGCGGCCTGCATACCGGTCCGCATTGGTAGGCGGACGCGCCGCTGCCGCCGCCGCCTCCCGCACCGCCGCGTCAGCCGCCGCCGCCTCTGCCGCTTGCGCCTGACCCCACTGCAGCCACTGTGCCGGCGTGGTCAGGTGGCTGGTGGACGACGCTGACGTGGCGCCGCCCGACGCGGTGCCGGTGGTCGTAGACGGCGCGTCGGGCAGCCGCACCGTCTCACGCAGCGTACCGTCCAGGCCAGGTGATGCAACGCCATCACTCGGGGCGGCGCCACCGCTGCCGCCGCCACCGCCGCCGCCGCCGCCGCGGATGGGCGTCCGGACAGCAACAGCAGCAGAGGGGGCAGGAGCGGGGGCAGCAGGTGGCTGCGGTGGTGGTGCAGCAGGGGCAGGCGCCGGCACAGTTGCAGTCGTGGCGGGCGTGGGGCCATCCACGGCGGCAGCAATGCGGTGGCACAGTGCAGAGGCCACCAGGGGGCGGATGACGGGCGCGTCGGAGGTCATGTGCTCCAGCATGGCGGTGTGGAAGGTGGTGCGGAACTCGGGCGACAGCAGCACGGTTGCCAGCATGTTGCCAGGTTCCTCGTCGCCCTCCGGCGCGATGGCTAGCGCGTAGTGGATCGCCTCCCGCACCGCCTCGCCAATGGCGCGCGTCACAATCCACGCCACGCTAGCGCCGCCGTAGTTAGCAATGCGCTCCATGGGGCGTGCGTACACGCCCACCAGCCGCGGCCACCGCGCCGCCCCGCCGCCCTCAGCCTCCTCCTCCTCCATAAGCCGCGCCAACGACGGCGGCGAGGCGGGCACGGAGGCAGCGTCGTCGCTGCTCCCCGTGCCGTTCGCCGCCGACTCGTCGCGCAGCACATCCAACACAAAGTCCATGATGTCGCGGTCCGCCATCAGGTGCTGGAACATGGCAAATCGGTCCGCCATGACGGCTGTGTGGCGGCGCATGCTCTCCCCCGTCAGGCCATCCACGTCGCCGCCTGTGCTGTCGGCATCCTCCTCCGCCTCGAAGTCCGGCTCGTACTCCTCCTCCGCGGGCGCCGGTGGCGCCGGTGCCGGCGCCGGTGCCGGTGCTGGCGCGGCATACACACGCGGTGGGTGGGTGACGCGCAGTGGCGACCGCGCTGGCTCGCGTGCTGCGGAATCGGCAGCAGGCGGTGGCGCCGGTGATGGTATGGCCGCAGTGGGTCGCGCAGTTGATGCTGGCGAAGCCGCTGTAGCAGCAGCAGCAGCAGCAGCAGCCGCACCGCCGCCACGCGGCCCGGATGCTGGGCTGTGTGCTGCGGTGGCCCGCGTGGGTGTCGGCACAATGTCAGGCAGCGCCGCCACCTCGTCAATGTCCTCGCGTCGCGCCGCATCGCCGCCCGCGTCGTACTCAGAGGCCGCCCGCCGGACAGCCCCGCCCGCACCACCTGCAGCACCACCACCGCCCGCGCCGCCCGCTGCGCCGCCACCACCGCCTGCGCCGCCAGCGGCACCACCAGCGCCCTCCTCTGCCTCTGCAGCTGCCTCGGCAGCCCGCTCCAGCTGCATCAACAGTGTGGCCATGCGCATGACGCCGTCAACATCCATTTCACCACCGACACTACCGCCGCCACCGCCGCCGCCGCCGCCGCCAAGCAACGCCGCCGCCAACGCCGCCAACCCCGCGTCGCGCACACCGTCACCCTCGCCACCGTCGCCTTCATCGTCGTACTCGCCGCCGCCGATGTCTTCCGGGATTTCAGCTTCACCGCCGCACATACCCACGCCCACGCCGGCCTCGGTGGCCACCGTGGATGCACCCCACGACGGCGCACGCTCCATGGCTGCTGCTGCAGGCGGTGGCACGTCCACCACCGGCTCCTCGGCGTCGCTGTCCCCAAAGGCGGTCCACCCTGGCGCGCCCTCGCTGCCAGCGTCGCCCGCCGGCGGCGCAGATGCGGGCGCCGGCGCTGCCGGGGCGGCAGGCGCTGCAGCCGGCGCGGCGGCCGCTGGGGCGGTTGCCGGGCTGTCTGTTGCCTTGCGTTCCTCCAACCCTGCCGTCGCAGCAGGGCCAGCAGCGTCATCGCCGCTGCTGCTGCCGTCGAGTGCTGCCATGTCTGCAAACTGCTCGCCCAGCAGGCCGGTGACGATGGGGTTGGCAAGCAGCGCTGCAACGGCACTCCGCTCGCCGCCGGCACTGCCGCCGTCACCCTCGCCCCCCTCGCCGTCCCCCAACGACGCCACCGCCGCCTCCAGCTGCATCAGCTGCCGCAGGCGCAGGAGCATGGCCAGCTGCGCTTGCATTACCTGCAGCTGCTCCAGGCGCGCCTCTGGGTCGCCGTCGTCGCCACCATCCTCACCGTCCTCGCCGCCAGCGTCTTCGTCGCCGGCAGAGCCGCGCGGTGGTACGACGGCGGCCAGCGCAGTCACGCCGGCGCCTCCAGCTGGTGCCGCCGGCACCGCTGCGTCTGCAGGCGCCCCATCGCCGCCATCACCTCCAGCAGCTACAGCTGCCTCCATCTGTGCGCGTAGCGCCTCCCGCAGCGCCGTCAGCCGTGCCGACTCTGCCTCCAGTGCCGCCGCACGCTCTAGCGTTGCCGCCAACTGCGCGCGGAGCAGCCGCAGCTCCTCGTCATCCTCCCCGTCGTCGCCACCGCCGTCTTCATCGTCGTCGCCAGCGGCGGTGTCCTCAACAGCAGCTGCTGCAGCGGCGGCAGCGGCGCCAGCAGCATGCGCGGCGGCAGCGGGCGGGTGGGCTTGGGGGTTGAGCGCCACGATGGCCACCTCATCGTCGTCATCCGTGCTATCCCCGTCACCGCCGCCATCGCCGTCGCCGCCGGTCTCGCCCGCGTCATCGGCACTGCCGTCATCGCTGGGGGAGCCCTCAACCTCCACCGCGCCACCCGCCATGCCGCCCAGCAGCGCCGCCAAAGCAGCAGGCGGCACACCGCCGCCGCCAAACCGGGCGCGAGACAGCAAGCCAGCCAGCACACCCAGCACGTCATCCGCTGACTCCGCTGGCGCGTCACTGCTTGCCGGCTCGGATGCGGGTGCAGGCGTGGGTGCGGCGGCAGGTGGTGCAGCAGCGGCAACAGCGGCAGCAGCAGCAGCGGCAGCAGCCGCGGCGGCAGGTGCAGTGGCAGCGGCAGCAGGTGCAGCAGCCGCGGCGGCAGGTAACGCCTCGGCGGCAGCAGCGTCGGCGGCCGCCGCGGCGTCCTCCTCTGCCTGCGCTGCCAGCAGGTCATTCATCAGCGCCTGCCGCTTCTCATAGAGGTCGTACAGCTCGGCCCGCATGCGCAACAGCTCCATCTGCTGCTGCTGCGCCGCCATCAGGTCACGCAGCTGGGCCACCTCCGCCTGCATGCGTGCCAGATCCTCTGGGTCCTCCTCCTCCTCCTCCTCTGCTGCCGCCTCCGCGGCCGGTGTGCCGTCAGCCGGCGCATCACCGCCCTCGCCGGCGGCAGGCGCAGCCTCAGCAGTCGGCACTGGTGCTGGTGCTGGCGCAGGCGCTGGTGCCGGGGCCGGGGCGGCAGCTGCAACACCCTCCTCACCGCCACCCTCGCCGCCCTCCTCCTCACCATCTTCCTCCTCGCCATCCTCCTCCACCAGGGACGACAGGCCAGGCACAGCGGCCATCAGGGCAGCCAACCGCGTGCGCGCATCCTCCAGCTGTTTTGCCTCCCGCTGCAGGCCCTCCAGCTCCTGCAGCTTGGCCAGCAGCGCCGCTTGCAGCGCCAGCAACTCTGCCTCCTCCTCATCGCCCCCTTCGCCAGTCTCGTCTTCCTCGCCACCCTCCCCTGCAGCCTCCCCTGCGGCGTCGCCGCCGGTGGGCGCCGCTGTGGCGGCTGCTGTGGGGAGCGCAGCCGCTGCTGCCGCTGCTGCGGCTGGGGCTGGCGAATCGGCGGTGGCAGCGGCGGCGGCGGGCTCACCGCCCTCTTCCTCCAACCCACCTCCCTCCAGCAGCGCTGCCATGCGGGCAGCCAGCAGTGATCGCAGCGACTGTGCGCGCGCCGCCTCCTGCTGCAGCGCCTCCAGCTCCTGCAGCTTGGCCAGCACGGCTACTCGTAGCTCCTCCTCATCGCCCTCCTCCTCCTCCTCTTCCTCGTCACCAGCTGCTGGTGCGACGGCAGCGGCGGCGGCAGCAGCTGGCGCAGGTGCAGGTGCAGGCGCTGCTGCTACTGCTGCTGTAGCGGCAGCGGCGGCGGCGGTGGCCGGTGCAGGAGCGGGTGCGCCACTGGCACCGCCCGTATCCACATCCTCCCCGCCCTCCTCGTCTGCGCCGCGCGCCCCAAACATGGCGGCCATCAACGCGCCCAGCTGCGCGCGCGTTGCTTCCATCTGCCGCGCCTCGGCATGCAGCCGCGCCAGCTCTGCCTGCTTGGCCAGCAGCATCGCCTGCAGCGCGCGTATCTCCTCCATCTCCTCCTCCGTCATTGGCGCCTCTGCCTCCTCTTCTGCTGGCGCCGCCGCCGTTGCAGCGGGCGGCGCGGCATCCGGCACTGTTGACGCTGCTGCCGCCGCTGCTGCTGCTGCTGCTGCCGCTGCGGCAGATGCTGCAGGTGTGTCTGCCATGGCGCGTGCCACTGTGGGTAGCAGCCTAGGGCAGCCCAGGTTCTGGTACCAGCCCAGGTGGTGCCGTTGGTGGCACACTGTGCTGTAGTCAGCCCACCTGACTTGGGCGGATTGGCGAGGGGGCGAGCGATTGCAAGAGAGCGGGTGAGTGGAGATGTGGTTCGTGTGACAGCAGGGCTATGTGGTGGTGGTGGGTCAACAGCCGCAGACAGCAGCAGTAGCAGCAGCAGGCCAGCTAGGTAGCAAGAGAGAGGGGAGGAGAGAGGGACAAGTAGAGGAGGAGTAGAGGGAGAGAGAGAGAGAGGGATATCACAACCACAAAAGGCCGGTGACCATGTATTAAGCAGGCCAAAAACCCCGCTCCCAACTCCACCACACGCCACACGGCAGGATGCCCCTCGCTGCGGTGCGGGAATTGGCATGGTGCGTGTGGCAGGCGCGCGGAAATGCGCCCGGATCGCCTAATTTGGAAGTTCCAAAACGACCGTTTGGAACTTTGACGCCGCGTGCCCTGCCGCGCACGGCGCGCTGCCACGTGACGGGCAAGTTGAAGGAGGGACGTTTTCGCGGGTGCAACCCAGATCTCCACCCAGATCTCTACCCAGATCTGTACTGCACACTGCCATGGCAAGCAGATAATAAGGTGCCCGGCGCTGCACCTCGCGCGCAATTGCTGGCAATTCTGGTACTTCTGGTACTGCCAGTGGCACTCGTCACTACCACGATGGCGGCCCGTGAGGTGGGGAACGCGCCGTCCCTGGCAGCCAGCGACGACCCGTATTATGCGCCTGAATCCATCAATGGTTGGAGTATGACGTACGGCTTCGGCATGGGGATCATTATGACGTCATGCGTGATCACGGCGTTGTGCCTCTGCCGCCAGGGCGCGCTGAGTCTTCGCGGCGCTGGTTGGATACTTGGTTTTGCAACCCTGACACTGCAAGCGCTGTGGCTGCTCGCGCTGGGCGCCTTGAATGTTGCCGACAGCGATGGGCCGCCCGTGCAGGTGACCGACACGCTCACCTACTCGTACATCGTGGTCACCTCCGCCACCCTGCTGTGGGCAACGTCACAGGTGGTGAGCGCGGTGGAGGGCGGCCACAAGACGATGACCGCACGCGCCTTGTGGGCAGCGGCGGGGTTCATTTGCGCACTCGACTTCTTGCTTACCTGGCTGGAGCGGGGTTTGACGTATAACAGCGGCGGTCCGTGGACCATCGACCCGCATTTGTACCGGTTCAGCAACTGCGGCGTAGGGTGCCCTGTCATTCCCGGCAGCTCCTGGTACCGCAACCTGGACCCGCTGTCGCTGCCGTGCTCCACCCCGCAAGTGTCCCCCGTTATGGCATTCATTGCCCTGCTGCATGGCTTCTTTGCGATGGCTGTTGTGGCCCGCGTCGTGTACCGCTGGCGTTACAGCGCACCGCCGGCCGCGGCCGCGGTAAACACATACGCGCTGCTGCCTGCCGGCGCTGACGCCGATGGTGACCCGGCCGAGCTGCACCCGGCACCAACTATGTCGGCCGTGTGTGGTGGCACGGGCGGCATATGGACCCGCACCGTGTTTGGTGTGCCGGCGCTGCTGGGCAGTACCGTGCTGGCCGTCATTATGCAGCCTGTCATCACGGTGATATTCATTGGCCGCGCCCTGGGCACCGCTTGCTACTGCATGGACATCGACCTGTCGTCGTGCAATGGGGATACATTAAGCGAAAACCAAACCATCTACCTGGTGGCAGGCAAGGCGTGTGTTGGCTTCCTGGCGCCCACCATCCTCCTCTTTATGTACGGCGTGCCGGCGTGTCGCCGGTGTCGGTGTTGCGCTTGTTGCCGGTGTTGCGAGTGCCGGGGCGACAAGGCGGCGGCCGCGGCAGTGATGGACGCGACAGAGGCTGCGTACCGGTACCGGTAATTGTTGATCCAGTAACCTCCTACCCACCGCAAGACGTGTGTGGTCTGTTCTACGACGCCCGCACAGCCATCATACTCCACGGCCCGACTGGCCGCCCCACTACTAGCCTACCGGTACCGGTATCTTGTTTGCCAGTTGTTTGGTCTTGTGACTCAAGTTGTGAGTCGTTGTGACTCTTGTGCCACCGTGACGACGTGACGTTTGCAGTTTGTTGGCCCTACTCAAGACTGCGCGTTCATCAACATCACCCTTCACCACCTCTACGATGACTTTGAAAAAATTGTGACGCATTTGGAGTGCGGAACTGCGAAGTTAGCACCAACCATGCACGCCACCGACGGGCCGACGGCCACCGTCACCAGCTACCAGGCCCACCAGCTCTTGCATCGCCCGATTTGGAACTTCCAAAGGAAGCCGTTGGGAACTTTGACGCCGCCCTGCCCTTCCTGGCGTGGCCGACAAGAGAGCTGTCGCCGTGTGCACTGTGACAGCGTAGTGACGGTAGTGATTGTGTGGCAACTTGGAGACGCCGCAATTGTGTGACAAATTCATTGACTTGCTTGTTTGCTGCGCACGTTGTTACTACGCATGCGGGGCAGTGAGTTGCTTTGCTGCCGGCACTAACGACGACGACGACAGAGCGACGTCGACGTGCACGCGCGCACGCACAGCCATTGACACCTAACAGTTGTTGTATAATAGTAGCTGCCAGGTCCGCGTAACTGGCATGGCTGACGACGACGGCGACGCGGCGCGGCGGGCGGCGGCAGAGGCGTGGCTGGCGGCGGCAGCGGAGGAGGATGTGTTTGGGCCGACGCCTACGCCGTCGCCGGTGCCACCACAGGCGCCAGTTGCAGTGACGCCGTCACGCGTTGCGCCGCCGCCACCGGCAGGGCTAGGGTATGGGGGTGAGGGTGGTGGGGATGGGCAGCCGCGGCGACGGCGCAGCCTCGCGCTGCCGACGCCTGTGCGTCCGGGCTCCCCTGCACCGCCGCCAGCCCCAGCTGGCGGCAGCGCGGCAGTGGGGGTGGAGGAAGATGAGAGCGCGGCACAGAGGGAGGAGAAGGCAGAGTTGCGGCGGCTGGCAGTGCTGCTGTCGCACAACCCATACAAGCCGCTGGTGTCGCAGCCGTTTGCCACCTGCGGACATTACAGTCTGTTTATGGACACCAACTACCTCGCGCCGATGTATGTGGACAGCACGACGGGGGAGGCGACGTGGGAGAAGCCGGCCGGGTGGGTGGATGCAGAGGCGGTGGTGCCGCCGTTGGCGGGCATTGCGGAGGCCGCCGGCCCGCTGTCGTCTACGCCCTACCGCTCCCCAGGGGGCGACGGCGCCGCCGGCCGGACGACGCGGGGCGCCGCCGCCGCGCCGCTGCCCGACGCACGCTGCTGGCACGTGTACCGTGACCACGACTCCATGCTGCAGTACTTTGTGGACTCAGTGACGGGGGAGGCGCGGTGGTCGCCGCCTGAGTCCATCCGCGACCGCGTGATGGCCAGCGAGGGCTGCGGCGTGCGGTGGACGCACAGCTACGAGGCGCGCGACGCCATCATCCGCAGCATGCTGACGCAGTTTGGGGCGGTGGGCGCGACGACGCTGCCCGCTCGCCGCCTGTACACGCCGCTGGCGTCGCTGCGGGGATGGACGATCTATGGCGCACCGGGCGGCGACGCAGCGGTGGCGGCGGCGGAGCACCGCGACATTGCGGCTTCCGAGGACGACCTGGTGGCGTACTGCCTGTATTACTACAGCACCGCCACGGAGGAGGTGCAGTGGGAGCCGCCGCGCGACGTGGTGCAGGCGTCGGTGAAGGAGTGGCATGACGCGTGCTGTGGCCCGGACGCCGTTGTTGTTGCCGCACCCGCTTCCACGCCACCGCGCGCGACGGCATCAATTGAGGCCGCCACTCCCCGCACACCGTCACTGGGGGTTGATGGCGGCGGCGCGCCACCGTCGCCTGCGCTGCCTACCGCGCCCGCCGCGGACGCCAGCAGCAGCAGCAACGACGGCGGCGGCAGCGTCACGGCTGGCGAGGTGGGTGACGCACAACGACCTCCGCCGAGGCGCCGGCAGGCCGCCGCGACCGCGACGGCAGGTGGCGGGAGCAGTAGCGACAGTGTTGTTGGCCTAGTTGCCAGCCCGACTGGCATTATCCGAGGCGACAGCGAACACCCCCCGCACGTCACGCCTGCGGGTGGCCGGGGTGAAGGCGGCGCCGCCGCCATCGGTGCGGCGGACAGCGTGTTCAGCCCGCTGTCACCCATGCTGCACAACCTGCGCAGCGCCAATGTGCACCATGAGCCGCTGCGGCCCTTTGTCACACCCATCACGCCCGGCATGCGCGCCGCGCCCGTGTCGTGGGACGCCGCCATGCTGCCGGGCGGCGCGGTGGCACCCGCAGAGGCACACGGCGTCACACGTGTCACCGACGCCGATGCGGCGCGCCCCCTCATGCTACCGGTGCTGGAGGACGTGGTAGGGGAGGAGATTGGGGAAACCAGCATCCTGTCGGACGCCGGCAGCGCAAGTGGCGCCAGCAGCAGGGCGTCCCTGTTGTCTCCGCGCCTGGCGCCCACCGCCGTCACCGCCGCTGCAGCCGCATCGGCGCACTCACCAGCGGTGCCGCAACGAGAGCCGCCGCCACTGGCAAGCTTGGCGTCGCCACCAGTGGCGGCAGGGGGTGGGTTCCTGTCACCACACTCGCCGGTGCGCCCCACCTCCACTGCTGCCAGCGCGCCGCCCACGGCGCTGGCAGCCTTTGGTGAGGGATGGGGCGGCGTGCTGCCCCCCATCGCGCTGGCGGCCGTGGTGACTGCGGCAGAGGCGGCGGTGGCAGCGCGGCTTGGCGCCGCAGGTGGCACAACCCCCCTGCCTGGCGGCGGCACGCTGCGGCGGCAGGTGTACATCGTGTCACCTCCCGCCGCCGCTGTCATTTCGCGTGCCTCAGCACCCTCCAATGCCACGTTTGGTGCGGCCTCGCCCCGCTCGCCCGCCTTCCGGCTCAACAGTGGTGGTGGCGGGAGCTCCAGCTCCAGCTTTGCCAACACGGCAGCGGCAGCCGCCGCCGCCGCCGCGGCGACTGCCGCCGCCATGGGTGCCACACCCCCGCAGCTGGTGGAGTCATACGGCGCCACCGCAGGTACGCCGGATACGGGTGACTTCATTGCCGCCACCGCCGCAGCTGCCGCCGCGTCTGCTGCCGCGTCCGCCATTGTGCGCGGCTCACCTGGCGGCGGTGCCGGCGCCACTACCGGCACGCTGATGCTCGGGTCGCCGGGTGCACCGGGTGCGTCGTTGACCAGCAGCACGACGCCCACAAGCATGCCGCGCCGCCCTACTACCGCAGGGCGGCCGTCATGGGAGGCGCGCATTACACCGGGACGCTCGGTGAGCACTGCCGCTGTTGTGCCTCCTGTCTCGCCGCCACGCGCACCCGACGGTGAGCTGGCCGCCGATGCGGCAGGGCCGCCGCTGCCGCCCACTGCCACGGATGACCACCTGGGGCGGTGGTATGTCACGCCTGGCGGCGCTCGAGGCGCTGCCACACGCCTGCCAGCCGCAGCAGCGGCGGGGCAGACGATGCCTACACCGCATCCGCCACCGCCAGCTCCTGTGCCGCCGCCGTATGGTGTAACTGTGTTGGCGCCCGCCTTCGCGCACCACAACAACAGCAGCAGTGGCGGTGGAGGCATTGGCGACATGCTGACGCTGCCAGTGCAAGATGAGGCGTCTGTGGAGGCGGCGAGCAGCAGTGCGGCGGGCACGCCCATAACGCTGCCAGAGCTTAGCGCCCTGGCGCGGTGCGTGGCCATGGAGGTGGAGGTTGTTATGGCACATGCGCGCGTGTACATGCCGGCAGAGGTGGGTGGCGTGGGCACGCGGCCGCTCACGCGCGGCGCGGCGCTGTCGTGGGCGCTTGACATCTCTGCGCAGCTGCAGAGCCAAGTAGCAACGCTAGAGCAGCAGGTGGCGCTGCCGCCGCGGCCCAGCTACCGTGCGTACCGCGACGGCCGCCGCTCCGCACTTGCCAAGCTGGCGGTGCTGCAGGACATGGTGCGGCAGCTGAGTCTGTGGACGTCGGGCGAGTGCGGCGTCATTGCTGAGCACATCAGCCCAGCGCGCGGCGGGTCGCCGCCTGACAAGCGCAGCGCATGGCGGCCCGGAGCTGCACCACCGCCTCGCGACCGCGCGGTACCCCGACCAGGTCTTGCGGAGCCGCTGCACGTCGCCAGCCCGCGCTACCGCGGCGGCGGTGACGCGGACGGCGACGGCATGTCCATGCTGGCAGCCACAATGCCGCCGCCAGCCAGCGAAGCCACCGGCGGCGGCGGCGGCGGCGGTGGCGGCGGTGGCGGGTTTACGCTGCCTCAACTTTCTAGCAGCATCACCAGCGGGTACGTGTCACGCACCACCTCACGCCGCGGCTCTGTGCGCGCCTCACCTGCGTCCTTGTCGCCGCCAGATGCGCCGCCTGCCGCTGCGCGCTTGTTTGACAACATCCCGCTTCGTGGCGGCTCACCGCATGCAGCGACTGCGACTGCGGCGGCGGTGGCGCAGCGGCCTAGTGCCGCCAACGCTGCGCCCGCACTGCGACTGTCGCGCACTAGCAGCTGGAGTGAGCGTGACGGCGTGGCTGCAAGTGGAACTGGCGGCGGCGTGCTGCCACCGCTGCTACTAGCTGCCAAGCCCATCAGTCGGCGGCCCAGTTTGATGGATGTGCAGGCCATGACGCCCCTGCCTACCGCTGCCGCGGATACAGCGGGCGCGGGCGCTGGATGGGAGGATGCTACGCCAGCACGTGCTGCGCCGAGGCCAGCCTCACGTGGCCGCGCCGCCCCTAGCACCAACACCACCAGCGGCGCCGCTACAAGTCGGCCATCCACTGCTGGACGAGCCGGCGCGCTGCCGCCCATTGCACTCACGCCGGCTGCCGCAGCGCGCCAGCGTGCGGCCCTCGCCGCCGTGTCGTGTGTGGAAGATGTGGACGAGGTTATCGACATCCTGAACTAACTATGATATTGTGGCAAGTTGTTGTTGTATTGCACCTGTGGGTATTAATGTAATCGTCGGTGTTATCGTGTGCCATTTCAAATGTTGATACCCCTGCTACTTTAGTGTGTTGAACTTGACGTCGTTAGAACTCCAGGTCAAAGTCTGGCGAGGTGCCCACCGCCGCCAGCTGGCCGTCAGCCACGGCACACAGGTCGCGCAGCGCCACCAGGTAGGACGCCATCAGGTGGTCGGTGACGGCGCTGTCGCTGACGGACAGATGCGTAAAGTCGTCTGGCGTGGCGGCAGTCACAAAGGCGCGGTGGCGTGGCAGGGCACGGATGGCGGCAGGGTCGGCGCGCGGCGGCGGTGTCGCCACCAGCGCCTCCAGGTCACGAGTGTCCATATCTGCCGCAAAAGTCTGCGGCGGTGCCGGTGCCGCCGCTGCAACGGCAGCGGCCTCTGCCTCCGCTGCCGCAGCTGCCGCCGCCACCGCCAGGGAGCCCAGCGCGTCTGGCGCCTGCGCTGGGATGTCAAACGGCAACGCCACGCCGGCGCGGTCAAACGTAGCCTTCAGCGCGCTGGCCGCTGCCGACCACTGGTCTTGCAGCGTGTCCTGCCCCTTCTCTGCAATTGATGCCACCCACCGCGTGGTTGATGCAGACGGCAGCAGCGCGGCCAGTGCAGACGCGCGCGGTGCCGCCGCCGGTGAGTTATCCGCAGGCGCCGCTGCCGCCGCCGCCCCACGCGCGTCACGAATGCAGTAGATGGCGCCTGGGATACGCAGCAGCGGTGCCGCGGGGTCTTCATGGCTGACGCCATCCAGCAGCGGCGGCAGCGCGGCGTCAGCCCCACCTGCCGCCGCCCCCAAGCCATACACCTCCATCAGCGCGGACACGTCAGAGCGCGCTAGAAGCTGGCGCAGCCAGCCGCCAGTGGGGTCTGCAGTAAGCAGCACGGGCGTCAAGTCCAGGGTACCCAGGCTCTTGTCCACCCAGTTGGGGAACCGGGCATGGATGGCAGCCAGTAGGCGCAGCAGGTCTTGCACCGACGCAACACACATGCGCGGCACCAGGTCGTCCCGGTGCACATACGACGTCAGGGCGCGCACAACCTCGGGCGGCAGCGCGCCCACCGGTCCAAACATGGGCGGCGGTGCAACTGCAATGGTGAGGGGTGGGGAAGGGAACACGGGTGGGAACGCGGGTGTGTGCATATACAGCAACCCGCTAGGGCGCAACCAACGTACATGCGGTGCAAGCAGCCACCGGCAACTTCTGCAGCTTCAGGGCGCGGGCGAGCTGCAGCCCCATGGCAATCTGCTCCCGCGCGGCACTCGCGGTGGACGGGATCGCGGTAGAGGTGGTGGCAGTGGCGGCGGCGGCGACACGCAGCACGTCACCAAATGCTGCATCCACGGCAGACGCACCGCCGGCGGCGGCACGTTGCAGCGCGTGCCAGTACACGGTGAAGAGGGCGGCGGTGCCGGCGCCGAGGGAGTGGCCGGTGACGGGCCTGGGGGAGGCGGGGGGGGTCCCCGCCGCCGCCGCCTCCGGCTCAAACGCGGCCCGAGCGCTCACTGCCATGCCGGCATGCGCCACACCGCCGTACACGAACGGCGCGGTGACGGCCACCGCGTCTGTCACGGCATCCGCAAAGGAGCTGGTGCCACGGATGGCAACCACCACGCGCCGCGCCACGTCATCCACCAGCACCACATGCCGCGGCGCCGTGACGGCGGACGCTGCGGACATGTGCACCACGGCGGCGCGCGGCACGCCAGCAATACGGGCCACGCGCTCTGCACTACCATCCGAACCACCTGCGCCGTATGGTGCCGCTGCCATACGTGCCAGCGCATACGCGTCGCGCACCAGCTCCCGCGGCACGGACGCCGGGGTTGACGGCGTCAACGGCCTGCCAATAAGGTCACCGCCAAACACACCCGCCTCACCGGCCGTCGCGCGGGCACGCTGTCGTGCCTGCCACGCCTGCAGCGCCATCAGCGACGTCGCCAGGTCTACCGGGCTTGCTCGCGCACCATCGCTGGTACTGGCACTGGTGGCGGTGCTGGCGCTGGTGCCATCGCTGGCGCTACTAAAGTTCCACACGCTGGCGAGCCACTGCGCCACGTTCTTGTTAGTGGCTGCCACCGCTGCCGCCTTGGGTGGCGCCACTACCGGTACCACTGCGGAGGTGGCGCCACTGTTCGCCAGCGGCGCCGCGGCGGTGGCTGCCTCGCCTGCCCACGACCCAGCCAGCTCGCGCGCCAGCAGCGACAGCAGGGTACCGATGGTAGACAGGTGGCCCACCTGCGTGCGCACCGCGCCCAGCTGCGTCCGCAGCGCCGCCATGGTGGCCCTGGCCCTGGTGGCGAGGTGAGGAGTGGAGAGAGTGTGAGTGGAGAGTTGAGTGGAGTCGGTAGAGGGGTCAGATATCAGAACGGATAACCCGCTATTATCGGTGCGATCATCAAATTATCACTATGTCACCATCCCATGATGTCATGGCTTTAAGAATCCATCAATAAATTGCAGTTGTATCAGTGTGATTTGGAGGCACCATATGGTATGATGTGTTGCCCCATGGTGCGTTCCACGTTCTGACACCATGATGATCGACGTTCTGCCGCCATAATCCACGTTCTGGCATTCTGCACACTCCTACCACGGCGGCTAGTGGCAGCGGCACAAGGGACGGTGTACGGTGCACGTAATTGCGCTTGCGCGACAGTACAGCTCGTGAATATCCATAGAGCCCGCGGCGGCGACTCCGAGTCTGCGGCTGGCCGAGTTCATCGGGCCGACTCGGCCACCAATTGAACACACCATCCAACCAATGGAGAGACCGGGTCCCCACGCTACTCCATCATAAACGCATAAAGATGGAATCCGACCAGCTCAGCTGCCTGCAGAATTGGAGCCCGGCTCTACATGCGCCTGTTGTAACTGGCTGCTCCTTTTCACTGCAACTGCCAGGACAGCACACAAGTTGCCACAACACCATGGCAGCGGCAGCGGCAGCAGCGGCGGCAGGGCTGACGTCGGCAACGGCGTCGGCGGAGGCGAGCACGCCGCCTGACCTCGCGTTTGACTGCCTTGTGTTTGATCTGGCGTTCCACCCTTCACAAGACTTGTTGGCAGTGGGTCTTGTAGATGGCCGCGTTGACGTGTACGTCCTTCATTATCAGTTGCGCTTGCAGCGCGCTGCAACAACGCAAAGCCCGCTCGCACCTGCTGCAGGTTCTCGTATGGCAACGGCACTGCCGAGCGCGATCGCGATCGCTCCAGCAAAAACCCTGACACTGCCAGTGTGCGGTCCGTCCGTTATACCGACGATGGCTCCCGTGCGTACGGCGCGGAATTGGCTACCGACACGCTGGTGACAGTGCCCGCCTCACACACAGATGCACACACTGTACCGGTGCACGCAATGCAGGGCTATACGCCGGGTACAGCGACGGGACAGTTAAGTACACGATGGGCAAGTCGGCGGTGTACGAGACGCTCGGTAGTCACGCAGATATGGTAAACGTGGTGCGGCCGTTTGCCACCCACCTGCTGGCAAGCGGCGACGAGGCGGGGTGCGTGAAGCTGTGGGACAGCCGTTCGCGCGGCTGCGTCACATTTGACAATCACAACGACGTCATCCAAGACATGCTAGTGGACGAGGAGCGCGCCATGCTGCTGACGGCGGCGGGCGACGGCGCGATGGGCGTGGTGGACCTGCGCACGTTCGACTGGTTGGTGCAACCTGTGGCGCGCAAAGGCAAGGGCGTGGAGTACCTGTCGATGGGCGTGATCAAGGGCGGGCAGGCGGTGGTGGCGGGCACAACGAAGGGCACATTGGAGTTGTGGCAGTTGGGCAGGTGGATGGATGCGGGGGAGGCGTACGAACCCACGGTGTTCGCGGGGCACCCTGGCAACCTGGAAGCCATGCTGGTGGTGGACGACGACACCATCATCACCGGCTGCTCAGACGGCCTCATCCGGCTGGTGACCATCGAGCCCACCAATGTGGTGGACATTCTTGCGGAGCACTCGGACGACTCCATTGAGCGCCTGGCATGGAGCCGCGACCGCTCCCTCATTGCCTCCGTGTCGCACGACTGCACGGTGCGCTTCCATGATGCACGCCACCTGCTGGCGCCCGCCGATGACGATGACGTCGACCTGGGCGGCCTGTCGCGCTTCACTAGGCGCCCTGCACTGGAAGCGCTGCCGGCTGGCGACGATGGCAACATCGATGATGAGATCGGCGAGGAGCTTGGCAGCGACGACGACGACGATGGCGACGACGACGACGACGACGACGACGATGACGATGACGATGATGACGACGATGACGAAGACAACGATGATGACGAGGCAATGGGAGGTGCAGGTGCGCGCAACGGACGCGGTCGTCGATACGGCCGTGGCGTCGGTGGCACTGGCGGCTTCTACGACGGTATAATGTAACAGTGCACTTTAACAATAGGGCGCCTGGTGGTCATTGAAGTGTGTGTGCAGCCCACGCGGCTACTCAAACGCCGCGGGCGGCGGCATGTCCAACAAGATCACATCGCAGCCGCAGGCGCAGGCGAGGCGGCCGTCCGGCAACAGCACCAGCGCAGGGTTGCTACCTAGCACATTCGCTATCACAGTCATGGCCACAGTGTTCGCGGCACGACTGCTGGCAGCCATCGCTGCTGCTGCGGCCGGGCGCGTGTCCCACAGCTGGATGACACCCCCATCGGACTCACTAACAAGGCGGCCGTCAGGCAGCGCGGCCAGTGCTGTCCCGGTTCTACTGTACGCAGCCAGCGAGCCCACCCAGGTGCGAGAGCCAACGTTCAACAACGCAATCACGCTGTCGGATGTCCCACACGCCAGCCGACCATCAGCCAGCACCGCCAGCGACCATACCATACCAGCCTGCCCGTCCAACTGTTTCGCCACACACTTCTGCGTGCCGACATCCCACAGCTGCACCGTGCCGTCCCACGACCCACTGGCTAGCGTGCCGTCGGGTAGTGCCGCCAGCGCTGCCACCTGGCTGCCGTGTCCTTCCATTACCGCCAGCACGGCACCCGTGTCCACGTCCACAACCTGCACCCCGCCATCGTCGCACCCAACGGCGAGGCAGCCGTCGGCCAACACCGCAAGTGCATACACCCATACGGCACAGTGAATGGTTACAGATCGGACGGGGGGCGTACCGGCGGTTACTTTCCACACCTCGACACCGCTCCTCGTACCGACAGCCAGGCGGCGGCCGTCGGGCAGCGCCGCCAGCGCACGCACACCGCGTTCCGCCGGAAACACCGCCGTCGCGTCGCCGCCACCCACCGCGTCCCACAGCCGTACCTGGCCACCAAAATCACCGCTCGCCAGTCTACCATCGGCCAGCACCGCCAATGCCGTCATCATTTGCTGGTGTCCGCGCAACTCTCTGGCGGCAGGTACAGCACACCCACGTGCGCGGCACGCAGCGAGCACGGCAGGTGCAAGCGGCGTACCCATGCTGTACAGCGCCCGCAGTGCGTGCACGTGATCCAACGTGGCGCCTGCCGTCACGCTGCGGCACGAAACCATGCGCAACTCCTCCAGTGCCGCCGGCAGGCTGGCCACCAGTGCGTCACCAATGGCAGTGCGGCTAATGTCCAGCAGCCGCAGCGCCGGCAGGGGCGGCAGTGTCGCGGCGGGCGTGAGATTGGTGCACTCCACCACGTTAAGGTGCACCAGTGACGGCGGTAGCCGTGCCAGTGCGGCATCGCAAAGGGTGGACCACGCAATGTTCAGCTTCTGCAGCGCGTGTAGGTGCGTAAATGACGTTGCCGCTGTCAGGTGCCTGCAGCTTTCTACATCTAGCTCCACGAGGCTCGGCGGCAGGGACGCCAGCGTGACAGCAATCAGCGAACACCTGCTGGCACGCAGCACTCGCAGTTGGCTCAGATGTGCCAAGGACAGGTCGGCTGGAAGGCTGCTTGACAAAAAAGAACTGACGTTGAGTTCCTGCAACGTCGCCGGCAGGTCAGCAATAATGTCCGGCTCACTGTCCAATGACACCAGCGCCGTCAAGTGTGCAAAACTGGCGCGCGCAGTCAGGGCCGTGCACATGCTTACATTCAGGGTGCTCAGCGAGGTCGGCAAGCGGCGGAGTACCTCGTCCGTGACATTGCTGCAGTTCTGCGAATCCAAGTACGTGACGCCCGCCAGCGCTGCCATCGCCGCAATACTACAAGGGTGACCCTCCGCCAGCCGTGCCCCCATCGCGCTCGGGAGCGCCGCCCGCCACCGCACGGCATCTACTACGGGGGTGGCCTTATCGGCGGCCCATGGCACGCCTGCCGCCACGGCCGCGACCGCGGCATGCAGCCGCCGCAGTGCGCGCGTGTCAGCGGCTGTGAGGCATGAGAGGATGCACGCGCCCGTCACCGGGTTACCCGCCAGCACGCGCACCAGCAGCGGCACGTCATCGTTTGTCGCCGCCGCCGCCGCCATGCCTCCCGTGTGTCATACTTACAGGTTGCAGGTCGGAGTACCGGTACGTACCACACCTGGCCAAGGATCTTGGATTGTGGATAATAGAAAATACGGATACCGTGCAGCAAACGTCGGAATATTGTTACACTAGCACTGCCATATGGTTAGTAAACAATCGCGGCTATGTATGTGCGTGTTCCTCGCTTGAACAGCATAATTGCACATGTGTGCAACAGCGGGCTGGCTGCCTTCGGCGAACAGAGTTGGCGGCGGCCAACGGCTGCTTCAGCTAGCGATGTTAGCGAATGACAAAAACCATTCGCAAGGAATGGAATTAGAACCTCAAAATCGGAAAAAACGACTGTGGGAATTACGCATACTCGCAACTCTGGGTTTCCAGACGGGGGCGAATGGTGCATAGCGGTGGACAGAAAGCTGGCGCTTTGTGTATGGAATGTGCAACCCAAAACACCCAAAAACATTCCATCATTCCTCATGCTCTAAAACCCCTATCTGACCCTTCAATGCGACCTCCAGTCTGTCACTCTCTGTGTCCAGAAGGCCGATTCAGTACAATACCACTACCCCCCACTCAAATGTCACTGACTTTGGCTTTGTCACTCACAGGCAGCGCGCCACTGCGGTTCAAGGTGACTCGTCGAAGTGGAAAAAAGAGAAAAAAAGGGGAGAAAAGGGGGGAAAAGAGGGGGAAGGAAAGAGGAATTATTTGTAGCGTTTATTCGCGAATGAAGAATACCCCAACCCCGGCGATCAATACCTCAACCGAATGGCGAATAATTCGCCTCCCGGCGCAGAGAAAGAGGAAGGAATTCGTATGTTTTTGTGTTGAATAATTCGCGAATGGAATTTTTCCGCGCCTGCGGCGGGCTTAACATCGCTAGCTTCAGCGGCCAGCTGGGGTGCAATCGGCACACCCGGCGATGAAGCTACAAATGTAAATATCTGGGTTTAAACGCAAGTCAGTGGACATATTATACAATTTCCTTGCCGACCGTGCTGTTAGCAGTGTAATTGGGGCTGCAAATCCAAAGCAGACGCCTGCCGTTGCTGCCGCCGTTGCTGCTGCAGTCGTCAGAGCATCACGCGACGCCACCGCGGTGCTGCAGTTGCAGTGCTGCCACGTCGCCGGCGCTGCTGCGTTGCTGCTGGTGCAGCGGACACCGACAGCTGGGACAATATAGATACAGCAGGCGATTGCCGCGGGCGGAACTGACGGTGAGGACGCGCGCAAATGGCTGCGGCAGTTGAAGGACCCGACGCCATTGACTTGGCAGCGGTGGTGCCGCCGCCAACAACGGTGTCACTGCCAGCAACGGAAGCGCCGCCAACAGCGGCAGGGCCATTCCCGGCACCACTGTTGCCACGCACCGGCAGTGCTGCGGGATGGGTGGACGGCGACGCGGAGGTGGTGGGCAGCCCCGTGGCGGTGAGCGACGGCGAGGTACGCGAGTGCGACGGCGGCGGCGTACATGTGAGCGTGAGCGTGGGCGCGGCGCGCAGCGACGGCGAGGGTAGCGACACAGCCAACCCGCTGGTGGCACACACACCGGCTGCCGGCGGCGTGATGCTATTGGCAGACAGGTGTGGTGACGAGGCAGCTGACGATGCGAAGCTGAAGTTGGGCGTCCCGGTGGCACCGGAACTTGTTGGGGTGGCCAGCATTCAAGCGCCCGGCAGCTCGCCGCGCGCTGGTACGGAAGTAGTTTCCAGCGCATCCACCCCGGCGGGTGCCGCCCGCGGGTGGCGGCATGCTGTCGCTGGCGCTGCGCCGTCGTTAGGTGACGCCTTCCGGTCGGTGCCGGTGCCCGCCGGTGCTGGGTGGCTGCGCAGGCTGGCAGCGTTTATTGGACCGGGGTACATGGTGGCGGTGGGGTACATGGACCCCGGAAACTGGGCCACTGACCTGGCGGGCGGGTCAGCATTTGGGTACAGCCTCCTGTTTGTGGTCCTGCTCTCTAGCCTCATTGCCGTGTTCCTGCAGGCGTTGTCGCTGCGGCTGGGCATGGTGACCGGCCGCGACCTGGCGCAGGCGTGCCGCGACTCCATGCCGCGGCCGCTGGTGGTGGCACTGTGGGTCATTGCCGAGGTGGCCATTGCGGCAACGGACATTGCGGAGGTGATTGGCAGCGCGGTGGCGCTGAAGCTGCTGGTGGGGCTGCCGCTGGTATGGGGCGTGCTCATCACCGCCGCCGACGTGCTGGTGGTGCTGGCGCTACAAAACCGGCGGTTCCGGGTGGTGGAGGCCGTCGTGCTGCTGCTCATCCTGCTCATCACCGCCTGTTTCATAGCCGAGCTTGCGTTCTCCCGGCCCGACTCTGCTGCCGTCATGCACCACCTGTTTGTGCCGCCGTCCGACCTGCTTGCTAATCCGGACATGCTGTACCTGGCGGTCGGCATCCTGGGCGCCACCGTCATGCCGCACAACCTGTACCTGCACTCCGCGGTGGCGCAGACGCGCGCGTTTGAAGCGGATGGCCACCGCGGCACGCGCCGCGCCCTGCGCTACGCCACCTGCGACTCTACCGTCGCGCTCTCCCTCGCGCTGTTTGTGAATGCCGCCATCCTCATCCTGGCGGCGGACGCCTTCCACCGCACCGGCAACACGGACGTGGCGGAGCTGGAGACGGCGTACGCGCTGCTGGCGCCGGTGCTGGGCGCCGGCGCCGCCAGCGTCCTGTTTGGCGTCGCGCTGCTGGCGGCGGGCCAGAACAGCACGCTGACAGGCACACTGGCGGGGCAGGTGGTGATGGAGGGCTTCCTGCAGTGGCGCCTGCGCCCCGTGCTGCGCCGCGTCATCACGCGCTGCATGGCCATCGTGCCCGCCGTCATTGTCGCGACGGTAGGCGGCGACGCCGCCGTCAACCGCCTCCTCGTCGGCACGCAGGTCCTGCTCAGTGTCGCCCTGCCCTTTGCCGTCGTGCCCGTCGTGATCTTCACCAGCGACGCCGCCAAGATGGGGCCATTTGTGAACGCCTGGTACACCAAGGCGCTTGGCTGGGCCATCTCGCTGTTCATCATCGCCCTCAACGGCTGGCTGCTGGTGCGCCTCGCTACCGAGTAACTTAGTAAGGTGCCCACCGCAATATGTATTTCAATCGATATACAAATCTCCAAATTGTTGGCGACGTTGACGTGTTGGTGCGGCGGGGGGTTGACAAGGCGCCGGGCGGCGTGGGAGTGGGGAGGGGGCGGGCCTGCTGCTGCTGCAACTGCTGCTGCGCCGCAATTGTTGCGCGAATACACACACACGGCAGCCAGCACGCAGCACGGCACAAACGTCGCCCTCCGGGCCCATCTGCAAACGCGACGCATTTCATTGGGGGGGAGCAGGCGGGCTACCAGAAGTAGCCAATCTTGTTCCACATGGAGCACATGCTGGAGCTGGACTCCAGCGACATGGAGATGTTGAGCACGATGTTGGTCTGGTTCACGGGGTCCCACTGCGGCCAGTTGAAGCCCTGCGTGCTGTTGGTGTTCGGGTTGGCGTGCCACGCAAACGA
>Ga0066256_1001080_pt2 | contig 22972 bp, 18 predicted proteins | sample ThiBio_1000_biof_FD_87107 | JGI IMG/M metagenome (GOLD analysis project Ga0066256, IMG submission 87107) | Wastewater bioreactor microbial communities from Cape Town, South Africa - Thiocy_expt_1000_biof (version 2) | ecosystem: Engineered > Bioreactor > Thiocyanate-remediating >... | reverse complement strand
CTGGTGCGCGAGGCGGACCGGCGGGATCTGGGAATTCGTGTCTCAGGGTCGGGGCATTCCTTCACGCCGGTGGTCGGCACCAGCGGCCTGCTGCTGTCGCTGGAAAAGTTGAGCGGCGTGCAGAGCGTCGACCGGGAGCGCCGGCAGATCACCGTCGCTGGCGGAACCCGGATCAGCGAGGTGGGCAAGACCCTCAAGGCGCATGGCCTGTCGTTGACCAATCAGGGCGATATCGACAGCCAGGCCGTCGCCGGTGCCTTCACCACCGGCACCCATGGCACCGGGCTCAAGCTCGGCAACCTCGCCTCGTCGATCGCCGGCATGCGCATCGTCAAGGCGAACGGCGACATTCTCGACATCGACGGCAGCGACAGGGATCTGCTGCATGCCGCCCAGGTCTCGGTCGGAACGCTGGGCATCATCTCCTCGATGACGCTGAACGTCATGGATGCGTATAATCTGCACGAACGGCTCTGGCGGGACGATTTCGAGACCTGCATGGAGCGCCATGACGAACTGGCCGCGCAGCATCGGCATTTCGGCTTCTTCTGGTGCCCGACGCCGGAAAGCCGCCATCTCTATTGCCTGCCTGACACGTCCGCCGTCTCGACCACGAACAAGCTGGCCGATGTCTGCGAGATGAAGGTGATGGACATCACCGATGCCGCGCCGATGGAGCGCGAATTCGAAAAGATCGCCTACAGTTCCGAAGTCTATCCCATCGAATACGTCCCCAACTTCGTGGAGCTGGAATATGCGGTGCCGCTCGAACACGCCAAGGCCTCGGTCCGGGTGGTGCGCGACCTCATGCTCAACAAGCATACGAACTGCATCTATCCGATCGAATACCGCTTCACGGCCGGCGATCCCGCCTGGATGAGCCCCTTCCATCACCAGGACAGCATCACGCTTTCTGTCTCGGGCGGGCCGGGCATCGATTACTGGCCGTTCCTGAGGGATGTCGACCAGATCCTGCGCGGCTACAATGCCCGTCCGCATTGGGGGAAGATGCACTTCCTCGATACCGAAGACGTGACGCATCTCTATCCGCGCGCCAACGATTTCCGCGCCCTTCGCCGGGATCTCGATCCCGGGGGACGCTTCCTCAACGATCACCTCAGGATGTTGTTCGGATAGGGCATTTTCGCGGGGGACTTTCGCACGCCCGGCGCACCGCCGGGTGCGGTGATCGGCGCGGCCGCCGGTTTCGTCCATTGCCCGGCCATGTGTGGCGTCAATTGCCCTTTCCCGGCATGATCGAGGACAGAACCTGCCGCACCGTGCCGCGGATCACGCCTGTCCGTTCCGGTTCGCCGCGGATCAGCGATACCGTCAGGTTCCTCACCTGATCGATGGTGAGATGCGGGGGAAGCGGCGGCACCTCGGGATCGGTCTTCACCTCCAGAACGGCCGGCCGGCCGGCGGCAAGTGCTTCATCCCAGGCTGCGCCCAGGGCGTCAGGCGAGTCGACGAAGATGCCCTTGAGGCCGATCAACTCCGCGAAACGGTGATACGGCACGTCGGGAATGCGTTGCGAGGCGTCGAATTTTGGATCGCCTTCCATGACGCGCTGCTCCCATGTGACCTGGTTGAGATCCTCGTTATTGAAGACGCAGATGACGAAGCGGCTGTCGGCCCAGCCCTTCCAGTATTTGGCGACGGTGATGAGTTCCGCCATGTTGTTCATCTGCATGGCGCCGTCGCCGACCAGGCCGATCACCGGCCTGTCGGGATGGGCGAATTTCGCCGCGATCGCATAGGGAACCGCCGCACCCATGGATGCAAGCCCGCCCGACAGCGACGCCATCATGCCGCGCCGAAGCCTGACGTCGCGAGCATACCAGTTCGCGCAGGAACCGGAATCGCTGGTGACGATCGCACCGTCCGGAAGCCGCGGCGACAGTTCCCATGCGACGCGCTGCGGATTGACTGGGTTTGCGTCGGCCTTGGCGCGGTCCTCCAGCCGTTCCCACCAACGGGACGTCGATTTGGCAATGGTCTTGCGCCAGGCGTCGCCTTTCTGAACCAGCAGCGGCAGCAGCGCCCTCAGGGTTGCGCCGGCATCGCCGACGAGATTGACGTCCATGGGATAGCGCAGGGAGAGCATGCCGGGGTCGATGTCGATCTGCACCGCTTTCGCCTGGCCCTCCTCCGGCAGGAATTCTGAATAGGGAAAGCCCGAGCCGATCATCAGCAGCGTATCGCAGTCGCGCATGAGATCCCAGGACGGCTCGGTGCCGAGCAACCCGATGGAGCCGGTGACCCAGGGCAGGTCATCCGGCAGCACTGCCTTGCCAAGCAATGCCTTGGCCGCGCCGGCGCCCAGACGATCGGCGGTCTCGATGACAGCGTCCGTCGCGCCGAGGGCGCCGGCGCCGACGAGGATCGCCACGCGCTCGCCGGCATTGAGGATATCGGCCGCCGCCTGCAGGTCGTCCTGATGCGGGATGACGAGCGGCGCACGATAACCCACGCCGGAATGAAGCGTGCCGTGAACATGCGGCGGCTCCTCATAGGTCATGTCCTGCAGGTCGTTGGGCAGGATCAGGGCGGTGACGGTGCGTTTGGCCAGGGCGATGCGTATGGCGCGGTCGACGAGATGGCGCACCTGCGCCGGCACGGAGGCCTGATGCACGAAGCCGCCGGCGACATCCTTGAACAGCGCCGCGAGATCGACTTCCTGCTGGTAGTGCCCGCCCAGCGCCGTGCGCGCCTGCTGGCCGACGATGGCCAGAAGCGGCTGGTGATCGGCGCGCGCGTCGTACATGCCGGTGACAAGATGGGCGGCGCCCGGCCCCGAGGTTGCGATGCAGACACCGAGTTCGCCGGAGAATTTCGCATGGGCGGCCGCCATAAAGGCCGCCATCTCCTCATGGCGCACCTGCACGAATTCGATGCTGTTTCCGGCGCGATTGAGCGCACCGAACACGCCGTTGATCCCGTCGCCGGGATAGCCGAACATGCGCCGAACGCCCCATGCATGAAGCCGGGACACCAGGAAATCGCCAACGGTTTGAGACATGGCCGGGGGCCTTTCGTTTGCCAAAGGAGAAAATGAACTGCCTGGCTAACCCCGGATCCTCCAGGAGGTTCCAGCGGAGGACACATGCGTCGTTTCCACCGGAAACACATATGAAAACGCCCGGTCGTTCAGACCGGGCGTCAGGAAGCGGGATATGTCAGATGGGATTGGCGCTTTCGAAGTCGTCGCGCTGCCTGCCGCCGATGGCGGCGGCGACGGAGGCGACGAAGGCGCCGATCAGCAGGGCGATGAAGGTCATGATCGCCATGGTTGCTCCGGCCTTCCGGGCGGTATCGGCCGCTTCCTTGGCCTTCTGCGCGGCGGCGTCCGCCTGGGCGAGCACATCGTTCACCCGCTTTTCGGCTTCCGCCTGCGGCAGGCCGGTGTTGCGGGCGACGATCTGCGCCAGATAGGTCTTGTCGGCGGCGGGAATTTCACCGGCGGCGGCCCCGGCAAGCAGTATGCGCGATGCTTCCTGGCGGGCATCGGCCGGATTTGCCGGCGGCGTACCGGGCGCGGCGTTCTCGGCGGGACGGAACATCATATCGAGAAAATAGGCGCTCGGATCGGCATTGGCGGCGCTGGACGTCAATTGCTCGTTCGAGGCTGCTCCCTGTGCCGCGCCCTGGACCAGGCCCGATGTCACCGACGTCGCCGCCGATACGCCGCCGCCGATGAGCGAGGTCAGCGTCGAGCCAAGGACGGATGCCACAAAGACGGTGGCCAACGCCCAGGAAAGAAAGCCATGGGCGGTATCGCGGAAGAAGGTCTCGTCCTCATGAACGGAGGCCCAGCGGGTGCGCAGCCGGCCGGCGAGATAGCCCCCGAAGGCCGAGGCCAGCCACTGGATGACGATCAGCCAGATGGCGGCGGAAATCGCCACGGTTCCCGAAGAATAGCTTTCGCCCGAGAACGGCGACACCATGGTCAGGCCCAGGCCGGTGCCCAGGATGGTCAGCAGCAATGTCAGCGCCGTCGCGCCCACCGCCCCGGCAAAGACGGGCGCCCAGCGGACGGCGGAAGACGGCGAGTCGCCCGCCCCGGAGGGAAGGCGACCGATATCCTCTTGGATGATTGCCATGGATAAAGCTCCCAGAACATTTCCAGCCGAAGCGTGATCGCTTCGGCATCGGACAATGCGTCAAAAACAAAAAGAGAGAACATTTGCGGTGAACCCGTGTTCACCGCAAATGCCCTAGTGAGAAAACAGCGCGATCAGGATGATGATCGGAATCGGCACGCCGAGCAGCCAAAGTAGAATTCCGCGACCCATTCTGGTGTCCTCCAAATACAAGATTGCGTTGATTAACCCCTTGAGGGAGAACTAGTTCCAGCCCGTATGCGAAATTGCTGGCAGGGGCGCGGCGACCCGCCGCGAAGGCGGGGGCGGCAACTGCAGATGGCATGCGCCGGTCGCGTCCGATGGCCGCCTGAAACGATGGTAAGGCCAAATCCGCTCCCTCTCCGATTTGCATGGAAACCATGTGCTTTCCCGGAAGTTTAAGTGCTTGACCCTCAATTCCTGGAGCAGCATCATGACAGCTCGGCCGAACAAATCTCCCAGCATCGGTTTCGACAGCGGCCCGGCGGGAGGCTGGGGCTCCGCCCGGTCGGTCGGCGAGGTGCTGCTGCGCGAGCATATTCCCGTCGCCGGCCCGTCGCTGCTCAAGCATCAGAACAAGCCGGACGGCTACATGTGCGTCAGCTGCGCCTGGGCGAAGCCGGCCAAGACCCATCCGCTGGAATTCTGCGAGAACGGCGCCAAGGCGACCGCCTGGGAGGTGACGAGCCGGCGTGCCGACAGGGCATTCTTTGCAGCCCATACGCTTGCCGAACTGGAAGGCTGGCTCGATCACGATCTCGAGGAGCAGGGGCGGCTGACGTATCCGATGCGCTGGGATGCGGCAAGCGACACATATGTGCCGGTTTCCTGGGAAGACGCCTTCGCCGAGATCGGCCGCGAACTGAACGCCATCGCGCCGCAGCAGGTGGAATTCTATACCTCCGGGCGCGCCTCGCTCGAAACCTCCTACATGTACCAGCTCTTCGCGCGCATCTATGGCAGCAACAACCTGCCGGATTCCTCCAACATGTGCCACGAAAGCTCGTCGGTCGGCCTGCCGGAAAGCATCGGCGCCAGCGTCGGAACCGCCATTCTCTCGGATTTCCAGAATTGCGACTGCATCTTCTACATCGCCCAGAATGTCGGCACATCCTCGCCGCGCCTGTTGCACGACCTCCAGGATGCGGTCGATCGCGGCGTCAAGGTGGTGACCTTCAACATGCTGCGCGAGCCCGGGCTGGAGCGCTTCGTCAATCCGCAGGCGCCCGGCCAGATGCTGACCGGCAAGGAAACGCACATCTCCTCCAATTATTATCAGGTCAGGAACGGCGGCGATATCGCAGCGCTGTTCGGCATCGCCAAGGCGCTGATCGAGGCCGACGATGCCCTGCATGCGGTGCATTTCAGCAAGGTCTCGGGTTCGGACTCCGAACCGCGCGATCCGTCGAATGCCGCCGCCGTCGCCTTTGCCGCATCGGTGGCCGCCGCCGACAGGAAGCATGTGCTCGATCACGACTTCATCGCCGAGCATACCGCCGGTTTCGAAACCTTCGCCGAGGCGGCGCGGGCGTATGGCTGGGAAGAACTGGAATGGGTTTCCGGCCTGACGCGTGAACAGATGGTCGAGGCGGCCCGCATCTACGCCGCCTCCGATGCCGTGCTGATGGTCTACGGCATGGGGCTGACCCAGCAACTGATGGGGGTCGAGAATGTGCATATGGTTGCCAATCTCGCGCTGCTGCGCGGCAATATCGGCAAGCCCGGCGCCAATATCTGCGCGGTGCGCGGCCATTCGAACGTTCAGGGCCAGCGCACCGTCGGCATCACCGAAAAGCCGGGCCTCGCGCCGCTCGACAAGCTGCGTGACCTCTACCGGTTCGAGCCGCCGCGCTGGGAGGGGCACACGACGGTCGATGCCTGCCAGGCCATCCTGAAGGGTGAAACGCGGGCTTTCATCAGCCTCGGCGGAAATTTCCTGCGCGCCGCCCCCGAGACGGTTGCGATGGAAGCCGCCTGGCGCAAGCTGCGCCTGACGGTGCAGATCGCCACCAAGCTCAATCGCAGCCATGTCATCCATGGCGAGATCGCCTATCTCCTGCCCTGTCTTGGCCGTATCGAGCGCGACGAGCAGGCCGGCGGCCCGCAGGCGGTCTCGATGGAAAGCTCGGTGGCGCATTTCCACGGTTCGCGCGGCCGGGCGAAACCGGCCAGCCCCGAACTGTTGTCCGAGCCGGCCATCGTCGCCGGCCTCGCCAAGGCAACGCTCTCGCAAGGCGACGTGCCCTGGGATCGCTGGGTGGCCGATTATAGCGAGATCCGCGATGCGATCGAGCGGACCTATCCCGAGACGTTCAAGGATTTCAACTGGCGGCTGTTCCAGCCGGGCGGTATTGCGCGTCCCCTGCCGGCGCGGGAACGCAAGTGGGCAACCGGCAACGGAAAGGCCAATTTCATCACCCCGGACCGTCTCTTTCCCGAATTTCCGGCCGAGGCGGTTGGCGACGATGTCCTGCATCTTGCGACGCTGCGTTCGAACGACCAGTTCAACACGACGATCTATGGCTATAGCGACCGTTTCCGCGGCATCGACGGCACGCGGCAGGTGGTGTTCATGAATGCCGGGGATATCGCCCGGCTGGGCTTCGCCGATGGCGATATCGTCGACATGATCACGGCCATTGAACCGGAAACGCAACGCATCGTCCGTGGTTTCCGCATCGTCGCCTATGCCATTCCCAAGGGATGCTGCGGGGCCTATTATCCGGAAACCAACCCACTGTTTCCCTTGAGCCACCACAGCCCCAAGGCAAAAACCCCGTCCTACAAGCTGCTGCCCGTGCGTTTCGTCCGCTCGCGCACCATGCCCGCCAATTGAGCGGGCGGCATGTCCGGCTCACGCCGCCTCGGTTGACGTGGCGGTCGTCGCGGCCTAGTCAGCCGCGAGGGCCAAGCTCGGATCCGGCGATGATTTCCTGGAAGCGGGCGACGGCGGTATGATCCTGCCCGGTCCCCAGCGTCTTCTGGGCGGCGGACCATAACTCCAGGCAGAGGGAGGAGAACGGGGTCGTCGTATCGGTCTCCGACGCCACGTCCAGCGCGATCCCCAGATCCTTCACCATCAGGTCGAGGCCAAATCCGGCATCGAAGCGGCGCGACAGCACGAATTGCTTGAATTTCTTCTGGGTCGAGTTGTTCATGCCCGTGGAGGCGTTGAGCACGTCGACCATGGTTTCGGGGGAAAGGCCGAAGCGGCTGCCGATGAGCAATGCCTCGATGCCGATGAGGAAGCCGCCGGCGCTGACGAGATTGTTCAAGGCTTTCATGGCGTGCGCCGCGCCGACGCCGCCGACCACCGTCAGCGTGGAGCCCATGCGCGCGACCAGCGGGCGGATCGTTTCGAGGGTCGCGGCCTCGCCGCCGAGCATGATGGCGAGATCGCCGGTCTTCGCGCGCGGCACGCCGCCCGAAACGGGCGCATCGACCAGCGCGATATCCAGAGCGGCGAGGCGTTCGGCGATTTCGCGTGTGCGCGAAGGGGCGCCGCTCGACATCTCGACGACGATGCTGCCTGGCTTCAGCGAAGCGGCCAGGCCGTCAGCGCCGAAGAGAACGGTTTCGACGATACGGCTCGTCGGCAGCATGGTGACGACGATGTCGGACCGCGCGCCGACCTCCGCCGCCGATGCGGCGGGCGTCGCACCGATATCGGCGGCGACCTTGCGTGTCGTCCCGGCGTCGGCATCCAGCACGGTAAGGGCGTAGCCTCCCGCGGCGACGTTGCGCGCCATGGGGGCGCCCATGGCGCCGAGGCCGATAAAGCCGATTTTCGGCAGTTGCTGTTGCTGATTCATCTTTTCTTCATTCTCCTCGCTCGCGAATGCGCCGGCTCCTCGGGAAAACCGGTGGCCGGGTTTTTAAAATTGTATTACAGCATGACGATATGACATAGCAAGCGCATTCACGCGCAAGGGAGGTTCACCATGAACGACACGCGACAACCGCATTACGAGGTGCTGGCCCTGCGCTACGCGACGACGGACCTCAAGCGGCCACGCCATGAAAACTTCTTCCCCGGCATGGATCTGCACGAAGGGGACATGCCGCTCGATTATTATATCTGGCTCATTCGGGGCGAGGGCAGGGTCGTCGTCGTGGATACCGGCTTCGGTGCGGAGGCCGCGCGGATGCGCGGACGCATCCTGCTGCATGAACCCGCCGACCTGCTCCATCGTGCGGGCGTCGATGCGGCCGAAGTCTCCGATGTGGTTCTGACGCACCTGCATTATGATCATGCGGGCGGCCTGTCGGCGTTCCCGTCCGCCCGCTTTCATCTCCAGGACGATGAGATGCGCTTTGCGACGGGGCGTAGCATGCGGCATGCATGCCTGCGCGCGCCTTTCGAATGCCGCGATGTCACCCAGGCCGTCGAACTGGTTTTCGCCGACCGCATGATCTTTCACGACGGCGACGCGGCGATCTTTCCGGGCATCGAGCTATTCCGTGTTGGGGGGCATTCCGGCGGATTGCAGGTCGTGCGCGTCTCCACCGCGCGGGGCCGGCTGGTGCTGGCGTCGGACGCCTTTCATTTCAACGAGAACCGGTTGCGGCGAGCGCCTTTCCCGATCGTCCATCACCTCGGCGAAATGCTGGAGGGGTTCGTCCGCTGCGAGGAACTGGCCGGAAACGACGCCTCCCTGCTGATTCCCGGCCACGATCCTGAGGTTCGCCGCCGCTGGCCGTCCTTCGATGGCGATGCCCTCGACATCGTCAGGCTCGATCTCCCGCCAAAAACCGCAGAATGAATGATTATCGTATTGACGTCTTGTCATACAATATGTAAAAAGCCCTTCAAGAGGAATGGGAGTGCCTGACAATGCAATTGAATGAGACCGTCACGGCGCGGGGAACGACATTTGTCTTCGCCGGCGAATACGAGCCGGAATTCCGCCCCGCAGTCGACGCTTTCATCGGAAACTACGAGGTCGAGGAAGAGATCGGCTCCGCCTCGGCGCTCTATGTCGATGGCCGCAAGGTGTTCGATATCTGGGCCGGCTTTCGCGACGAGGCGAAGACAAAGCCCTGGGGGCAGGACACCATCGTCTGCATGATGTCGGTCGCCAAGGGCATTTCGGGCATCGCGTTCAATATCCTCATCGACCGGGGGCTCGTCGATCCGGATGCGCCGGTTGCGAAATACTGGCCGGAATTCGCGCAGAACGGCAAGGAAGGCATCCTTGTGCGCCATGTGCTCGATCACACCGCCGGCCTGCCGGTCGTTCTCGATCCGCTCTGGCCCGGCGCGATCTACGAATGCGACACCATCGTCGCCGCGCTCGAGAAGCAGGCGCCGCTTTGGGAGCCGGGCACGGTCGCGGCCTATCATATCCATACGCAGGGCAATATTCTCGGGGAAATCGTTCGCCGCATCACCGGCAAGCGTTATGTCCGCTTCATCCAGGACGAACTGATCGCGCCTCTGGGGCTGGATTATCGCATCGGCAATCTTTCCGAGGCCGATATCGCGCGTTGCGCGGATCTGGTGCCGACGGTGGAAGGTACGCTTTTCGCCCGCAAGGACAGCGACCCGGATTCGCTTCTCGCCAAGGGTTTTCTCCAGCATCCGCGCGAGCCGATCAACGTCACGCTCAATTCGCATGGCTGGCGGACGGCGGAAATCGCCAGCGCCAATGGCCACGGCACGGCGCGCTCGGTTGCCGCGATCTACGGCATGGTCGCACGCGGCGGAGAACTGGACGGTGTGCGCATCATGCAACCGGAAACGGTTCGCGACATGCTCGCCGAGCAGCATAACCAGACCGAGCAGATGCAGCAGCGCCCCTATCACCAGGGCCGTGGGATTCTTCTCAACACGGAGCAATCCGTGTGGATGGGACCGAACCCGCACGCCTTCGGGCATCACGGCTTCGGCGGCTCGATCGGCATGGGCGATCCCGATGCGAAGATCGGTTTTTCCTATGCCTGCAACAAGATGCACACGCGCCCGGATAACGGCCCGCGCGCGCGCCGCATTATCGAAGCCGTCTACAACATCCTGTGAGCGGGCCTGTGGTGACGTCATTGAGACGGTGGGGGGCGGTGCCGGGGCGTGCGGCGGGTAGGGCCAAGCCTGTAGTCCCTAGCAGGGAGCACCGGCTGCGGAGTGTAGCGTTTCGAGGCCGGACGGCGCCACAGGCCTCGCTGTGGGCCCGCCGGTCTGGCGGGGTGGGCTACGGCATGGATGTCGGCGATGCGCAGAGCACCGCCGCCGCCGCGCGGTATGTGGAGGACAATGTCGGACCGGTCTCGGGGCTCGCCTGCGTGGCGGCGCATCTTGAAAACCCGCATCGGCCGGAGGCGCAGGATCCCGTCGAATGGGACGACATTGTTCGCGTCAACCTGACGGGCACGTTCCGGACCATGGTCGAGTTCGGTCGCGGCATGCTGGCGCGCCGAACGGGTTCGATCGTCAATGTGGGTTCGATTACGGCGTTCAATTCGTCGCCGCTTCAGGCCTATGGCCCCACCAAGGCCGGCATCATCAACATGTCGCGCAATTTCGCGGTCGCCTGGGGGCGGAACGGCATTCGGGTCAATACCGTCTGCCCCGGCCCGACCCGGACGCCGGCGGTGGAGGCAAGCTATGCGCGCGGTGAGCGCAGCCCGGAAACGATGATCCGCACGACAGCGCTCGGGCGTCTGGTAAGCCCGGTCGAAGTTGCGAATGCCATTGCCTTTTTGCTGTCGAGCGAGGCTTCGGCGATCACGGGTATTGAGCTGTCGGTGGATGCCGGCGTTCTCGCTTCGCAGCTCTGGTCGATGTATGGCGGCGTGCCGGAAGTGGCGGTCTGAGGATAGCCGGTGACGTCGCGCGCAGGGAGGAATGAATGACGGGTGAACTTGAAAGACAGGTCGTGCTGATCACCGGGGCCGGTCGCGGCATCGGCCGCGCGGCAGCGGAACTTCTCGCGCAGCGCGGGGCTGCCGTCGGCGTCGTCGATGTCAATGCGGACGATGCGCTTGCGGTCGCGGATGCGATCCTGGCTGCAGGTGGCAGGGCGCTGGCGCTGCCCGCCGACGTCAGCGACAGGGCGGCCGTGCTGGCTGCGGCCGAGCGCCTTGCCGGGCAGTTCGGTCCGCTGACGGGGATCGTCAACAACGCGATGTGGATCCGCTACGGCGCCGTCGAAGGCGTCGAGGAAGACGTTCTCGATCGCATGCTGGCGGTGGGCGTGAAGGCGGCTTTCTGGGGTACGCAGGCGCTTCTGGCGCATGGAGCGGCCGAGGGTGGCGCTATCGTCAACATCTGCTCTCCGGTCGCCGATCTCGGCATGGCCAATACCGCCTCCTATACGGCGGTGAAGGGTGCGATCGGCGCGCTCACCCGGCAGCTTGCCGTGGAATTGGGCGGGCGCGGCATCCGGGTCAATGCGGTGACCCCCGGCGCGGTGCCGACCCCCGGCGCGCGTGCCATCGTCAACGAGGACGGCTATGCGATCCGGCGCAGGCAGACGCCGCTCGGGCGCCTGGGCGAGGAGCGGGAGATCGCGGCCGGCATCGCATTCCTGATCGGTCCGGATGCGAGCTTCGTGACCGGCGAGATCCTGCATGTCGACGGCGGAATCTCCGTCAGGTCGATGTAAGGCACTCGCGGCCGGGAGGAAGACCCGGCCGGCCTCATTCGAATTCTCATCATCCGCGTGGCGCAGCAGGTTTCGCCGCGAAGATCGGTTTTACCCAAAATTCTTCGGCGCGAAGGTCGAGCCGAAGCGGTTCAGGCAGGGAAGTGGACATGTCTAGCAAATCCGGAAACGAAACCATCGACGATATGTTCGCGCGCGGCCTGGCGCTTCGCAGGCAGGTGCTCGGGCCGGAATATGTCGACAAGTCGATCGCCAACGCCAACGAATTCATGTCGGCTTTCCAGCGCATCACCACCGAATGGTGCTGGGGCTATGCCTGGGGGCGCGACACACTGGAACTCAAGACCCGCAGCATGCTCAATCTGGCGATGCTGACGGCGCTGAACCGGGCCGCCGAGATCAAGCTGCATGTTCGCGGCGCCGTCAACAACGGCGTCACCGCCGAGGAAATCCGCGAGGTCCTGCTGCATGCCACCATCTATTGCGGCATTCCGGCAGGCCTGGACGCCTTCAAGGCGGCCAACGAGATCCTGGTGGAAATGAACGTGATTTCCCCGCGGGCGGACGAAAAGCAGTGATCACGCCGCGGTTATGAACGACCGTCATACGGTCCGTATGACGTCTTCGAATGCTATCCATGGGAGGATGGGAAATGCAGAAAATTTCGAGGCCCGGATTTGTCGCCACGCGCCGGCAGGCGATCAAGAGCATTGTCGGCGGGGCGGCCGCGGTGCTCGCCGCGCCCTACGTGCATCGCGCCTATGCGGCGGATGACACGATCAGGATCGGCTATATCGACCAGTTCACCGGGGCGCGCGCGAATTTCGCCGAAAGGGCCCCCTGGGTCATCGACCAGATCAAGGCCCATACCAAGGATGGCCTTGTTATCGGCGGCAAGACCTATGCCGTGGAAATCCTGTCCCGTGACAGCCAGTCCGACCCGAACCGCATGGGCAGCCTCGGCAACGAACTGGTTTTGCGCGAAGACGTCGACCTGCTGCTGATCGCCGATGGACTGGCCGCGCCGGCCCTCGAAATCTGCGACCAGAACGGCACGCCGGGCATTTCGACGATTCTTCAATGGGAGCCATTTTATGCGGCGCGCGGCTCGAGCCCCGAAAAGGGCTATCCGTGGAGTTTCCTGTTCTTCTGGAGCGGCGCCGACATCATCAAGAACTATACCGGGATGTGGGACGCGTCCGGCATCGAGAAGGTCGTCGGCACGTTCTACGAGGACAATGATTTCGGCCGCAGCTTCTCGGGCGGCATGACCGCGTCCCTGCAGGGCGCGGGCTTCAAGGAGGTCCCCGGCGGCCTCTTCAAGGAGCAGGTCGACGATTTTTCCAACCAGGTGGCTGCCTTCCGCGAGGGTGGCGCCAAGATCGTGACCGGTCTGGTCTTCCCGCAGCATTTCGCGACCTTCTGGGGTCAGGCCCAGCAGGCCGGGCTGGAGCTCGAGGCCGCGACGATTGCCGCCGCCTTCGTGTTCCCGAGCGGCGTCGAGGTGCTTGGCGACCAGGGCGCCGGCATGTCGACGGAGATCTGGTTCAACCGTCAGCTTCCCTTCAAGTCGAGCCTCAACGGCCAGAGCGCCGACGAATTCTGCACGGCCTATGAGCAGGCGAGCGGCAAGCAATGGGCGCAGCCCATGGGCTACGAGCATGCGATCTGGGAAGTGGCGTTTGCCGCGCTCAAGGCCTCGGGCAACCCGAAGAACCGGGCCGCCGTGCGCGACGCCATTGCCGATCTCGATCTCGATACGATCATCGGCAAGGTCGACTTCCGGAATTCCAGCATGAAGTCGGTCGCCAATACCTGGGTTACGATGGGGCAATGGCATAAGAATCCGGCCGGCAGCAAATTTCCCTACGAACTCTACGTGACCAACAACGTCACCGCTCCGCAGGTTCCGATCCAGAAGGAATTCCTGCCGCTGTCGAAGTTCCGCTGATCGCGGAACGCCGAGGGAGGGCTGGGCCGCGCGCCCGGCTCTCGCTGCTTTTAATTCATGGAGGCCAGGGTGGAATCCGTTCTGCTTGCCGAAGGCGTAAGCCAAAGCTTCGGCTCGATTACCGTTGCCGACAACCTGACTTTTTCCGTCGGGCGTTCCGAATGCCTCGGCATCATCGGGCCGAACGGCGCGGGCAAGACGTCCGTCTTCAACATTCTCGCCGGCATTATCCGGCCCCGCTCGGGACGGGTTCTGCTGGCGGGCAACGATGTGACGCACCGCTCGCAATACGAGCGGACGCGACTGGGCATCGGGCGCACCTACCAGGTGCCGCAACCCTTCGGGCTGCTGTCCGCCTATGAGAACGTGCTGGCGGCCGCGACGTTCGGCGGCGGCAAATCCGGGCGGGAGGCAGCCGATTTCGCCTTTGAAACCCTGAAGCGCTGCGGTCTGGCCGCCCGCGCCGACACCTTGGCCGGCTCTTTGCCGCTTCTCGATCGCAAGCGGCTGGAACTTGCTCGCGCGATGGCGCTGCAACCCAAGGTGCTGCTTCTCGATGAAATCGCGGGCGGGCTCACCGAGGCGGAAGTCCGCCATCTCGTGCAGCTCATCCTGTCCATCAAGCCCGGCCTGGCAATCGTGTGGATCGAGCATGTCACCCATGCCCTTTCGGCCGTCGCGGACCGGATTCTCGCCGTCAACGCCGGCAAGGCCATCGCCGAGGGCGCGCCCGCCGCCGTGATGGCCGATGCCGCCGTCCAGGAAATCTACATGGGAGCCATCATCGATGTCCCTTCTGAAGGTTGACGAACTCGACGTCTTTTACGGGGATTTCCACGCGGTGCGCGGGGTCAGCCTCAAGGTCGACGAGGCGCAGACGGTCGCCATCATCGGCGCCAACGGCGCGGGAAAATCCACGCTTCTTCAAGCCATTACCGGCCTCAACATGCAAAAACGCGGCGCGGTGACCTTCGACGGCAAGGATATCGGCCGGATGCGCGCCGATCTCATCGCCCGCAACGGCGTGACCATGGTGCCGGAAGGCCGCCGCCTGTTCGGCTCGCTGTCGGTCGAGGACAATCTCCTCGTCGGCGGCTCGAGCGGGCGCAAGGGCCCGTGGACGCTGGAGGCGGTCTACCGGCTGTTTCCGCGGCTTGGCGAACTTCGCAAGATGCAGTCCTCGACGCTATCGGGTGGGCAGCAGCAGATGGTGGCGCTCGGCCGCGCCCTGATGACCAATCCGCGCCTGCTGCTCTGCGACGAGATATCGCTCGGCCTCGCGCCGAAGATTATCGGCGACATCTACCGGTGCTTCGACGCCATTCGCGAAAGCGGCGTTTCGATCGTGATCATCGAGCAGAACGTGGCGCAGGCCTGCAATGCCTCCCAGCATGTCTATTGCCTGCTGGAGGGAAGGATCAGCCTGGAGGGCGATCCGCGCAAACTGGCCATGGACGACATCACCGCCGCCTATTTCGGAACGGAGCAGCACGCATGATCTGGCTGGAAACCATCGCCAACGGCATTCTTCTCGGCGGCCTCTATGCGCTGATCGGGCTTGGATTGGGCTTTGCCTTCGGCGTCATGCGCGTCGTCAACGTCGCCCAGGGCGATTTCATCGTCGCGGCGGCGTTCATCGGCCTCTATCTCTATCCATGGACGCCGCTGCACCCCATTCTCGTCATCGTTCCGGTGGCGCTGATCGCGTTCGGGATCGGCATCCTCCTGCAGCGGGTGCTGATCAACCGGGTGCTCGGTCATGACCAGATCCCGCAGATTCTGCTGACCTTCGGCCTCGCCATCGTCCTCAGGAACGGCATGGTCTCCTGGTTCGGAGCCAACAGCCAGTCGATCAATGTCGGCAACATGCGTTTCTGGGGCTTCGATTTTCTCGGCATGCGCCTCGGCGTATTGCCGGTCCTGGTTCTGGTCATCGCGATCATGCTTTTCGCGGCATTGCGTTTCTGGCTGAATACCTCGCGCATGGGCCGGATCATCCGCGCCACCGCCGACGACCATCAGGTGGTGCAGCTTCTCGGCGTGAACTACCGCAACGTCTACGCGATCGCCATGGGCATCGCATTGGCTCTTTCGGCGGTCGCCGGCGTGCTGCTCGCCATGCGCGGCTCTTTCACGCCCTATTCGGGCGCCGACCGACTGCGGATCGCCTTCGAGGTGGTCGTCATCGGCGGACTCAAAACCCTCTCTGGCGAAATGATTTTCCGACCGACCCTCGCCGGCACCCCGCCAAGGACATAGATTCTAGGCCCCTCCCCACGGCGCTGAACAACTACTCTCACGATAGTCACACCGGTCCCTCCCGCACGCGCCATGTGGCGATCGCCGCCGCCGTCTGCTTCGTCGCGCTCGCCGTGACGCCGATGTTCGTCTCGCAGGGAAACCTGCGGCTGATGATCGAGATCTTCACGGTGTTCGCCTTCGCGCAGAGCTGGAATTTCCTGGCCGGTTATGTCGGGCTGATGTCGTTCGGCCAGCAGCTCTTCATCGGGCTCGGCGCCTATTTCCTGTTCGTGACGTCGAATGCCTACGGCATCAATCCCTTCTGGCTGCTGCCGCTGGTCTTCGTGCTCTGCGGATTGTTCGCAGCCGCGGTCGCGCCCTTCGTCTTCCGCCTGCGCGATGCCTATTTCGCCATCAGCATCTGGGTGATCGCGGAAATCGTCCGGCTCTACATTTCGCAGAAGGATTCGCTCGGTTCCGTCAGCGGCCTTCCGCTGATGGTCACGCGTGACATGGACCGGACGGTCGTGGCTGTGAGCAACTTCTATGTCGCCGCCGGCCTCGCCTTCCTGGGCGTCTTCGGGCTCTACTGGCTCGCCCGCCGCCGGATCGGACTGGCGCTCGCGGCCGTGCGCGACAATGAGGGCACGGCCGCAGCCGTTGGCATCAATGTCTGGTGGACGCGCTTCTTCGGCTTCGTGCTCGCCGGGGGCTTCGCCGGCGTCGCGGGCGCGACCTACTACATGTCGGTCTTCCACGTCGAGCCCGGCGGAGCCTTCGACCCCAACTGGATGGTCGTCATGCTCTTCATCGTCATCATCGGCGGCGTGGGAACCGTGGAGGGACCGATCATCGGCACGGCGATCTACTTCCTGCTGCGCGCCTGGCTGTCGGGAACCGGCAACCTCTATCTGATGCTGCTCGGCGCGGCCGCCGTGGTGACGATGCTCGTCGCCTCCAAGGGGCTCTGGGGCATCGTGACGAAACGATACGGCTTCGAACCCTTCGCGACGCGTCGGCCGTCGCCGAACAAGCCCTGATCCAATCCAAGGAGAACCACCATGGCCACCAGGCTCGACAACAAGCGGATCGTCGTCATCGGCGCCGCAACCGGCATCGGCCGCGCGGCGGCGGCGGCGGCGATCGCCGAAGGTGCCCGCGTCGTCATCGGCGATTTTGCCGCCGAGGCCGGGGCACGCACGGCGGAGGAACTTGGCCCCGATTGCCGCTTCGTCCAATGCGACGTCTCGGACGAGGCGAGCGTCAAGGTGCTGTTCGAGGAGGCGATCGCCTTCCTCGGCGGCCTGGACGGCCTGGTGAACAATGCGGGCCTGCAGAAGGCGGGACCGGTCGAGAGCTTCAGCGTCGCGGACTGGGACAGCCTGATGGGCGTCAACGCGCGCGGGGTGTTTCTGGCCACGCGCGAAGCCATCCCGCATCTCAAGGCCGCCGGCGGCGGGTCCATCGTCAATACCGCATCGCTGGCCGCAAAGCGCGGCGGGCCGGGGGTGGGCGCCTACGCCGCCTCCAAGGGAGCGGTGATGGCCTTCACGACCGCCTGCGCCCTTGAACTCGCCGCCGACAACATCCGGGCAAATTCCATCTGCCCCGGCTTCATCGATACGCCTTTCAACAATCCGGCGATCGCTTTCCTCGGCGGTCGCGAGGCGCAGGAAAAGCTCGTGAAGGCCTGGGTGCCGCTCGGCCGGCAGGCGACGCCGCAGGAGATTGCGCCGCTCTATACCTTCCTTCTGTCGGACGAGGCCTCCTATGTGACGGCGCAGGCCTATTCCGTCGATGGCGGCGTCTATAACTGAGGCGGACCAGATATCATGATGCAGACAGAATCCGAGCAGTTCGACTATATCGTGATTGGCGCCGGTTCGGCCGGCGCGGCCGCCGCTGCGCGGCTCGCCGAGGACGCCGATGTCAGCGTTCTGCTTCTGGAAGCAGGCGGCATGGACTGGCATCCCGGTTTCCGGTTGCCGCTTCTGATGGGGGCGTTCATCAAGTCGGGCGTCTACAACTGGAACTATGAGACCGAGCCTGAGGAAAATCTCGGCGGACGGAAAATTCCGTGGCCGCGCGGCAAGGTCATCGGCGGCTCCTCGACGCTCAACGGTATGGTCTACATCCGGGGCGTGCCGTCGGATTACGACACCTGGGCGCAAATGGGCCTGAAGGGCTGGTCCTGGGACGAGGTCCTGCCTTTCTTCCGGAAGTCGGAGGGGCATGAGGACCGGCGCGACAGCCACCACGGAACGGCAGGGCCGCTGAATGTCGGCCGGGCGCGCGGCCGCAATCCGCTGGCGCAGGTGTTCATCGAAGCGGGACGCCAGGCCGGTTACCCGGTCAATGACGACTTCAACGGCCCCCGGCAGGAGGGCTTCGGCTATTACGATTTCACTATCAAGAACGGCAAGCGTTTCGGTACGGCCCGCGCCTTCGTCCGCCCCGCCATGGCGCGAAAGAACTTCAGGCTTGTCACCCACGCCCTGACCTCCCGCATCGTCATCGAGGACGGCAGGGCGGCGGCGGTGGAATATATCCGGGGCGGGACCCGGCAGATCGCCCGGGCCCGCCGCGAGATCATTCTGTGCGGCGGCGCGATCAACTCGCCGCAAATCCTCATGCTGTCCGGCATCGGCGCGGCCGATGAGCTCAGGGCGCTTGGCATTGCGCCTGTGATGGATCTGCCGGGCGTCGGGCGAAACCTCCAGGACCATTTCGACTGCGCGCTCGTCTACGAATCTCCCGCGCCGGTGTCGCTTTACCGGCAGCTCCGCATCGACCGCGTCGCGCTTTCGCTGGCGCAGGGCATGCTGACCGGCAAAGGCCCGGCGACGGTTTTCCCCTATGAGGGCGGCGCCTTCATCAAGGTCCAGCCGGGCGCGCATGATCCCGACATCCAGATCCATTTCATGCATGGCCGCGAGGATACGGCGCGGGTTCACCTGCTTGCCGGCGGCCGGCCGGAACGAAAGCACGGCTTTACCGTCCGCGTGTCGCCCTTGCGTCCGGAAAGTCGCGGATCGATCCGGCTTCGTTCCGCCGATCCGCGTGTCGCGCCACTCATGCAGGCGAACTATCTCGATGCGGAATACGATGTGGAAACGACGATTGCCGGTGTCCGCGCCATGCGGAAGGTCATTGCGCAGCCGGCATTCGACGGCTATCGCGGCAGGGAAATATGGCCGGGACCGGGCGTCGAGTCGGACGCCGACTTCCGGGCCTGGCTGAAAGCCGCCGGCGGCACGACCTTCCATCCGAGCGGCACCTGCGCCATGGGCGTCGGCCCGGACGCGGTTCTGGATGAAAAGCTGCGGGTTCGCGGCGTGACCGGCCTGCGCGTCGCCGACGCCTCCGTCATGCCGCGCGTCGTCAGCGGCAATACGAATGCGGCCTGCATCATGATCGGTGAGCGCGCGGCCGAGTTTGCCAAGGAGGCGCGTCGGGCATGAGTGTGGTATCGGCAGGACAGTTTGACTATATCGTCATCGGAGCAGGCTCTGCCGGGGCCGTCCTGGCCAATCGGCTCTCCGAGGATGCGGGGACGAAAATCCTCGTCCTGGAGGCGGGGCCCGACGAGCGGGTGTTCGCCAGCCGCGCGCCTGCCGCCTTCGTGCGCCTTTTCGGAACGAACCGCGTCTTTCCCTACGTCTCTGGACGCGAGCAGGATGCCGGTGGCCGCCATATCCATGTGCCGCAGGGGCGCATGCCGGGCGGAAGCAGCTCGATCAATGGCATGATCTATATTCGCGGCGACGCGAAGGATTATGACGACTGGGCGGCGCAGGGCTGCGAGGGCTGGGGGTATGCGGACGTGCTGCCCTATTTCCGCAAGTCCGAACGAAACGATCGCATTGCCGACGCTTTCCATGGCGCCGACGGGCCTCTTTCCGTCACGGACATACCCCACCACCATCCGCTCAACAGCGCCTTCGTGCGGGCGGCCCAGCAGGCCGGCATTGCCTACAATCATGACTTCAACGGCGCCGCGCAACTCGGCGTCGGCTATTTCCAGGTGACCCAGGAAAATGGCGAGCGCGCCAGCACCGCGCGCGCCTATCTCCGGCCCGCCCTGTCACGCGGCAATATCGCACTGCGGTTGGAAGCGACGGTCGAGCGCGTCGTTCTCGAAAACGGCAGCGCGAAAGGCGTGCGCTGGCGGCAGGGGCAGGAGACGCACGAGGCGCAGGCCACCCGTGGCGTCATCGTGTGCGCCGGGGCCCTCGGCTCGCCGAAAGTGCTGATGCTTTCGGGTATCGGCCCGGCCGCGCATCTGTCCGAGCAGGGTATCGATGTGCTGCACGACCTGCCGGGCGTCGGCAGAAATTTCCAGGACCATCTGCAAATCCCGAATTACTACGCGACGCGCGCGCCGATCAGCCTTCTCGGTCAGGACAAGGGCCTGAACGCGATCCGCCACGGGCTGCAATGGCTTCTGTTCCGCAGCGGCCTCCTGACCTCGAACGTCGGTGAGGCAGCGGCCTTCGCCGATCTCGACGGCGATGGGCGGGCCGATGTACAGATCCATTCCTTCCCGGTCTTCGTGCCCGATCACGAGAGACCCGCACCGGATGGGCATTTCTTCTCGATCAGCCCGTGCGACCTCAGGCCGAAATCCCGCGGCGAGGTTCTGCTCGATGGCAAGGATCCGAACCGGCAGGTCAGGCTCGTCGCCAACGCGCTTGCCGATCCGGCTGATGTGGCGACCCTCGTCAAAGGCCTGAAGCTCTGCCGGGCAATCGCCAGGACGCCGGCGCTTTCGGCCTATCTCGGCGCCGAATACGCCATTGGCGGCACGCCGGACGACGCCGACGACATCCTGGCGGATTATGTCCGCAACTACGTGAAGACGGTCTACCATCCCGTCGGAACCTGCCGCATGGGGACCGGACCCGACGCGGTGGTGACGCCGCAGCTTCACGTGCGCGGCCTCGACAAGCTGTATGTGGTCGATGCATCCGTGATGCCCGCCATCGTCAGCGGCAACACCAATGCCCCGACGATCATGATCGCGGAGCGCGCGGCCGATCTCATCCGGGGAAAGACGCCGCTCTCGCCTGCCTGAACGGCAGAACCCACGAAACCTTGACCGATAGGGGAAAACGAATGGCGCTTGTGTTGCAGAAAGCCAGCCTGACCATGGACGCGGCGCGACGGATCGCCGAGGCGGCCGTCGCCAGAGCGGAGCAGGATGGCTTGAAGATCGCGGTCGCGGTCGTCGATCAGGAAGGCGCGCCGCTGGCGCTGTTGCGCATGGACGGCGTGCCGGCGCCGATCGCCGAATTCGCGCTCGACAAGGCCTATACCGCGGCCGTCACCGGCGCGAAGACGAAGGATTTCTTCGAGCACATCGATTCCAGCCCGGCGCTACGGCTGGGCCTGATCAGCCGGTCGCGGCTCCTGGTCTGGGGCGGCGGCGTGCCGGCTGGCGTGGATGGCCAGATTGCCGGCGGCGTCGGGGTGTCGGGCGGTCCGGAAGAGGCCGATATCGCCTGCGCGCAACATGCCCTTGATGCGGTACTTGGCGGCTGAGCATTTCCTGCCGAAGGGCATCGCTTCGGCGCTGGACAATGGCATAAGAACAATCGGATAGATCATTTCCGATGAACTCGTGTGTACCGGAAATGCTTGGGTGTTCAACTTTCGCTAGAGGGCGACTTTATAATTCCGGTTGATGTTTATTGACATACAACATGACAGTATGAAATGCTTCCTGGCAATGCAGCGCTTGAGTCGCGCAGGGAAGCGGGAGGCGAGACTTCACGCCGGTGCGGAGTACCTAGATGTCCGTGATCAAAAGCGGCGCAGACGAGTCGTTGCGTATCCAGAGCCTTCCGGGCTTGCGCGAACAGGTTGCCGAACGCCTCAGAATGGCTATCGCGACAGGCCGCTTTCCACCTGGAGCACGCCTGATCGAGCGTGAACTATGCGAGATGCTTGGCGTATCGAGAACCTCGCTGCGGGAGGCCTTGCGCGAACTCCAGACGGATGGCCTCATCACGTTGCAGCCCAACAAGGGGCTCAGCGTCAGCGTCGTCACGGCTGAAATTGCGCAATCCATCTATCAGGTTCGCGCCGCGCTCGAGGGTTTGGCGGCGCGCCTGTTCGCGCGTCATGCCTCGGATGAGCAGATCCGGGCATTGCGCGAGAGCGTCGATCGCCTGGCCGAGGTGTACCAGGACTTCTCCGCCGATGCCTTTATTGCGGCAAAGACCCGTTTCTACGACATTCTTCTTGAGGGGGCGGGTAACGAGGTTGCCGCCGACATGCTCAAGCGCATTCATACGCGCGCCTCGCAGCTTCGGGTCGTGTCCCTGTCGAGCGCCTCGCGCGCAAAGCAGTCGATCCGCGAATTAAGTGAGTTCCTCGACGCGCTGGAGGCGCGGGACGAGGAACTCGCTTATCGGCTTTGCGTCGCGCATATCGAGGCCGCCGCCACCGCCGCGTTGAAATCGATCGGTCAACCCCGCTCCGCGCCGCTGTAAGGAAACCCGCTTCGGGAAATCCGGTAGTTCGCCCGTCGCGTTCCGCGCGAACCGTATCAGGGCCGGATTGACGCTGCGAAGCCTCGGACCGTCGCATGTTGCTCATGAAGGCGACGCGTTGACAAGCCAGCGCCGCCCGATGTCCTTGCCGTCGAGCGTGATCTGGTCGGACAGGGCCGTTTGAGGCCGGCGAGCAGGCGTAGCCGCGAGGTCTTTTCCGATCCGTTCGGCCCCAGCAGGACGAGCATCCTGCCCGGCTCCACGGCAAACGAGCTGCCGTCGATCACAATCTTCGTCCCCCGCCTACCAGCCGGCAAAGCGGGAGAGGACGGCGTCGGGCACGCTGGAGAGGCTGGCGAAAGCCTGGTCAAGCAAGTCCGCCGCCTGGTGGATGTCGGCTTCCGTCATCGTCAGGGGCGGCGTCATTTCGAGGACGTTGCCGTTCATGCCGACGTAGTAGACAACGAGGCCGAGTTCGTAGGCGCGGTAGATGAGCCTGGCCGTCTCGGCCCTTGCCGGTTCGCGGCTGCGCCGGTCGCGGACGAGTTCCACACCGCAGGC
>Ga0066256_1002149_pt1 | contig 23015 bp, 21 predicted proteins | sample ThiBio_1000_biof_FD_87107 | JGI IMG/M metagenome (GOLD analysis project Ga0066256, IMG submission 87107) | Wastewater bioreactor microbial communities from Cape Town, South Africa - Thiocy_expt_1000_biof (version 2) | ecosystem: Engineered > Bioreactor > Thiocyanate-remediating >... | reverse complement strand
ATCCGGCCTTCACATGCCGTTGTTAGCCACCCCGCGGCTCCCGGTGGTTCGTTTGTCGAGCGACAGGTGAAAGCCATTCCTCACCTCGACTAATGGGAGTTCTTCCGATGGTCCACACCAAGATCGCGGCCGGCCTGCTCGCCGGTGTCGCGCTGGCCCTCTCCAGCAGCGCTGTCCTCGCTCAGACCGAAGTCACCTGGTGGCACGCCATGGGCGCCGAGCTCGGCGAACGGCTCGAAGCCATCGCCGCCGATTTCAACGCCAGCCAGACTGAATTCAAGGTCACGCCGGTGTTCAAGGGCAGCTACCCCGAGACGCTGACCGCTGCCATCGCGGCGTTCCGCGCTGGCGAGCAGCCGGCCATCGTTCAGGTCTTCGAAGTCGGCACGGGCACCATGATGGCCGCCAAGGGCGCCGTCTACCCGGTGCACCAGCTGATGGCCGACAACAACGAGCCGTTCGATCCGTCGAGTTTCCTCGCCCCGGTCGTCGGTTACTACACCGACACCGCCGGCAACATCCTGTCGATGCCGTTCAACTCATCGACGCCGATCATGTACTACAACAAGACCGCCTTCGAGAAAGCCGGTCTCGATCCCAACGTCGCGCCCAAGACCTGGGCCGAAGTCGAAGCCTTCTCGAAGAAGATCAAGGATTCCGGCGCTGCCGCCTGCGGCTTCACCTCCGGCTGGATCACCTGGGTGCAGACCGAGAACCTGTCGGCCCTGCACGACGTGCCCTACGGCACGCTGGAGAACGGCTTCGGCGGCCTCGCGACGGAGTTCCAGTTCAACGGTCCCGTGCAGGTCAAGCATTGGGAAAACCTGAAGCGCTGGGCCGATGAAGGCATCTTCCAGTATGGTGGTCCGGTCGGCGGCAACGATGCGCCCACCAAGTTCTATGCGCAGGAATGCGCGATCTACATGAACTCGTCGGCCTCTCGCGCCGGCGTCATCGGTAACGCCAAGGATTTCGAAGTCGGCTTCGCTCCGCTGCCGTTCTACGACGACGTGATCGCCGAGCCGAAGAACTCCATCATCGGCGGCGCCACCCTGTGGGTGCTCAACGGCCAGTCCCCGGAAGTCTACAAGGGCGTGGCGAAGTTCTTCACCTACCTCTCGACCTCCGAAGTCCAGGCAGCCTGGCACCAGGCGACCGGCTACCTGCCGATCACCAATGCCACCTATGAACTCGGCAAGGAGCAGGGCTACTACGCGGCCAATCCGGGCTCGGACATCGCCATCAACCAGATCACCCGTGGAACGCCGTCGGTGAACTCGAAGGGCGTTCGCTTCGGCAATCTGAGCCAGGTCCGTGATGCCATCGACTCCGAGTTTGAGGCGATGCTCGCCGGCCAGAAGTCTGCCCAGCAGGCGCTCGACGCCGCGGTTGCCGCCGGCAACCAGATCCTGCGCGACTTCGAAGCCGCCAATCAGTAACGACCAGACGAGGCCCGGGGCATTGCCCCGGGCCTTTTCCGTGGCTCGGGGCCGTCACAATACGGCACGGGCATGACGCGGCGGGGCTACGCGGATGCAATCGAAGCGAACGGTCTTTCCCCACAAGGGGCTGCCCTACCTGCTGCTGGCGCCGCAGCTGGCGATCACCATCGTCTTCTTCCTCTGGCCTGCGGGGCAGGCGCTGAAATCCTCGTTCGAGCGCGAAGATCCCTTCGGCTTCAGGACCACGTTCATCTGGTTCGACAATTACACGCGCCTGTTTGGCCAGCCCGACTACCTGTTGGCGCTCGGCCGCAGCGCCGTCTTCGCGGTCAGCGTCACCCTGCTGGCAATGAGCGTCTCGCTACTGCTTGCCGTGGCGGTCAATCGGCTGCTGCGGGCCGGCAAGGTCTACACCACCCTGCTTGTCTGGCCCTATGCCGTGGCTCCGGTCGTCGCCGGCATTCTGTGGTGGTTCATGTTCAACTCAACCATCGGCATCCTGCCCTATCTGCTGGGCCAGGCCGGGATTGCCTGGAACCACCGGATCAACGGCGACCAGGCCATGTTGCTGGTGGTGCTCGCCGCCACCTGGAAGCAGATTTCATATTGCTTCCTGTTCTTCGTCGCCGGCCTGCAATCGGTGCCGCGCTCGCTGCTCGAGGCGGCGGCGATCGATGGATCGGGCCCGTGGAAGCGGTTCTGGACGATCACCTTCCCGCTGATCTCCCCGACAACGTTTTTCCTGCTGATCGTCAACGTCAACTACGCGATGTTCGATACCTTCGGCCTCATCGACGCCACCACCAGCGGCGGTCCGGCCGGGGCCACCAACATTCTCGTCTACAAGGTCTACGCCGACGGCGTGCTCGGGCTGAACATCGGCTCGTCATCCGCCCAGTCGGTTATGCTCATGCTGATCGTCATCGTGCTGACCGTGATCCAGTTCCGCTGGATCGAACGGCGCGTCGAATACTGAGGAGCGCCCGATGGTCGAAAACAAGCCCTTCCTGACCTTTCTAACGCACCTCGTCCTCATCGTCGGTGTGGTGGTTGTCGTGTTCCCGGTCTACCTCGCGTTCATCGCCTCGACGCGCGAGGCGAGCGACTTCCTCAGCGGGCTGACGCCGCTGCTGCCGGGCCCGCATCTGCTCGAGAACTACGGCAGGATGCTGAATACGGGCCTGTGCTCAGGCGGCGCCCCGCCGGTGTGGATGATGCTGGCCAACTCGCTGCTCATGTCGGTCATCATCGCGGACGGCAAGACCGTCATCTAGATCCTGTTCGACTACCCCCTCGTCTACTTCCGGTTCCCGTTCCGGATGATCGCCTCCTTGATGACCTTCATCTCCCTGATGCTGCCGGCCGACGTGCGCATCATGCCCTCCTTCAAGTTGGTCGCCGTCCTCGGCATTCTCAATTCGTATGCCGCCCTCACCATCCCGCTGATCGCCTCGGCAACGGCGACGTTCCTGTTCCGGCAGTTCTTCATGACCATCCCGGATGAACTGCTGGAGGCAGCGCGGGTCGATAGTGCCGGCCCGCTGCGCTTCTTCCGGGACATCCTGCTGCCACTGAGCCGAACCAACATCGCGGCGCTGTTCGTCATCCTCTTCATCTACGGCTGGGTGCAGTATCTGTGGCCGCTGCTCGTCACCACCGACAGCCGCTACTACACCATCGTCATGGGCATCAAACGCATGGCGTCGGTCGCCGACAGCGAGCCCTACTGGAACCTGGTCATGGCGGGCGTGATCCTGGCCATGCTCCCACCGGTGCTCGTCGTCATCTTCATGCAGCGGCTGTTCGTCAAAGGCCTCGTGGAAACGGAGAAGTAACATGGCGACCATTGATCTCGTCGATGTGCGCAAGACCTACACGGGCTCCGTCGAGGTGGTGAAAGGCATCAACCTCGCCATCGCCGATGGCGAACTGGTCGTGCTCGTCGGTCCCTCCGGCTGCGGCAAGTCCACCTTGCTGCGCATGATCGCCGGTCTTGAGACCATCACCGCCGGCACGATCTCGATCGACGGCCGGGTGGTGAACCGTGAGGAGCCGTCCGAGCGCGACATCGCCATGGTCTTTCAGAACTATGCGCTCTACCCGCATATGAGCGTGCGCCAGAACCTCGAGTACGGACTGAGGAACCGCAACACGCCCAGTCCCGAGATCGACCGTCGCGTCGGCGACGCGGCCCGCATTCTCGAGATCGAGCCCTTTCTGGATCGCAAGCCGCGGCAGCTTTCGGGCGGCCAGCGCCAGCGCGTTGCCATGGGCCGGGCTATCGTGCGCCAGCCCAAGGCGTTCCTCTTCGACGAACCGCTGTCCAACCTTGATGCCAAGCTGCGTGGCCAGATGCGCGTGGAGATTCGCCGTCTGCAGCGCCGCCTTCGCACCACCAGCGTCTATGTCACGCACGATCAGCTGGAGGCGATGACGCTGGCCGACCGGCTGGTGGTGATGAATGCCGGTCGCGTGGAGCAGATGGGCAAGCCGGCGGAGCTCTACGAGCGGCCGGCCTCGGTGTTCGTCGCCGGCTTCATCGGCTCGCCGCCGATGAACTTCCTCTCTGTGGATTATCTGCGCGAGAAGGCCAGGGGCGATCTCGGCACGGTTTCCGGCGCGGCCACGCTGATCGGCGTACGACCGGATGCCATTGCGCTGGCGGCACCGGGCGATCGTCCCTCCGTGATGCTCGACGCAACGCTGGAACTCGTCGAGCCGGTTGGCGGCGAAAGCCACCTGCATGTCCGGCTGGACGGATCGGATCAGTTGCTTGTCGTGGAAACGCACGGACGGCCGGACGTCGCCGAGGGCGCGCCGCTCGCCGTTCACGTCGCGGCGGATTCCGTGCACGCCTTCGATGGGCAGTCCGGGCTGCGGGTCAACTGACCCGAGCGGCAGGTAAGGCGGCGCTAGAACATCGTCATGAACAGGGCGGCGACGACAAGGATCATCGTCGACGCGATGACGGTCGCCACCAGCATGTTCTTCGCGTGGCCGACGTCGGCCTGGCGCTGCGCGGCGATCGACAAGCGCGGCGGCTGGGGGATGTGCTGGTTGTCGACAGGCCCCAGGGTCACCCCCCGGCCTGGGCCCTCGGGGGGGGCCCATCACCCGGGCCGCGCCAGCAAACCCGGGTTTTGGCGTTAATTTTGCTAAAATGCGCTAGACTGCCCGGATGAATCGCACCCCCGCCGAAACCGCTCTCAACAAGGCCATGATCCGCTGGTCGCTCAGTCGTGCGACACTGCTCGAGGAAACGCCGACCAGCTGGGTCTTCAAAGTCGAGCAGGACGGCCGCGAGGCCGCGGTGCTCAAGCAGCTGAAGCCGGATGTCGCGGACGACGAGGAACTGCGCGGCAGCGCGCTGCTCGCCTGGTACGCGGGGCAGGGGGCAGCAACGGTGTTCGACGCTGCCGACGGTATCGTTTTCATGGAGTGGCTTGACGGCGGCACGCTGGGCGACGCGGTGCGAGCGGCGCGCGACGACGAGGCCACGATCGCCCTCGCATCGTTGGTCAGCGAACTGCATCAACCGCGCGAGGCCTATCCGCCGCCGCTGCAGCCCCTGCGCTTCCGCTTCAAGGCGCTGTTCGACATGAAGGGGAATATCTGGCCGCAGATGTCGCGTGATCTGCTGGCGCGTTCAGTGGGCATTGCGCACAAGCTTTTTGACAAGCCCGCCCCGTCAGTGCCGCTGCATGGCGACCTGCACCATGACAATGTCATCGCTTCGCGCCGGTGCTGGCTCGCTGACGTTCCCAAGGGTTTGATCGGCGATCCGGTCTATGAGGTTGCCGTCGCCTTCGGCAATCCGCGGGGCGCCTCGAAGCTGTTCGCCGATCCCGAGCGCGTGGCAAGGCGGGCCGACATCTTCGCCGAGCGGCTGGGCTACAACCGCAAGCGCATCCTGGGCTACGCGGCGGCCCATTGCGCCCTGTCGATCTGCTGGGCCATCGAGGACGGCGACCGCAGTTCGATCGGCCCGTCTCTCGATGTCCTGCCGCTGCTGCTCGCTGCCTACGACGCGGCTTAGTCGCTGTCGCTGGCGAGCTGGGACAATGCCTTGCCGCGGCCCATGGCGCGCAGCACCATCGGTAGGATCAGCGCCACCGCCGCAAGACCCAGCAGGGTTGCGGAAATCGGCGACGTCAGCAGCACGATCGGATCACCCTGGCTGATCGCGAGGGCACGCCGAAGGTGCTGCTCCGCCATCGGCCCGAGGATCAGGCCGACCACCACCGGGGCGATGGGAAAGCCGAACACCCGCAGGCCGTAGCCCAGCAGGCCAAAGACCAGCAGCATGCCGAGTTCGACGAGCGAGGGATTGGCCCCGATCGTGCCCAGCGTCGCAAACAGCAGGATGCCGCCGTAGAGCCACGGCTTCGGAATGGTCAGCAGCCGCACCCACAACCCGATCAGCGGCAGATTGAGGATCAGCAGCATGAAATTGGCGATGAGCAGGGACGCGATCAGGCCCCAGACAAGCTGGGGATTCGAGGTGAACAGCAGCGGACCCGGCTGCAGCCCATACTGCTGGAAGCCGGCCAGCATGATGGCGGCGGTCGCGGTCGTCGGCAGGCCGAGCGTCAGCAGCGGCACCAGCGTGCCGGCCGCCGAAGCATTGTTTGCCGCCTCCGGGCCGGCAACGCCTTCGATGGCGCCCTTGCCAAATTCGTGCTTGTGCTTGCTGGCGCGCTTCTCCGCCGCGTAGCTGAGGAAGCTCGCGACGTCGGCGCCGCCGGCCGGCATAGCACCGATGGGAAAGCCGATCAGCGTGCCACGCAGCCAGGCCTTCCATGACCGCGCCCAATCGGTGGCCGTCATCCAGATCGAGCCGCGCACCGCCTCGACCTTTTCGGCAACGCGGCTGCCCTGCGCGGCGACGTAGAGCGTCTCGCCGATGGCGAACATGGCGACGGCGAGCGTGGTCACCTCAATGCCGTCCAGCAGGTCGGGAACGCCAAAGGTCATGCGGGCCTGGCCGGTCTGCTGGTCGATGCCGAAGATGCCGAGCGCCAGCCCGAGAAACAGCGAGGTGAGCCCGCGCAACGTCGAGTCGCCGAAAGTGGCGGAGACCGTCACGAAGGCGAGCACCATCAGCGCGAAATACTCGCGGGGGCCGAAGGCGAGTGCGAAGCTCACCACCCAGGGCGCGACAAAGGCGAGGGCCAGCGTGGCGAGCAGCCCCGCGACGAACGATCCGATGGCAGCCGTCGCGAGCGCGGGACCGCCGCGGCCGGCGCGGGCCATCTTGTTGCCCTCGAGTGCCGTGACGATGGATGCGCTTTCGCCCGGTGTGTTCAGGAGAATCGACGTCGTGGAGCCGCCATACATGCCGCCGTAGTAGATGCCCGCGAACATGATGAGCGAACCGGCCGGATCGAGCCGATAGGTAACCGGCAGCAGGAGCGCCACCGTCAGCGCCGGCCCGATGCCGGGCAGCACGCCGACGGCGGTGCCGAGGGTGACGCCGATCAGCGCATAGAGCAGGTTCATCGGCATCGTGGCGACGGCGATACCCTGCATCAGGAAATCGAACGTGTTCATGCAGGCTGCCCTCGCAGCAGGGATTGGATGGCGCTTTCGAGCGGGCCGGCGGGCAGGGTGAGCGACAACCCCATGGCGAACAGAATCCACACTGCCAGCGCCAGGATGATGCCGACAGGAATGCCGATCCACAGGACCTTGCGGCCGAGACCATAGGCAACAAAGCCGAACAGCACGCCGGTGGCGATCGAAAAGCCGGTGAACCGAAGAAGGGCGATCTGGGCCAGCAGTCCGCCGACGATCCAGAGCACCGGGCGGGCTTCCTGCGGCTCGCGCTCGGGGAATTCGCCGCGCCAGGCTTCGATCGCAGTCCATATCGCGAGCCCGGCAAGGCACATGGCGATGATCAGCGGCACCGTCTGCGGCCCGATGCGCGCGTAGCTCGCGACGTTCGAGAGCCGCTGCATGTCGACCGCGATGACGACCGCGAGCAGCAGCAGGCCCGCCGCTATGATCAGCGCCGCCCTGTCGGGGCGGCGCTTTCCGGTAGTGGGGTGGTTGCCCTCAGTCACGTCGCCCTCACTGAACGAGGCCGATTTCCTTGAGGATAGCTTCCGTCGCGGCAATCTCGTTGTCGAGGGTTGCCTTGAATTCATCCCCAGCCAGCCACGTGTTGATCCAGCCCTTGGTTTCGAGCGTGGCCTTCCATGATGCGGAGTTTGCCATCTTCTCGATATCGGCGGTGATCGCGGCAACCTGCTCGGCCGAAAGCCCCGGACCGGCAGCGACCATGCGCCAGTGCTGCGCCCCGTGGGCGCCGCCGCTTCCCTTGCAGGTCGGCTGATCGATCCCGGCAACCCGCTGCGGCGCCGAAACGCCGATCACGCGCAGCGCACCGGCTTCGCCCTGCGCCTGGAGCTCGCCGTAGCCCGAAATGCCAACCGTCGCCTGGCTGCCCAGCACGGCCGCCAGCGCCTCGCCGCCGCCCGAGAAGGCGATGTAGTTGACCTTTGTCGGGTCGACCCCCACGGTCTTGGCGAACAGGCCCGCGGTGATGTGGTCAGTGCCACCGGCCGAGCCACCGGCCCACGACACGGCGCCCGGATCAGCCTTCAGCTTCTCGGTGAGGCCTGCCAGATCCTTGATGTCCGAGCCAGTGGGCACAACGATGACTTCGTATTCGCCCGTCAGGCGGGCGATCGGAGTGATGTCGGCGAGCGTGACCGGCGATTTGTTGGTCAGGATCGCGCCGACCATCACATAGCCGCCGACAATCAGCTTGGACGGGTCGCCGTTGGCCTCCTGGGCGAACTGAGCGAGCCCGATCGTGCCGCCCGCGCCGGGGACATTCACCACCTGCACGTTGCCCGAAATGCCGTCTGCGGTGAGGGCCTCCTGCATCGAGCGTGCCGTCTGGTCCCAGCCGCCGCCGGGAGCCGCAGGCGCCATGATCGTGTAGTCGGCTGCCTGGACGGAGAGCGGCAGCGCCAGTGCGGCCGCAAGAATCGTCGTGGTCATGAAATGCTTCATCGGGAACCTCCTCGTTGGCGGCGAGCGCTACGCGGCCCGACCGCACCTGCAGAACCAATGGCTGGAGGGAGCCGTTCCATCGGCTCGACATAGGCGCGCCTGGCGCGCTGCTCCTCCAGGGCAGGCCGTCTTCCGCGGCTCTGCCAACCTGCATCAGATCACGCGAAGCTGTCGCCAACCTGTCATGGCGCGCTCAGCGTCTCGTTCCAACGCTGGATCGTGCGCGCCCGCTTCACCTGGTCGAGATACACCATGAGCCCCGGACTCACCGGAACCGGCCGCAACTGGTCCCCGAGCGCGTCCTGCATGGCGTTCGCCGTGTTATCGCCACCGACATCGGGGTTGAGCGAGCCGATCTGCAATTGCCGCGCCATGATCGACTGCCCCTCGGCCGACATGAAGAACTCGAGGAACAGCCGACCTGCCGCCGGGTTGGCCGCTGCGCGCGGCACCAGCCCGATCCGCGATGTGACGATGGTGTAGTCCCGCGGCAGGATGATGCCCAGATCGGGGTTGCGCGTTGCGGCTTCAGCCGCATAGGAGCCTAAGATGTTATACCCGAAGACAAACCGGCCGTCGGCGACCCGCTCGACGATGGCCGATGTGGTTGAATAGAGCTTCACCCCGGCTGCACCCATGGCGCCGACCAGCCGCCAGATGTCGCCAAACTGCTCCTGATCACGGGCGAAGAACATGAAGCCCACGCCCGAGCGTTCGATGTCGTAGGTGCCGATGCGCCCGTGGACGGTGTCTCCGCGTTCTTCCAGCCAGGCGATCAGCTCGCCACGCGTCGCTGGCGGCTCACCGTTCGCAAAGCTGGGCTTGTGGTAGATGAAGACCGCCGGCTCGTAGGTGAGCGCGTAGGCCGTGTTCCGCCAGTTGGCCCAGCGCGGCCAGACTGCCGCCAGCGCGACGTTGCTGGGCTGCGCGTACCCGTCGTTGGCCAGCTTGATCTGCAGGTCCATCGAGGATGAGAACGCAAAGTCCGCCGTCGGCTCTCCCGCGTCGGTCTCGCGCACCACACGGTCGTAGATGTCGGTCGTCTGCAGGTCCTCGTAGGTGATCGCGATTTCCGGATTGGCGGCCTGGAAGGCCTCGATCATGGGCGTTGCCAGGGGCACATCGAGCGACGAATAGACCTTCACATGCTCGGTGTCGGATGCTCCTGACAGGGCCGGATAGATGGTCACCTGCGCCAGGGCGGGCGCCGTTGTCAGGAGGAGAAGGGCAAGAGCACGAAGCATGCCCGACTAAAGCCGCCCCGGGGCCGCGCTACAAGGGGGACGTGCGGTGGCGCCGATTTGGCACTATCGTCAAGCTTGGGAGGAGCGATGCGGATACTGGTCGCCGAGGACAACGAAGCCCTCGCCGCGGGCCTGTCGCAGGTGCTGCGCGGCGCGGGCTATGCGGTGGACATCGTCGTGGACGGTCCCTCGGCGGATGCCGCGCTGGCCACCGAGAGCTTCGACCTCGCAATTCTCGATCTCACCCTGCCGGGGATGGACGGGCTTGATGTCCTGCGGGCGCTGCGGGCCCGGCGCGACACGACGGCGGTGATGATCGTCACCGCGCGTGGCGCCCTCGATGACCGCGTCAGGGGGCTCGATCTCGGCGCCGACGACTATCTCACCAAGCCTTTCGAGGTCTCGGAGCTCGAAGCGCGGGTTCGCGTGCTGCTGCGGCGTCGGGCCGGGCTGCGCAATGCGCGGGTGGACTATGGGGATATCAGCCTCGATACCAATTCCCGGACGGTCACGGCGAACGGTCGCGCTCTTGACGTTCCCGCCCGTGAACTCAGCGTTCTCGAAACGCTGTTGCTGCGGGGAGGCAAGGTCGTCGGCAAGCAGGCAATCATCCAGTCGCTCGCCGATTTCGATGACGACCTCAGTCCCAATGCGGTCGAGCAGTACGTCAGCCGCCTGCGCCGCCGGCTGGCGCCCTATGGGGTCACGGTGCGCACCGCGCGCGGCCTGGGCTACTATCTCGACAAGGCGACCTGATGCCGGCCCGATCCTACTCCCTGCGGCGGCGCCTCCTGCTGCTCCTGCTGCTGCCGCTGGTCGGTATCGGCATCCTCGCGCTGCTCGATACCTGGCGGCAGGCGGTCGCGACTGCCAATGCCGTGTCTGACCGCGTGCTGGCGGGCTCCGCACTCGCTATCGCCGAACGCGTCGTGGTCAGCGAGACCGGTACGCTTGAGGTGGATATTCCCTATGTCGCGCTGGAGATGCTGACCTCGGCCGCGCAGGATCGCGTCTTCTATCGTGTGGATGGTCCGCCCGGCACCTTCATCACGGGCTACCAGGCGCTGCCGACGCTGAGCCCGGGCGGCGCCGAGATCGACTTTTCCGATGGCGATTTCCGGGGCGAGCCGATCCGCCTTGCGGTCCTCGAACGCGCGGCGTCTTCGGGGATCAGCGCCATCCCCTTCACTGTGACGGTTGCCGAAACCACGATCGCCCGGACACAGCTGGCGCAGACGCTGCTGCTGCAATCGGCACTGCGGCTGGGAATGATCGTGGCGGCCGCGGCGGAGGGGATCTGGTTCGCGGCGGGCGCCTCGCTGGCGCCGCTCCGTCGCCTGCGCCGGGCGATCGGCGCCCGCAGCCCGGGCGACCTCCATCCGATCGTCGAGCCCGTGCCGCGTGAGGTCGACGGGCTGGTCGTGACGATCAACTCGTTCATGACCCGGCTGTCGGGCGCGCTGCAGGCATTGCGCCACTTCACCGGCAATGCCGGCCATCAGCTGCGGACACCGCTCGCCATTGTGCGGACCCAGTTGGCGCTCGCCCAGCGAGCCACGACACCGGAGGCGGCGCAGGCGGCAGTCGCCGCCGCTGACGATGCCGTGGGGCACGCTGAGCGGGTGCTGGCGCAGCTGCTGCTGCTGGCGCGGATCGACGAGGCACTTTCCGACCGGATGGCGATGGTCGATGTCGACCTGAACGAGCTGGCGCGCAATAAGACGGCTGACGAAGTGCTGCGGGCCCGAGCCGCGGAAATCGACCTCGGCTTTGAGGGCGACGAGAACGTGTCGGTGCGCGGTGATGCGATGCTGCTCGGTGAGTTGCTGCACAACCTCATCGACAACGCCATCGCCTATGCGGGGAAGGGCGCCGAGGTGACCGTGCGGGTGCGCCGTGAACAGGGCCGCTCGATCCTCGAAGTGGAAGACACCGGACCGGGAATTCCGCCACACCGTATGCCGGAGGTGCGCAAGCGCTTCGCCCGAGGCGACAGCGCTCGCCCCGGTGCCGGACTGGGCCTTCCCGTGGTGGAGGAGATCGCCGGCCTGTTCGCCGGCACGCTCGAGCTTGTCGAGGGCGCCACCGGGCGCGGGCTTGTTGCGCGGGTCGACTTTCCGTCGCGGCCGGCCACATCGGCTTTGCCGGCGCACCCGGATCGGCTAGATTCTGCGAACCATGTTTCCGCTGTGTAGCGGAGTTCCGGACCAAGATTGCCCATGACTGATTTTTCTCGCCGCAGCTTCATTATGCTGGGTGCAGCGGCTCTCCTCGCCGGCTGCTCAACGGTTGGGCCCCGGCCCGGGGCTGCCACCTCGTCAAAGCAGCTGACCACCGAGTCGATCCTTGCCGCCATCAACGGCGTGCGCCGTGCCAATGGCCGCAAGCCGCTGCGCTATAACAACCAGCTCGAAGCTGCTGCACGCTCGCAGGCCAAGCTGATGGCGGAGAAGGATCAGTTGTCGCACGATCTGGGCGTGACGCTGCGTCAGCGCGTGTCTGCGGCAGGGTACGATGGCGCCGTCGGCGAGAATGTGGCGGGCGGGCAGCAGACACTCGAAGCGGCCATCGAGGGCTGGCTCAATTCCCCGGCTCATCGCGACACGCTGCTCAGCGAAAAGTTCACCGAGTTTGGCCTCGCGGTCGCCGCGGTCAGCGGTGAGCGCAAGAGTCGCTACGGCATCTACTGGGCCTTCATCGCGGGCGGCAGCTTCGACGCCTGGCGCAGCTGAAGACCTGCCTCAGTTCGTCGTCAGCGTCCGCCTGACGGCATCGGCCCAGCCCTTCAGCTTCTTCTTTCGCTTGGCCGGATCCATCTGGGGGTTGAACTGGCGGTCCAGCGCCCAGCGCTCGGAGAAGCCTTCCATGTCCGGCCAGACACCGGCTTTCCAGCCGGCAAGCCATGCCGCGCCCAGCGCCGTCGTCTCGAGAATGGTGGGCCGGTCGACGGGTACATCGAGGATGTCGGAGAGGAACTGCATCGTCCAGTCGGAGGCGACCATGCCGCCATCGACCCGCAACACGGTATCGTGGGCGCCCTTCCAGTCTTTCCGCATGGCGGTGATCAGGTCGTTGGTCTGGTAGCTGACCGCCTCGAGCGCCGCTCGCGCCAGTTCCGCAGGGCCGCTGTTGCGGGTCAGGCCGAAGATCGCCCCCCGAGCCTCGGCATCCCACCAGGGCGCCCCGAGGCCGGTGAACGCCGGCACCAGGTACACATTCTGCGTTTCGTCCGCCGATTGGGCGAGGGTGCCGGTCTCGTCCGCATTCTGGAAGAGCCGCAGCATGTCGCGCAGCCATTGCACCGACGCGCCGGCCATGAAGATCGCGCCCTCGAGCGCATAGGTTGTCTTGCCGTCGATACGGTAGGCGACCGTGGTCAGCAGCCGGTTCCTGCTGCGGACCATGTCGCTGCCGGTATTGAGCAGCGCGAAGCACCCCGTGCCGTAGGTCGATTTCATCATCCCCGGCGTGAAGCACGCTTGGCCGATGGTCGCGGCTTGCTGGTCGCCGGCCGATCCACGGATGGGGATGGGAACGCCGAAGAGGGTCGGGTCGGTGGACCCGAAGTCGTCGGCATTGTCCCTGACCTCGGGGAGCAGGGCGCGTGGCACGCCGAGCAGGCCCAGAAGTTCGTCGTCCCAGTCCCCGGTCGCGATGTTGTACATCAAAGTGCGGCAGGCATTGGTGGCATCGGTGGCATGCACTTTGCCGCCGGTCAGCCGCCAGATGAGATACGAGTCGACGGTGCCGAAGGCGAGTTCGCCGCGTTCGGCGCGCTTTCGGGCACCCGGCACCTTGTCGAGAATCCAGCGGACCTTCGTACCCGAAAAATAGGGGTCGAGGAGCAGGCCGGTCTTGCGCGCGAAGATGGCCTCCTTGCCGGCTTTCTTGAGCTTTTCGCAGATCGGCGCCGTCCGCCGGTCCTGCCAGACGATGGCGTTGTGGATGGCTTTTCCGGTGGCGCGATCCCAGATGATCGTCGTCTCGCGCTGATTGGTGATTCCGATGGCTGCCACCTGCTCGGCCCGAAGTCCCGCTTTCTTCAGGGCCGTCTTCGTGGCCCACAGGCACGTGGCCCAGATTTCCTCCGGCACATGCTCGACCCAGCCCGAGGCGGGGAAGTGCTGGGTGAACTCCATCTTGCCCATGCCGGCGATGCGCTGCTGCGCATCAAAGACGATGGCGCGGCTGGAGGTTGTGCCCTGGTCTATGGCCAGTACGTGCCCGCTCATGTCCTCGTTCCTCCCAACGACCTCACCCTTTCGCCGTATAGCGGGCACACCGGCGCTTGTCTCCATCCGCTGCCCGGCATTGACCCCCTGCGTCCGAGAGTGCACTAGGAACGACCTCTCCCGCTCGGCCGCCAATGACCGCCATCTTCAACGTCGTTGTCCCGATCTTCGGCATTCTCGCGGTCGGCTATCTCGCCGTGCGGTTCCGGCTATATCCGGCCGAAGGCGTCCGTGGCCTGGTTGCGCTGGTCAACAACTTCCTGACGCCGTGCTTGCTGTTCCAGTCGATGCTGCACGCCGATTTCAGCACGGCGTTCAACTGGTACGTCATCCTGCCGTTCTATGCCGGCGGCCTCTTCTCGTTCATCGTCGGAACGATCGTGGCCATCCGCTTCTGGAAGAACCGGCCGGGGGAGGGCGTGTCCTCGGGCTTTGCGGCGATGTTCACCAACACCGTGCTCATCGGCATCCCGATCCTGCAGCGGGCCTATGGCGATCCGGCACTGCAGGTGGCCTTCACCATCATCGCCTTCCATGCCTCGATCTTCATCACCATCGGCATGATCACCATGGAGCTCGTCCGTCGCGACGGTGCTCCCTTGCACCGGGCGATGGGGACGGCGGCCATTCGTATCGCCTCGAATCCGCTGCTGTGGGGCATCGTGTTTGGCGTGGCGGCCACCCTGCTCGATATCACGCTGGCCGAGCCGATCGAGGCGTTCTTCACCTTCATGTCGGCCGCAGTGATACCGGTGGCCCTGTTCGGACTCGGGGGCGCCCTCAACGAGTACAGGCTGGCCGACAACTGGCCGCAGGCGCTCGCCATGTCGCTGCTGAAGCTCATTGCACAGCCCGCCATCGCCTGGGTCATCATGGTGCCGATCCTGAACGTGGACCCGGAGCATGCGCGCTACGCCGTCGTCCTTGCAGCGACGCCGGCGGGGATCAACGTCTATGTCTTCGCGACCTCCTACAATCGCGGCGTCAACGTGGCGACGAACGTCATCCTGATTTCGACCGTGCTGTCGGTTGTCACCGTCACGGGCTGGCTGTTCCTGATGGGGATCTAGCCGCCGCTATTGCGGGGTCTCGACATCGAGACTCAGCAGCGTTGGCGCGCCGATCATCGGTACCGATCGGACGGCCGCAGCCGAGTTTGCGTCGAGGCCACAGGCGACGCGAACATGCCGCTCGGTGGGGCAGAGCCCTAGGACTGCATCGAATCCGATCCAGCCCAGCCGGTCATCCCATGCTTCCGCCCACGAGTGCACGATGGCCGGGTCGCCATCGGCAGCGGCCAGATAGCCGGTGACAAAACGGGCCGGTATATCGAGCGCTCGCGCCACACCGATGAACCTGTGCGCGCAGTCCGCCGCCACAACGGTCCCTGATGATGGTAGAGTCTGGACCTGCTTCTGGCCGTCCTGCGACTGACTCTGCCCCATTTCGCGGACAACGTCGGCGACGAGCGCCATCAGCGTGTGCAGCAGTGGGATGCGGTCCTTGCCGTCGCGTGGGACCGAGCGCAACTTGGTGACGATCGCGCCTGTTGGTTTCGTCAGTGGGGTGAGCCGCCGAAACAGTGCCGGGACAGGGTCGCTGTCGAGCCGCCCGACAACACCGTTTCGATCGATCGTTTCGACCACCCCCGACGCGACAATCGTCAGTTCGGGCTCGGGCCGTGTTTGCGATGCGAGATGCGCCCGGTTGCCATAGGCGTCAATGAACCCGGCAGCATCATCCATCCCCGGCACATCGATCGCCCACTCGCGGACGTTCTGCACCGACGATGATTGCGGCGTCAGCAGCAGGTGCTGGACGGCCCGCGGCAGGCCGTCTCCAATACCCAGGCTGATGACGTGGCGGATGGTGATCTGCATCAGTAGAAATTGTAGCTTTCGCTCAGCGCCTCGGTGACGCGGTTGTTCCGCGCGATGAACTCGGTGAGGAACTCGTGCAGGCCGTAGGCAAAGATGCGGTCCATGTCGTTGCCTTCGAGCATCCGTGTCACGTCGTCGGCCGCATCGTGGCAGGCGGTGCGGGTGCCGTAGATCTCCTCCAGCATGTCGAGCGTGCGATTGATCCAGCCGAGACAGAACATCAGCGAACGCGGCATCTCAGGTCTTAGGATCAGATAGTCGGCGATGTTCCAGGCTTTGAAGCGGTCGTGGTAGACGTGCTGGTAGCTGCGATGCGCCGACGCCGCCCGCAGGATCAGCGTCCACTGCTGGATATCGACATCGCCGCCCACCAGCGTCGCGCGCGGCAGCAGCACATAGTATTTCATATCGAGGATGCGCGCCGTGTTGTCCGCCCGCTCGACGAAGTTGCCGAGCTGGCTGAAGGCATAGCCATCGTCGCGCAGGATGGTGGAGAGCAGCGCGCCCCGATACTGGTGGCTGATCTGCTTGACCCACTGCAGCAGTTCGGTCAGCCGCCCCCCGGTGATGTCGCGCGGCTTCAACTGCGCGTATTCGAGATAGGCGCTGTTGATCGTCTCCCACACGTCCGATGTCAGCGCGGTACGCACCGAACGTGCGTTGGTCCGTGCCGCCGTGAGGCAGGCCTTCACGGAAGACATGTTGGATTCGTCGAAAAGCATGAAGTGGCTGACGCTCGCGACATCGGCGACATTGTGCGTCCGGCCGAACTCCTCATCGACCTCGGCTGCCTGCATCATCGACATCAGATGCTCGGAAGCGCCGCCCTCGCGCCGCGAGGTGAGGCTCATGCGATAGCCGACCTCGAGCAGCCGCGCCATATTCTCGGCCCGCTCGACATAGCGCGACAGCCAGAACAGGTTTGCCGCGGTTCTACCGAGCATGGCGAACTCCACGCCGACTGAGCGACCCCTCATCCGGCTTTGCCACCTTCTCCCACAAGGGGAGAAGGTGCCGACTGCGATACTCTCGGCTCGTGGCCTTCTCCCCTTGTGGGAGAAGGTGCCCGAAGGGCGGATGAGGGGTCAGGCGGTCGGCACGATGGGCGAGCAAGATAATCAATCCTCCAGCACCCAGGTGTCCTTGGTGCCACCGCCCTGTGACGAGTTCACCACGAGCGACCCCTTCTTCAGCGCCACGCGGGTCAGGCCGCCGGGGGTGATGCGCACCTCGTCGCCAACCAGCACATAGGGCCGCAGGTCGACATGGCGCGGGGCGATGCCGTTCTTGACGAAGGTAGGGCAGGTGGAAAGCGCCAGCGTCGGCTGAACGATGTAGTTGTCCGGTCGCGCCAGGATGCGCCGGGTGAACTCCTCGCGCTGCGCCTTGGTGGAGGCGGGGCCGACCAGCATGCCGTAGCCGCCCGATCCGTGCACCTCTTTCACGACCCGTTCGCTCAGGGGCTCCAGCACATAGGCGCGCCCATCGCCGTTGCTGCAATTGTAGGTGGGCACGTTTTTCAGCAGCGGCTTTTCGCCGAGATAGAACTCGATGATCTGCGGCACGTAGGTATAGACGGCCTTGTCATCGGCGATCCCCGTGCCTGGTGCGTTGACCAGGGTCACGTTGCCCGAGCGATAGGCATCGAAGAGGCCGGGCACCCCCAGCATTGAATCCGGCCGGAAGGTGAGCGGGTCGAGGAAGTCGTCGTCGATGCGGCGGTAGATCAAGGCGACCCGCCCGGGACCGGGGGTCGTCCGCCTGAAGACCTTGCCGCCCTCGACATAGAGGTACTGGCCGTCGCACGGCGTTGCGCCCATCGGGTCCGGGAGGAACGAGTGCTCGAAATAGGCGGAGTTGTAGATGCCCGGTGTCAGCACCACGAGGTTCGGCGACGATCCGGCCCCCGCCGGCGCGACGCTTTCCATCGTCCGCCTCAGGTTCTCGGGGTAGCTTTCGACCGGCGCGACCTTCATGCGCTGGAACAGCTCCGGCGCCAGTTGCAGCATCGCCTCGCGGTCCTCTAGCATGTAGCTGACGCCCGACGGGGTGCGCAGGTTGTCCTCCAGCACATAGAAGTCATCGGCGCCGACACGCACGATGTCGACCCCGATAATGTGCGAATAGACCCCGCGCGGCGGGTTGCATCCCATCATCTCCGGCGCGAAGGCGGAGTTCTGCAGGATCAGCTTTTCAGGAACGCGCCCCGCCTTCAGGATCTCCTGCCGGTGGTAGATGTCATAGAGGAAGGCATTGAGCGCGCGCACGCGCTGTTCGATGCCCCGGGTCAGCCGGCGCCATTCCTGCGCCGCGATGATGCGAGGGATCACATCGAAGGGGATGAGCTTTTCGACTCCCTCCTCGGATCCATAGACGGCAAAGGTAATGCCAAGGCGCCGGAAAATGCCCTCGGCGTCAGCCGACATCAAGCTGAGCGCTTGCGCAGGTTGCTCCTTCAGCCATTGATCGAGGACGATGTAAGGCTCACGGACCGAACCGTCGGCATTGTGCATTTCGTCGAATGGCGCCGTCGCGGTCATCACTCCTGCTTCAGGCTTGCGGCCTTTCCCACTGCCCATCCATTGCTACACGATCATTGGCGTTCGTCTATCCCCTCCCAGGGCCTAGACTTTCGTGAAATGGAGCATGTTCGCGGGTTGGCAAGTTCAACCCATGCCCTTAAGGTTTCGCCGCCCATCCGAGAGTGTCCATGTCCATCGAAATCCTTCAGACCCACAAGCTCCTCGATACCTGCGAGGCGGCCCTTGCCGCGCGCTTCACTGTTCACAAGCTGCATGAGGCGGCCGATCCCGACGCTCTGCTGGCCGAGTTGCGCGATCGCGTCCGCGGTATCGCCGGCGGCAATGTCGGGCCGGAGCTGATGGACAAGCTGCCGGCGGTGGGGATCATCTCCAACTTCGGTGTCGGCTACGACAGCATCGATACGAAGGCGGCGAGGGAGCGCAACGTCCGAGTCACCAACACGCCCAACGTGCTGAACGACGCGATGGCCGAGATCACCATCGGCCTCATGGTGGCGCTGGCCCGCAATATTCCGCAGACCGACCGCTTCGTGCGCGACGGCAAGTGGCTCAAGGGGGCGTTCGGACTTCAGCGCGAACTCAACGGCAAGACGCTGGGCATTCTCGGCCTTGGTCGCATCGGCAAGGAGATTGCGGTGCGTGCGCTGGCGATGAAGATGCGCGTTGTCTATCACGGCCGCCGCAAGCAGGCTGATGAGCCCTACCAGTTCTACGAGCACCTGGTCGATATGGCCCGCGATGTCGACTGGCTGGTGCTGATTGCGCCGGGGGGCAAGTCGACGGACAAGATCGTCAACCGTAAGGTGTTGGAAGCGCTGGGGCCGGAAGGTTTCCTCGTCAACATGGGCCGCGGCACGCTGGTGGACGAGCCGGTGCTGGTCGAGATGCTGCAGCAGAGGCAGATTGCCGGCGCGGCGCTCGATGTGTTCGAGGACGAGCCGAACGTACCGGAGGCGCTGTTTGCCCTCGACAATGTCGTGCTGTCGCCGCACCAGGGCAGCGCAACCCACCAGACCCGCAACAAGATGGGCGCGCTGGTGGTGGCTAACCTTGAGGCCCACTTCGCGGGCGAACCTCTCCTGACACCGGTGGTCTGAACATGCTCCTCGATCTCAGCGGCAAGGTAGCTATCGTTACCGGCGGCGGGCGCGGCATCGGCCGTACTGTCGCTGACACGCTGAGAGCCGAGGGCGTGACCACGGTCGTCGTCGACATCCGTGACGACCTGCTGGCCACTTGGGACGGACCGAAGATCCTGGCCGACGTGCGGAAGGCCGAGGACTGCAAGCGAGTGGCTGCGGAGGTCGAGCGCCAGCACGGACGCATCGACGTGCTCGTCAACAACGCCGGCGTGGCTTCGGGCGCGCGGGTCGAGGTGCTCGGGGAGGACGTTTGGGACGCCAACTTCGATTCCAATATCAAGGGCGTCTTCCTGATGGCGCAGGCCGTGGTGCCGGCGATGAAGCGCCAGGGCTCCGGACGCATCATCAACGCTTCCTCCTTCGCGGCGATCATTCCCTCGATCGGAGGGGCGGCCTATGCGGCATCGAAGGCGGGTGTGGAGAGTTTCTCTCGCGTCCTGGCGGGCGAACTCGGGCCGCATGGCATCACAGTGAACGCCTATGCCCCCGGCATGATCCCCACCGAGATGAACCACTATGCCGAGGCAAGCGACGAGCGGAAGGGGCAATTGCTCGACACGCTGACGCTTCGCCGCTGGGGCGAGGCGCAGGACGTTGCCAATCTCGTCTGCTTTCTCGCCTCCGACCAGGCCAGCTACATCACCGGCGCGATGATCAACGTCTCCGGCGGCAAGTTCGCCACCCAGATGCCCTGGATGGCCCACCGGAACTGACCGGCCGCTGGCTCACGCTGGTTGGTCTGTCCAACGCCTGCTCTCCGACCAAAGTGCAACGGACCGCCGGGCTCGGCCGTTCGTCGAAAATCGGATGTGATTTCGCGCCATGATCCGGAATAGGCTTTTCTGGCGCGAATGGCGGCACGGAGTTTGACGATGCGGGAATGGTGGCGTGGCGCGGTGATCTATCAGGTCTATCCGCGGTCCTTTCAGGACAGCAATGGCGACGGCGTGGGGGACCTCGCCGGGATCATGCGTCGGATCGATCACATCGCGTCGCTGGGGGTCGATTGCATCTGGCTCAGTCCCATCCAGCAGTCGACACAGGCCGACATGGGTTACGACGTTTCCGACTACAAGGAGGTAGACCGCCTGTTTGGCAGCCTCGATGATTTCGACTCTCTGATCGCGCGCGCTCACGCCCTAGGGCTGAAGGTGATCATGGACCAGGTGCTGTCGCACACCTCGTCCGAGCATCCCTGGTTCCGCGAAAGCAAGCTCAGCCGCACCAACGCGCGGGCCGACTGGTATGTGTGGGCCGATCCCAAGAAGGATGGCTCGCCGCCCAATAACTGGCCGTCGGTCTTTGGTGGTCGTGCCTGGGAGTGGAATCCGAGCCGCGGCCAGTACTACTTCCACAATTTCCTGATTGAGCAGCCCGACCTCAATTTCCACAACCCGGCCGTGCAGGATACCGTTCTCGACGTCATGCGCTTCTGGCTCGAACGCGGCGTCGACGGGTTCCGGCTCGATACCGTCAACTACTATTTCCACGATCAGCAGCTGCGCAACAATCCGCCGGCACGCCGGCCGCGGCACCTGCCTTACGCGGTCAATCCCTACGACATGCAGGAGCATCGCTATGGCAAGAGCCAGCCTGAAAACGTAGGCTTCCTGAAGCGTGTTCGTGCCCTGCTGGATCGGTTCCCGGGGACCATGACCGTCGGCGAGATCGGCGACAGTCACAGAGGGCTGCAGCTCATGGAGGAATACACCTCCGGCCGCGACAAGCTGCATCAGGCCTACACCTTCGACATGCTCGGCAACCAGTTCACCGCCGAACATTTCCGCTCACGTATCGAGAAGTTCTTCCAGGGCGCCCCCAACGGCTGGCCGTGCTGGTCCTTTTCCAACCATGACGTAGTTCGCCATGCCACGCGCTGGGCGTCGCACTCCGTGTCCGCCAACGATCTGGCCCGTCAGGCCGCTGCGATGCTCTGCTCGTTCCGTGGCTCGGTGTGCCTCTACCAGGGCGAGGAACTGGGACTGCCGGAGACCGATATGCTGTTCGAGGAACTGACCGATCCGCCCGGCATCCGCTTCTGGCCCGAATACAAGGGCCGCGACGGCTGCCGCACCCCGATCCCCTGGGAGGAAGGCGAGGCGCCCAACGGCTTCTCCACCGCCAGGCCGTGGCTGCCGGTCAAGCCGAACCATTCCGCGCTGAATGTCGCCGCCCAGAATGCCGACCCGGGCTCGACGCTGAACTTCTACCGCAGGGCGCTGGCCTTCCGCCGCGCCCACCCGGTGCTGGCCGACGGCGACGTCGAGTTCCTCAAGGTCGGCGAACCGCTGCTCGCCTTCCGTCGCCTTGCGTCAAAAGCCAGCAACGAGACGCTGACCTGCCTGTTCAACCTCTCGGCCGAGCCGGTCACCGTGACGCTGACGGGGGGTGAGGGGGTGGAGCCGCTGGAAATCTCCCACGGTGCAGAGCGCCGGAAGAGCAAGCTGAGGCTCGCTGCCAACGGCTTTGCGTTCTTCGACACGGCCGAGATGAAGGTGGCGTTCGGGGGAAAGCGGAAGCGGTGAGGCTTCTGCGCCTCCCTCCCCCTAAGAGTAGGGACTGAGGGAGGGGGTGGTGCGGCTAGCCCCGATGGACCCCCACCCCTGTCCCTCCCCGCAAGGGGGAGGGAGACCCTCACACAACGACCGGCGCTGATGGGACGAAGACTCGTGAGCGCAGGTCACCTCCCCCTTGCGGGGGAGGGACAGGGTGGGGGGATATTGGGGCACCCAGGCCAGAGACGAACACACTTCCATGCACTCCACTCAGCACCGATCGGCGATCACGATGCTCGCGCCCGCCACCGGGCTGATCGGGGTCTTCATCCTCTTGCCGATGCTGCTCACCATCTGGCTGAGCTTCCAGAGCTGGTCGACCCAGACCGGGTTCGAGACGGCGACGTTCGTCGGCATCCAGAACTTCATCGACATCTTCGCCAGCAATTCCGTGGGGCGCGACTTCAAGGCGGCGCTCGTCAACACGGCGATCTACACGGTGCTGAGCGTCGCGATCATCCTGCCGCTCTCGGTGCTGCTGGGCCTCCTGGTGCACCAGAAGCTGGCGCCGGGCGGAGTGTTCCTCCGCACCGTGCTGTTCTCCACCTACATGGTGCCGATGATTGCCGTGGCGCTGGTGTTCTCCAAGCTCTACTCGCCCACCGAGGGCCCGCTGAACCAGATCCTGGGCTGGATCGGCATTCCGCCGCAGACCTGGCTGAGTTCGCCGCAGACGGCGCTGGTCTCGATCGTGCTCCGCAACGTCTGGCAGCAGGTGGGGTACTTCACCGTGCTTGCCGTGGCCGGGCTCACGCAGATCCCGGACTCGCTCTACGAGGCGGCCCGGATCGACGGAGCCAATCCGGTGCAGCGGTTCTTCGCGATCACGCGGCCGCTGCTGGGCAATACGCTGCTGTTCTCCGCGGTGATCTGCATCATCAACGCCGTGCAGGTGTTCGAGCCGGTGGCGCTGATCACGCAGGGCGGCCCGGTGAACGCGACCAACGTGCTCACCTT
>Ga0066256_1002143_pt1 | contig 23034 bp, 24 predicted proteins | sample ThiBio_1000_biof_FD_87107 | JGI IMG/M metagenome (GOLD analysis project Ga0066256, IMG submission 87107) | Wastewater bioreactor microbial communities from Cape Town, South Africa - Thiocy_expt_1000_biof (version 2) | ecosystem: Engineered > Bioreactor > Thiocyanate-remediating >... | reverse complement strand
TGTTCAATTGGAAATGTTGATTGAAACAAAATATCCGGTTTTAAACCCTTTGCACTTCGTAGGAAAGCTAAATAAAATACTGCTGACATTTCTCTTTACTTATTATGAGAACAAAAATATACCTTGCAATTTTTGTGAGGTGTGTAAACCTGCCGATAAAAGCTGCTTAAGCAGCTAAAGCAGTTTAAGCTGCTTTTTTCTATGTTGACGATAAATGAGTAAGACGGGTACCGAAAAATTTACAACAGTATTAGATTATGTCTCGCCAAGTATAGAAGATGCATATCTACAAACAACCGATATTTCTGCATCGATTTTCACCAGTCACCCAAAGAAATTCACTAACATGTCCAATCAAAATGTTGAAGTCATTTTCCGCGGTAAAACGGAATATGGTGGTTATGCTGCTGTTACCATTCCATCAAACGGTGACCATATATCATGGATTACTTTACAAATTCAAGTCGGTTCTTGGTGGTATGATGCAATTTTATACAATCTCGAACGCGAATTCTATCAATATATGGATACATCTGGTATTTGGTATTGGGCAAATGGTCTTGGTGCGGCGTTAATCGAACGCGTTTGGCTTGAAGCTGATGGATATGAGTTTGACAGTTTCCCAGGTGAATGGATTGATGTTTGGTCACGCTTATTTTTGCATCCTGAAAAATCGGATGCAATTCGCCGTGATGGTCTTGGGTGTCTCCCAACAGCTGAATTATTAACCGTTAGACCGGCCGATTATTATCCAACAGAAAGCGGTCGTTTACTAATACCGTTGCCATTCTGGTGTTTACGTGGAGGGGGAACTGGTGCAATTCCTATTTGTGCAATAAAAGAAAGTTGCCTGTCATTACATATTAAATTTCGTCCTTTTGCAGAATGCGTTAGAATACAAAGCGGCACAAGAGCATCATGCACTGATACGCCGCTTAGCAAATCATTTGTACTAAAAGATACCCGTGTTCCGTTTAACAATATCAATACGTTCACAACGGATACAGTTGCGCCACTAATAACGGCATGTACAGCAATGATTAACTATGGATATGTTGATGAATCAGAACGGTTGACAATGATGACAAAACCTTTCACGCAATTAATTCAACGTGTTGCCACATTTCGGTTTGAAGCGCCATTGCGACATGCAGTTGCAGTTTCTGCCGATAGTGTAATTGTTAATTTGCCGCTTGAAGCATCTCATACTGTTGATGAAATTGTATGGATTTTGCGCAGAACTGTCGTTAAAAATAATAATGATTGGTTTAATTACAGTGCATCTGGCGAATCAACACCAGATGCTAACCGAACACCTTTGCTGCGAAGCGCGATAATTAAAGTAAGTGGAGCAGATTGGATTAGTGGGGATGAGTCATATTTTAGGAGTTCTTATGCTGGTCAACATAGTGGAATTACGGCGGGTTATAATTCATTTATATATCATTATACATTTGGATGTAGTGGAGGTCGCCCGGAAGATGTGCAACCTGGTGCAGCAGTTAATGCATCTGTTGCGCCAATTAGTTTAGTGCTAAATGTTAGACAACCTGGCGCTGTTACTGAAGAAGACAGGGGTTGGGAAGTTATTGTATTTGTGTTATATCGTAATTGGTTGCGATATCAACGCGGACTTGTTGCGCCAGTATTCGAATAAAGTGGCACACACCATTCTCCGCATCCAGTTGGCTTTTCAGGAACAGTACCCGCAATTATAGAGATGCATATATTTTCAATATATTGAAATAGTTTACTATCGTCACATTTATCACACATTGTATTGAAACATACAGATTCAAGCATCTGGAATGCGCGCATAGCATCATGCTGCCAAAGCTGCAATTCCTTTGTCCCCCATGCGTTTTCAGCTTCTTCATAAAAGTTTGCATGTTTGAAATCAACGCGACCTTGTAAATAATCAGTTGCAAGCTTATGCAATGATGTTGACATAATTATTACATAAATTAAGTTCTATTAACTATTTCATTTTTTAGTGCTTGCGATGGCGACGAGAACCACCTGCCGCCGGCCATTCTTTATTTAGATAAGCTTGTGCATACATTTCAGATGGGAGCAGCATATCGGGTGCATCAACTGGTGCCATGCCACCACGTAGCGTGCGTTGTTTGTGCTGTTTGCGCTGTTTGCGCTGTTTGCGTGAACCACCTGTCGTAACATGAAACGCAGGCGCAGTTGATACATCAACACCTTGGGGGGAACCACGCATACTGGCAGGAAGTAACATTGTGTCTTCGTTGATTGGGGCGCTTTCTTCGGCGAGTGCAACCCCACCTTTCATAAATGGTAGGCGACCAGTGAGCCATGACATAAGTCCGCCTTTTGAACGCTTAACAGTCGCACGTTTAGCTGAACGATGGTTTAGCACTTTTTTAGTTGCACGGCGATGATGATGTTTGACAGAGTGTTTCATTTAATAAATGTTAACATAAAAAGTTACCGTCGTGTTCCGAAAAATTAAGCAACACTTTTAGTGTTGCTTAATTTCTGGAACAGTAGGGTATCACACGATTTATTCTACATTTGTCATACGAATCTTGCTATGAACAATGTATACAGAATTACTTGTGATGCAAATATAATCATCGCCCATTCTAAAAATTTCTGTGATTGGACTGGTATAGTTATCAGTGTCTTTTATTAAATTCTTTTCACCTGTAGAAATATTCTTACCTATATATGCCCTGCCATTCATTGAATCTTCATAATAGTCAAATTTAAGGTCTTTGTCCTGAACTGTGCAAAATTCGGCGGCTTTTAAGATAGTGCGCTGGGCAGGTAGAACAACACTTGGTGGGGGCGCAACAGCAGCTGGCGCCGTTGGTGCGCGAGCTACAGGTTTAGGTGCAGCTGACACTATAGCAGTAGTAGCTACCGCTGCTGGTTTTGGTGGAACTTGGGTAGATTTTAGTGGTACCGATGCCATTTTATTGATAAATCTCGAGGAATTTAGATTAGTTCAATATCCGCAATAGGAACATTTGCCTCGCTTTTATGAATTGTTCGATTCTTCTTGCGCTCAGTCATTGGAACCAATACAATCGAACGCCGATAGATTTCTTTCATATTATCTTTTAACATCCGTACCATAAAATCATATACATCATATAATTGTTCCATTGTTTTCGCACCTGTTATGATAATCCGGCCTGTTTGAAATATTGCAATAGTGACACATTGACATTCATTTTTGCCGGTGCCAGAACCACTAACGCCAATTAAGCATCTGTCAGCGCCATGTTTAACATCACAATAACATGTTCCTTGAAATGGATAGGTTGCCACATCTTTATAGTAATCGTTGTTCCACATATATGATACTTTTACGCCTTGATAACCGGTTGATTCAAATTCCGCGTGGAGACAATATTTTTTCGCCAAAACATTCTTTAGTACATCGCGATTAATAGGAAAATTCACAGAGAAATCACTATTGATAAGACTTATATCAAATGGAACTGGGACGAGTGGCGATGTTCCAACATTTAATCGATTAATGTCAGTCATAATTAGGTGTTGGGCTTTTTCAGCGATTTCGATTGAAGGAACACCAGACATCTGTAGACTTCCGTTTTTGAATATTTTGATATTAACTTCTTTCCATTGATCGTCACCGGATTTAACGCGATACACTGCCGTAGTTTGATGTAGAAAATTTTTACCACCAAGACGTCGACATTTTGATGATGCAGGTGTTGACTTTGCCTTGCGTGATGCGATTTTAATATCTTCATTTGTAAAGCCTTTTATAGCATTCAATAGTTTTACTTTAATGCAACCCTCTGCATGTTCATAGTATGGTAAAATCGTTATTTTTTCGAAGAATGCTTTGTAATCAATTATTATACAAGTTTTACATGTGACACACATCGTCGAAATTTTTAGTGGAGATGCAGTAAATTTTGGCAATACCATGTTTTTGAGACGTTCAACGTGTTCATTCATGTTGTTTTGAACAAGAATGTGTGCGCAGATTTTTGGCATCAATTTGGGGGAGAGCTTTTTGTCCCCCTCCGCGGTTCGTAATTTAGTTAACATTTGTAAAGTGTAATAAAACAAATGGCATCGGCAAAGGGTATGCCGTTAATTCTTTCAATGTTACGTAAAAAACCAGAAGCTATTTCTGTGTCTCCGGAAATTAAAATGGCTGAAACAAAGGGACACGACATTCTTCCATGGGTAGAAAAATATAGACCAACGACATTAGATGAAATATGTGGTCATGATACAATTCGGCTTGCATTGAAAGATATGGCAATGCATAAAAGATTTCCACATTTATTATTGTTCGGGCCGCCAGGTACTGGTAAAACAACTATTGCTATAAATTATGTGCGAGAAGTACATCCTGACATTTCCCAAAATATGATATGTTTACATTTAAATGCATCAGATGAACGTGGACTTGATACTATTCGAACTCGCATCCGTGATTTTGTTGAATCAAATCTATATGTGAAAGTTACACCAAAATTCGTAATTCTTGACGAAGCTGAAAACATGACTGAACAGGCACAGATGTCTCTCCGTACGTTTCTTGATACCGATGGAACATCACTCACAAAATCGGTTTGTTTTATTTTTTTAGCTAATCATCTAACAAAGATTCATCCAGATTTACTATCGCGATTTATCAGGTTCCGTTTATCATTTTTGCCACACAATATTATGATTAAACGTTTAGTTGAGATTGCACAATTAGAGGGTTATACTGAAGTTACTGAAGAGCAAATTGAAACAAATTTAGTGCTATATAGAGCAGATATGCGACATCAAATTCAACATTTACAACAATTATGTTCCCACCCAACGGAAACGAAAACGATTGATAAGTTTTTGGCTTTTGTATCTAATAATGAATTACCACTTGATTCAATTAGAAACCAAATTGAAATATACCTCGAACAATATGAACTTAGTGGATTTCTGGCGTCGATTCTATCGAAATTAATTGCATCAGAACGCCCTTTTACAGATTTTGCGTTGAAAATTGTTGAATTCCGTGAACATAGCCATTTTTTAAGTAAATCGCTACAAATTGGTTGGCTGGCAAGAATCATTAAGGACACGTTGATTTAAATCCCAATTAAAATTACTAATGTAAGAAATGTCCGAAGCGAAAAAAACTCGTGCACCTTCATCAACGAAACCAAGAAAATCTAAAAAAGATGCGGCGTCTAATCCAATTATTGAAGAAGTTATTGCACATTTACCTATTAATTCTTCGATGTTAACTGTTGCACCTATGGATCTCATTTATAATCCAGAAGTTCATATGTTACCAGATGCATATAATAATGATACAACAACTGTATTTGCAAATTATACAGATACGTCTGATAGTAAACAACCAATTGAAAACGAAGCAGATATAGCACTTGCGAAAATACGCGATTTATGTGATGATGGCGGTAATCATTTGCCACAAATGTCATTTGAACAAATGGTTTTGAAATATAAAACAAAAGAAATTTATTCAGCCGTTCCATCTAAAGTCACACAGAATTGCTTTTGGGATGGGCATTATTTTGTTGGTCAACCATTTGTTATTCCTAATCGAATTGTTTGTGAAGAAGATGGAAAACCGGTGTATGAAGTAGAATCGAAATTTTGCTGTTCACCTGAATGTTGTGCTGCACAGTTGTTCAAGGGTAATTCAAGTGATTCATTTTCAAAATGGGAAAAATACGCGCTTATGAATCAAATGTATAAACAAATGTATAAGATTGGACATGCAATTCGACCTGCACCAGACCGTGAACTTCTTGAATCATATGGAGGAACATTATCCATTATAGAATATCGAAAACTTGTAAGACAAGGTCATATTCGTATTGACCTCATTGCACCTCCGATGATTGCTGTTAATGCAGTTTTAGACATAAAACCTGCTGATTATTATGAATCACATGTTACCAATGCATTTATTCCAGTAGATACATCTGCATCTACCAGCGGTACAATTGGGTCTACAAGTGCGACGGCTGCACCTAAATTTATGCGACTGCAGCGTAAAAATCCTAAACCAGTTGTTACCAGTTCACTTGACAAAGTTATGATGGTTAAAAAGAAAGATGTTGGGGCAATAACAACATCAACTGGTGAAACTATTCTATAGGGGGACATCAGCCTCTTTGGCATTTCTGGTGGTTTATATTTTTGTAATATGATACAATTTTGCATCACTTGGTGTTATTATTAATCATTTTCTAATTATGTTTGCAAATGTACCGGCCCCCGTTTCCGAAATTAAGATACCGGCCTGTTCCGAAATTAAGCTACATGCTTAATTTCGGGACCACAACGTAAAACCCTACAGTTCCGAAATTAAGCATGTAGCTTAATTTCGGGACTGTAGGGTACACGACGGTAACAAGTTGGACCAAAAGAGGCTAATGTCTTCCACAGGGAAGGCAAGGATTTTCCGCTTTACGAAAAATCCGCGCCCTCCCCCAAAGTTGAAACAAAAAAGTCACCCTCCTTCCTCATATACAAGTCACATGTTTCCTATGTCATACGAAAGCCGTAAACTACACGAACAAATCGCCATGGACATCTTCAACACTCAACGCAAGCAAAATGAAGAAATGTATGCACGATACATGGAACTAATTCGTTTAGTTTCACATCAAAATCCATCTCGTGCATCTGATTTTGTTCTTGGATACGATCCTGTACCTAAAATCGTTCCAATGCCTGTTGACAATATTGCACCAAGTGTCACAAAACCTGATACTCCCAAATCAACTTCAAAAGTTACTTCAAAAGTTCCAATTGTTCCTATAACAGTGGTTAAAGCGATGCCAAAAGTAACCACACCAACTGTCAAAACACCAGTTGTAAAACCAGTTGTTCCCACACAATACACTGCAAGCAAAAAAGCCACTATTGTAGAAACTAAGACAGAAGATGCAGCGGAAGATGCAGCGGATGACGCAGCCGAAGATGCTGCTGAAGATGCTGCTGAAGATGCAGCTGATGCCACAGCCGAAGATGCCGCTGATGACGCAGCCGAAGATGCCGTTGAAGATGCCGCTGATGACGCAGCTGAAGATGCTGCTGATGACGCAGCTGAAGATGCTGCTGAAGATGCTGCTGAAGATGCTGCTGAAGATGCTGCTGAAGATGTAGCCGAAGATGCAGCTGATGACGCAGCTGAAGAAGAGGAAGAAGCAGTGGAAGTTGAAGCAACAGAATTTACGGAAGAAGATATACCAAATATTACGGACAGTTCATTTTATCCCACTAAAATCGATGATTTCCCATATTATATGACGGTTACAGATGGAGTAGTAGTGATTCATTATGATGCAAATGAAGAACAACCAGGTGAAGAACTTGGGGTACTTGTTGGAAACAAACCAACATTCAACTATGTACGTAAAATATCTTACAACAAAACACCATATCTATTATCAAAGGGTAATAACGTGTATGAATCACTGCCATCTGGCAATCCAGGTAAACTATGTGGTATTCTTGAAGGTAAAAAAATCACATTTAACAATTAAATGCGAGGTGGTGCGTTTGAAGACGGAAGTTGTACAATTCCTATAATTTTTTACATATGTTTATCAATTATAGCAATTGTAGCATTTCCCATTGCAAATTCATGGAAATGGCCATTAATTGGATATGCATCTGCTGGTTTACTTGCATTAATTGCAGTTTGTTTCACTGAATTAACATTTTTGAAATGGATAATTGTTAGCTTGCCAATCATAGCCACAATCATTGCAATTATCTGGATTATTTTATGTAGAGCGTATGACAATATTGTAATTACACCAACAAATACGGGTATTGATATTAATATTTACGAACATGAAAAAGTATTACCATGTGGATGTGATGCAGGTGACTCTTGTAGATGCGATGATAATGTAATGCCATATCCAGTGATGCCAGACCCACCATGGCGGCCACATCGACGTGATATGCCATATCCAGTGATGCCTGACCCACCATGGCGACCACATTATTGGCCGGACGATAGTCCAATTTATGACCATAGTGGCAATCGATTGAATTAAATGTTACGAAAAAGTAAATGAAGTTTTGGGATGCAGTTGCAGCATCTGTTAAAAAACTTCGGTCACCTGAGTTTATCAAACGAATCACAGAAGAAGATGCAACAATGATTAAACATATTCCACAATTAACTGTAATTAATAAATTAGGATTTATTACTACGGAAAGTCAAGCTGGTCGTAAAACAACTGGCAAAGATTATGTAATACAAGAGCGTGCGTATATTATAGGATTCATGTTGGAAAATGTTGCTAAACAATTTATTCAATATATTGCTATGAATACTGACAAAGTTGCGTTTGTCGTTCCAAAATGTGCGGTTGACACACCAACATCATTAGACATACCTCTTACTGTTCAATCCATCGGTCGCGACAGAATTCCACGTGTGCATACACATATGTCAACATCAATGCCCGGGGAAGTGCAGGAAATGCTGCGTAAAGAGGTGAAAATTAATGCATCTGAGAAAATTGTAATGGTTTTTTGTTTTGATCCCATTTGGAACAGAGTGGTCTCCGGTAAAAAAGGGTTATTTACAGAAGTTGCGGAGGCTTTGCAATATTGAAGGGATATATTATTAATTATTCGTAATTCTATCAAATTCTCTATACACCATTTACAATGGCCGACGAAGACCCGTGCAATGTTACGTCTGCTGGTGATGCAGACGTTATACCTGCTGCCGGTGCTGGTGATGCAGACGTTATGCCTGCTGCCGGTGCTGGTGATGCAGACGCTATACCATTGACAGAAAAGGCAAAGATAGTTCTTTCATGGTTAGCACAAAGAATTCGGTTTTATAATTGGGATGATAAGGAGGATAGGGATGCACGACGTACGATTATAGGCAACATACAGATCGTAATGTTTGATCTGAAGAATTCTGACTTCTATCAAGTCGAAGGTTTTCTATATGAAATCGATGATTTTAGCGATGGCCGCGTTTTGCGCGGTATGCCATTCTATGATTATGCAACGGATGCTGGTTATACAACAATTGTTGAGATTTACGATATGTTAGATGCCGGTTCTGAACTAATGGAATATATTATGGAAGAAATGCCAGAATATGAGCGGGATGAACTAAAGGAAGCTGGAATTATTCTTGACTAAATTGTACTAGGGCTTCCCAAACTACTGGCGCGTAAACTAAAAAATGATTCTTTACCCCCTAAAAACTATTTTTTAGTAATATTTGAGGTCGCTCACCAGTAGTTTGGGAAGCCCTAAATTGTACCGTTGAGTTCCGAAATTAAGATACATTCTTAATTTCGGAAACTCCACGTAAACCCTTACAATCCCGAAATTAAGATTGTCAGAACTGTCCACCAAAGGTGGACAGTTCTTTCTATCCCGTTCTGGCTTTGCCAGAACGGGACGTATCTTAATTTCGGGATTGTAGGGTATGGTAATTTTTAATCATGTGCTACTTCCCGATAAAAAGCTTACAAAAATGAAACTATCTGTTAATTATTCGTGCATTTAATAAACTTTACACAACATTACTAATCCATAATGGCCGATGAGGACCCTTGTGATGTGCCCGCTGGTGGTGCAGGACTTTCTGCCTTAGCACTTGCTAAGCCGCGGGAACACGTGAGACGTTCCCCCGCGGATCGTCCTGGAACGCCTGTTCCAGATGATGTTGAGTTTGATTCAGCCGGAGCGCATGCATCTGTGATTGCTATTTCGTGGCTGGCACAGAGGTTTCGGTCCGATGCAAGTAGCAGATTTGTGCGTGCCATACGTAAAACCGTGTGGTCTTTACATGCAGAGACTCGTGTTAGAGTGGTTAAATGGCTTGATTTGAATGAAGATGAATTAAGTGTTCGTCGTGACGTACATGATATGCCATATTATAAACTTGTTTCAGACAAGAACCTCACATTTATTGATGTATATAAGTTGGTGGATGAAGAAGCTCCACATATGGTGCGATATATTGAGAAAACATTAACTTCCAGCGAAAAAGCCACACTTGAACGTGTTGGCATGATTATTTAGTTCATGCTATATTTTTAATTCATCGCTAAAAGTATATGTTTCAATGTCAGCGGAATCAGAGACAACTGTTAGTATTGTATCAGGTTCAATAAATTGTCCAGTTGAATATTGATGCATCATATATATGTGATATGTATTTAGTTGAGATGTTCTAAGTTTTAGCCCTTTAATCCATTCTGTAATATCAATAACAATGCCATCAGGTGTTTTTAGTTCAGCTCCTAACCATGACAATTTAGTTACATGATGAGGTAGTTCTACTTGAGCAGTTTCTCTCAGTCTACTAAACAAGTTCTCTTTTGTATCAAATGAATATGTTGCACGTTTCTTAACATCATCGCTAATTAGTTCGCCATCAACAATTTGTTGACCAAAGAAATAGTACGTTTTAGGTTCTTTGAATTCTTCAACGATTTTGGCATATGTATCTTTTGCATAAATCACAACTTGCGTTAGCAATACAAATAGTTTAAATGCGAGATTTTGAATCATTTAATAATTATTACGTGATATTAATTAAGTCTTAGATGGGTGGTACAACTCAAAGCAAACTTAAAACAATTGAACTCACATTGATTGCCCGTCATCCAACGGCTGGCTTCAAAAAAGCGTCTTCAATGCAAGTTACAGCTTATTCTGATGATACTTATGTGGATTTTTTAGACAGATTCAATACATATCGTGGACCAGATACGCAAATTCGCACGATATATGATGCTGCATCTGGTGAGCAAATTAATATTACTACAACTATTGCATCAGGTCCACATCGAATTTTTATTAATTAGTGGGGAACACCAGCCCCCTATAACCCCTTTCCCGCGTTTGATAATATCAGCTGCACAATCATTTGCTTCGCAAATGATTTATGTTAGCATTTCCAAAATATGCATATAATAAGTTTAGAAGGTATAAAATTTAATTTTTTGTCTATGTGTAAATGCATGTAAAAAACAAATCACCGATTAATACATAACTAAATATATTAGTATCTCATATGCATCTGAATGCATAACTAAACATGTTACTAAAATTATTAGTTTGCCTTCAGATGCAACCTGATGCAAAACTAAACATGTTACTAAAAATCATTAGTGTGACACCAGATGCATCCTTGGTGACTCCAGATGCATCCTTGGTGACTCCAGATGCATCCTAGTGACTCCAGATGCATCCTAGTGACTCCAGATGCATCCTAGTGACTCCAGATGCATCCTAGTGACTCTAGATGCATCCTTGGTGACTCCAGATGCATTCTTGGTGACTCCAGATGCATCCTTGGTGACTCCTGATGCAAAAACTAAACGTGTTACTAAAAATCATTAGTGTGACTCCAGATGCATCCCAGAGTGTTCAGATGCAATGCTAAACATGTTACTAAAAATCGCTGGTGTGACTCCAGATGCATCCCAGAGTGTCCAGATGCAATGCTAAACATGTTACTAAAAATCGCTGGTGTGACTCCAGATGCATCCTTGGTGACTTCTGATGCAAAAACTAAACATGTTACTAAAAATCCTGGTGTGACTCCAGATGCATCCCAGAGTGTTACTAACGTACGATGTGTGACTCCTGATGCATCTCAGAGTGTTACTAAAGTATGATGTGTGACTCCAGATGCATCCTGGTGGTTTCAGATGCAGCAACCCACCGCTTCGCTGTGGGTTGCTTAATCAATCCCGCCACTAAGTGGCGGGATTGATGCAAAACTAAACACATTACTAAAAATCGCTGGTGTGTCTCTTTGATGCAGTCTATAAAATAAATTTGTAATTAACTCGCACGTTTCAACATTCCAAGAGTAGTCTGTCTACGTGACTCATTTTCAACCTTAATAATTGCATCATCAAACACTAATCGTTGAACATCAGCCATACGACCTTTTTCGTTTTCTTTTCCACCTTTCCGTTCATCATTCCGTCCAGTTGTTTTCATCTGTCGCTCGCGCTCTTCCGCTTCTGCTGCCTCATAATATCGCGGTGAACGACCAAGCCGCGAAAATCCCGGTATTGATTCCAACATTACTGCCATAAATTGCCCAACTGGATTTAATATTTGATTTGTAATATAGTACATATAATCGATTTTCAACCGGTTATCTTCAATAAATGGGATTGTTTCGATTCTGTCACCTTGTGTTTTAGCAACAGTACCTTTCGGTGGTAATATATATGCAAATGACATACGATCACCGGATTGTGGTTCACTTCCAGGTTCTCTCGCACCAATTCTATCTGCTAATACAGCATGTGCAATACTTGCGCGATTGGCATATGTTGCCTTTAGCGATTTCGAAATTGTTAATTTCCGTAGTGGTATTTCTCCACTCGCAAGATCATCTAATTTTTCCTTTATAAATTCACATGCCGCAAAGATAGATTTTTTCTTCAAGATGCTTGATACTGCACCACCATAAATCTCCTTAACAATCGGTGCATTATCACGTCGTTTAAGCGCAATACCCATTGGTTTCACTTTATATGATTCTCTCCCTTTCTCCGGTTCTTCATACATATGCCCAATATATCGCTTTTTTGAAATCAACACAAACGGCCAAAATACCTTGTCAAATTCGAAATCCTGCGGCGTTTTCAATGTTGACGAAATTAAATGACCGGCTTCTTCACCAATTTCCACAGATGCCATCACAGAATCCCATCCTGTTAACCGTTTACCATCGGGTCCTTTTGGTCTAAATGCAATGAAGAGCGAGTCCGTATTGTGTACAATCAATGCACCTGGACCTACTCCAAAATGATGATTTTCCGTTGTTAAATCATATACATATGGCCGCCGCAGCGCATCAACTGGAAGTTCATATATTTGCACAATTTCATATGGATTTTCGATTTTTTCATTACATTTAACAACTGCAAAGCCGGCTTCACATTCTTCTATTTTAACATTGTATCCAGCTTGCACTGCAGCTAAATATACATTTGTACAATGTAATTTGTCGCCTGTCCATTTAGTATCGGCATTTAGATGCACTACATCGAATGTATATGTATTATTATGTAATAGTGCTGTGCCAACTGATACATCCGTTGGTTTCGCTTCAACACCGTTTGCGAGAACTAAACTATGGTCTGATGTACAATCTACAACACCAGTATGTGTTAGCACTCGCATTAGTTTTTTACCAGGTGCCAATCGATGTCTAATAACTTGTTGAACTGCAGTAAATCCTCGTTCTGTCCAGATTTCTGTTGGTCGTAAAGGTACCGCAACTTCTTTAGTTTCATGATATGTTACCCACTCACCAACTTCCAATTCATCCATACGTTTTGTACTAACAATACCATCGATGCGAACAATTAAACCCGTGTCGCCAACAACTGAATCTCCATATACACATTCGGCATTGCATCGTGGTGTATCACCCCAAAGGGTTTCTATTGCTACTTTCGAATACATAATTTGTTTACGACCATAAGCAGTTGTTGATGCTGCAAGTGGTACACATCGAATTTTCGATGTTGATGAACCTAATTGTCCATAAAGGGAATTCGCAGTAATTTTATAAGCATTTTGAATAGTATCTAACAAATTATACATAAAACTGTATTTTTCCTCTTTTTCCATGAGTTTTCTGGTAGCTTTACGTGTACCAAGCAGTTTCTTAAGAATAATACCCATTGTAGCCCAACCGCCAGCATATTGCGCATATCTACAAATTCGCTGACCCATTTTGATTTGTCGCGGGTTTTTCTTTGCTTTTCCGCGTGCTGTAAACATATCATCTGGGTCTGGTTTTAAGATGTCAAATTCAATGTCAATGTATCTAACACCTGCGATATTATCGTAGGGACTTGTTGCATCTGGTGATGTTGCGTTTGACCATTTGCCAGCTAAATCATAATCACGAACCCAAACAAGTGAGTCATGGCTAATGTTTTCCGATATCATTGATGATGGATACAGTGATGCATAATCCAGCACTACAACTGGATCATCTTCATCATAAAATCCCGCTTTCGGTTTTAATACAATTGCACCTTCATAACTTTCTTCCTCCTCTTCATCATCATTGTCATCATCTTCTTTTAATGCTCCTCCAAAATCTTGTGCGCGTTCTTTTTGAACATCAATATCATTCTGACGTGGTTTTGGCAACACTTTAATGATAATTCCCGCTGCTGCGCATTCTTTAAAGATAAGTGATTCGATTTTAACGCCTTGTCCACGTGTAAAGATATACGAAACTGGTACAGAACAAACATTTGCCATCGCAATAGCACTCATATATGCTCGCAGTTTCGCTTCCAAATCAAGCACAAGGTCACAATCTTGAACGCAATATTTCGCAATCACAGCGCGGTCTTCTGCAGTTCCATAATGTAGCCTGAAAATATCTTTGTGATGCACATCATCTTTCGCTTGACTCCATGATTTCGGAACGAAATTTATTGCATCAGGCAAATCATTAACGCAAATAATATGTTTCGCACCGACTTCATCAACCAGAAATTTATGTGCAATTGGTTCATCAAGCATATCTTTTAGAGCTATGTACTGACCAACACGAAGCCCTTCAGTGCTTTTGCAAACAAGTTTCATACATTGTCCCGGTGCGATATTTCGTTCGCCTGCATCATTAACACAATCTGTAATATCACTTGACATAAATTGCGCAGCAACAGCATCCAATTTGTACGAATCAAGCGCATAATTGCGTTTGATATAATGGAATAAGTCAATGCGAATGCGGCCTGGAATGTCCATCATTGACATTTTATTTTGTCCCATAGCAGCCGACGTCAACTCTTTTGTTTCGAGTTTACATTCATAATCCGGAATACGCGAGAGATTCGATGCGAATTCTTTATCGGTTTCATCGTTAGCCGTTTCCAAATAGCGCTCATAAATGTAATGTTCATCAAACCCGCAAATATTGTAACCCATCATAATGTCTGGATCAACACGACGAATGAAATGTGCCCATTTCAGCAACAATTCGCGTTCTGTTCTGCAAGGGTATACATTAATACCAGGAATTTTTGCACATGTTCCAAGAACGAAAATGTGTTTTTCCGAAGTCATGGGTTTGCCGGAAATATCTAAGTATTTCAAACATGTACCAATTTGGATAACAGAGTCACCCAATACAGGTAATTCTGCTAAAATGCGCGACGCCAAATAATCTGACAGGATTTTAACGCGTTCCTCCGGTTTTGCCGCGGGATTTTCCCACATTTCGCGAGGAGTTGCCGCCGGAACTCGCGTGCGCACGAATTCGCCAAATGTACGAACGTTATATGCAGCAGCTGTTGCCTTGTCAAGCAAATCGGTTGGTTTCCGATGAATGCGTGAAGTATGTCTCCCAGGTTGTGGATTCTTCAAATGAACATCTGACATTTCATATGGAGAATCCACGTGTTCAGGCCATAAAGCTTTTTCAACCAGTTCTGTTAGCGAAATCGAATGATTTGGTGCAGTTGCACCTTTGTTTGTTATAACATTGTATGCATCCATGGCGACTTTTTCATAACCTTTGATGGCAAGTGGGAAATCACCATGACTGCTTGTTGCTTCAATATCCCATGATGCTAATATTTGTCTTGATGGATCGATTTTGTCATACAAGGCGACATCTGACCAATCACATGCGAAAGATAATTGACATGTTGTAGAATGATGTTCATCTGCTGACAAATACTTATGCGCTGGAACCGAAACCCATCCAGCTGTTTGTAACTCGCGAGCATGGAAGAATCGCAGCAACGGTTCAATGTTTGTTTCATATGAAGTGACCTTAACGAATCCTAATTCAGGAACTTTGATTGGCTTTGGTGTACTCTTGTCTGTTTGCAGCACTTTACGAATTGACCAAAATGCGGACAAATTCGGCACTTCAACACGTAAAACTTTAAATTTACGTTGATTTGTATAACCATATAGTTTACCTCTTTCGCAAATCGTGAATTTTACGCAACTTTTAACTTCATCAGATTTGATTGTTCGAAGCATACATTTTTCAAATTCGGCCAATTGTGAACGTGTACATTTTGGTGGTATATCTACGTAAAATGATGGACGAAAGTTGTTAACTCTTAGAGAAACAGAATAGCCCTCTTCGCTCACACCATACAACATAATACCAAATTGATTTATATCGCGTGGTGGCGCTTCTTTTTCAACATATGCCTCTTCTTCTGAATCATATTCAGGTGTTGAGCCAGATACAACACTTGAATCATCGTCTGTGCTATTTTTTGCGAATTTATCATCGCCACTATCTACTGCGGTTATTTGGAATCTAAGCGGCGTTGAGTAATTTACTTTCGGTTCAACCGCGGTTCTTTCGAATACTGACGTGAATTTGAAAGATGCCATATGAATGACCCCGGTAGATACAGCCGATTTTGATTTCAATATGGAGGACATCAGCCAACCCCCTTATATGTTTATGCGAGTGGCAAAAGCATGGCTGCTTAGCAATTTGATGTTCTTGCGAAGGATTATTAAATATGATAATTTTTAGTGTAGGAATAGTTAGTACATTACTAACTATATTGTTGAAAGTCGTGATGAAAAAATCGAAATAATTGCTAAATGAAAGGTGGTGGATTTGTGGTTGGCGACTATTTATATTCTGTTCCAATTGCCATTCTTGGTGCAATAACTTACGCAAAATCGCTTGATGTGTTTGTTGCCCCATATGAATCATGTTGGAAAACATGCAAAAATCTTCTGTCAGATGGAAAATGCGAAGAAGCATGTGAAGGGCGAAACAATTCAATCAAACTAACACGATTTATCGTGTCAATTGTCGTTGGTGTACTTATTATTCTTGTAAGTACTATTGTACCAATGCCACCAAGTATTGCTCGCGGGCTGATTCTACTTGGAAGCTATTGTTTCCTCCAAGGCAATTGGGAATATTGGGATGAAATGTCAGACAAAACTAAGCTACTTGTGTCGATTGCTGGATTAATCGCACTAATAGTTAGCGTTGTTGCATCCAGTCGCTAAAAATGAAATATATGAAAATTAATTAATACTAACGTTATCAAACACACATTCACCCAATAAAATACGCGCAATTTGCGCCTTGTTTCGACGAATATGTTGACGAAGACGACGAACATACGTTTGCGGTTGTATCTGTAAAAACGGAAACTACAACATTTACATTTGAAATTCCAAAGGGCGAACCTTCAGAATTTCTGTTGTCATATTGTCCTCTTTTGATTCAGCTTATGGATGAATATGCAACTCTTCAAACTGCATTGAGTTCGATAAAATGTATCAGAAGATGAATACAATAAACTAACAATTGTTGAAATTTCAGAGGCATATTTGGATGATAGTACATTTGACCGATTTGAATCTTGTGAAATCACGCCATTAATGCGGGCATTTGCTAGTAACTATGCGCCTGCATATGTAAAACGTGTTCTGCCAGATATTTTGCTGCATTACGAAATCGATTGTGTGTCTAACAAACTCAAGATTGATTATAGCTTTGAATCAAGACCAACGCGTACAATTTACGAGGCCACAATAACATCGGATACTTTACAAGCATTGGTCGATGTCGAAGTGCCTAAGTTTTCAAGGTCCCGAAAGTACGATTAATGTCGATGGTTTCTTGTTGAACGTTTGCGATAACTACGGCGTCGACGGCGGCGACTACCACCGGACATTGCCTTTTTTACATCACCTTTTATAAGATTTTGCATTTTTTCCATATCATGAAGGAATGTTACAGCATTTGAATTTGCTGCAGCTTTTCCATAAACTGCAACTTGACTGGCTTCTGGTGGATATTCACGCATTTGTGTGCCTTTATCGACAACAACAACTGAAGGATATCCATCGATATTTGCATGCGACATACTTGTTGCTGGCAATACTTCCGAATTAACTGAAAACATATTAGCTTTGCGACCAACAGTTTTCATTAGTTGTTCCCAAATCGGTTTGAAATGTTGGCAGTGTGGACACCAATCGGCATAAATCAAAACAACCGCGAGAGGTCCTTTTTCTAACGTTTTTTCAAAATTTTCAATTTGTTTGGTGTTTTTGGGGTCCCTCAAATCATTTGTTGACATTTTACTTATAATCATATATTAATTTAATTGCGCGATTTGCGTGTTGTGCGTAATTTATGCGATGTGTATGCTCTGCGTGATTTGCATGATTTGCGTGATGTACGTGTTGTGCGTAATTTATGCGATGTGTGTACTTTGCGTGATTTGCGCGATTTTTTTAGTATTTTTCCACCTAAAAGAGTTGATACCGATGGAGGTGGTGCGTTTACTGCACCAGCACCTCCAGCTGGAGATGCTGGTGCAAAAAATGGTAATGATTGTACCGATGGAGGTGGTGCGTTTACTGCACCAGCACCTCCAGCCGGAGATGCTGGTGCAAAAAATGATAATGATGGTACCGATGGAGGTGGTGCATTTATTGCACCAGCACCTCCAGCTGGAAGTGGTGTTGTCGGCGGAAGTAATGTTTCTATATATTCAGCGTCTAACATTGATTGTTGGCCTTTATCTTTGCGAGTTGCTAAAAAATCATCATTTGTCATACGGTTGAGTCTATCCATTAGTGATTTATGTCCTGCAGCAAACAATTCACGTGTTTTAGATGCAGCTGTTGAGATGTCACCTGTGAACCGTGCAATAGTTTTTAAAATGTATGTATTTACAATTGGTGTTATATTTGGAAGGGGAGTTGATTCAATTTGTTTTGCCACATTTTCTAACGAAGAATGATCTAAAACCATCTTCTCTGGGAAAATAGATTTAAACATATGTATGCCTGAGAGATATTCAGTTTTTTCCGTTTCATACGCAAATATTAATAATTGGTCAAACGTTAATATAAATACACAATTTAATAAATAATGTAATATAATCACCGCAGCAATTGATGGAAGCACGTATTTATCTGTTAATTGTGATTTTATCGCGTTAAATAATCGTTGTAATATAAGTTGTGTGCGTTCATTTATTAAGTCTGGATGATTTTTGAATACAATATTCATTAAACTATTAATATACACAATATCTTCTTGAATTAAATCTTCATTTGTGGCATTTGTAGTGGTTGGAGTAAAAACATCACCATTCATGAGTCTATCCTCTTTTAGAGGAATCCGTGTTTGACGTACTGTGTTATAAAATGCCACAGTTCGACCTTTAGATAAACCTTTTCTAGTTTCTGTTGGTCTTTTTGCACTGTTTTTTGCATATCTTGTTGCAATAGCAGATGGACGTTTAGTAGGCGCGGCAGCCGCGGCAGCCGCGGCAGCAGGTACATACACAGGTGTTGGTGCTGGAGCAGCGGCAGCCGCGGCAGCCGCGGCAGCAGGTACATACACCGGTGTTGGTGCTGGAGCAGCGGCAGCCGCGGCAGCAGGTACATACACCGGTGTTGGTGCTGGAGCAGCAGCAGATGCAGGTACTTTTCGTTGAGGTATTGAACCTACACCGAATTGACTACGCGGAAGAGCTTTTTTTGCCATGTCAGCTTTGAATTTTGCAATCATATCTGGAGACCAACCAGCCATTTTTATTTATAACAATGTTAATAAATGCGTCGCAGCGGTTCTGCTTCGGCTATTTCTAAATATCCATTTGTAATTACGAGTATAATTTTAATTATTGTTGCATCTGTTGGGATTTTACTATTTTTTAAACGCAAAGAAAGTTTTATAGATGCTCCACGGTGTCCATCTGCAGTAACCCGTGACCCAAGCGGTGAAGGCATTTTAGTGCAACCATTAGGCACTAAATTCAATTCTGTAGCTGATTACATTGCTGGTATGAAAAAGCTACTTGAGATATCTCCTGCATGTGTTATTATGCCTGTTCCGGACATTCCATCTCTTCCAGCCACTGTTGATTTACCTCCATATAGTCAAACAGATATTGCAATTAAACGCCAGGCACGTCATGACATGGCTGTAGCAGATAGTATTGCATATGTTGCTGGTATTCGCGATAGAGCATATGACACCAATCCAATCAATGACACATATGATTATGATGATACACCTGAATTAGTTCAGATGCAAGAATCTGTTGCGGCCAAAGGTGGGGCAGTCGGTGCATCATCAACCGCTGACCAAATCGCCCGTGACTGGAGTTCTTACCCACAATCTGCATCTAAGTTTGCAACAGGTGCGGCAGCGATGCCACCAGTTGACCAATTAACATTATTGCAAAGTACGGCCGCCTTTCCTCCAGACCAGGAAAAACAAGAACTTGCCGAACGCGCAGCAATAAAGGAATATGGTCCGCGTAGTGCTGTTAGCTACTGGGAAACACCTCTGGAAGAAGTGCAAAAACTCGTAGAAGCTACAAATACTGATTCACATTTTAAACCAGAAGTATCACGTGTTGGCCCAAATCAATTCGAAATAACTAAACTAATTCCTGTTGTTGGAGCGCCAGGTGCTTCTTTGGCTGCAGCAGGCGTTCGCGATACACGTGATGCATCTGTTGAAGTTGCGGCACCAGTTGTTGCACAAACAGTACCACCAGATCCTCTATTCGAAGAAGGTTCACGTGCAACTGGAACTGTATTTAGTTGGAGCGATTTTACGAAGTGGACACCTGGTTTAGAACGCGCATTTGCGCCTTCACGACCACTTGAAAATTGGTACTAGTCGCGCTCATGTACCGTAGACTACCGAAATTAAGCTACACTTTCAGTGTCAGAACTGTCCACCTTTGGTGGACAGTTCTTTCAACCCCATTCTGGCGGAGTCAGAATGGGGTGTAGCTTAATTTCGGTAGTTCTACGAAAGCCGGCCTCGTTCCGAAAGTTTTTGATACTTTTCGCATTCGCGAAAAGTGCAAGACCTGTCCACCTTTGGTGGACAGGTCTTTTAACCTCGTTCTGGCAAAGCCAGAACGAGGTGTATCTTAATTTTGGAACAGGCCGGTATGCGATTTAGTAGTTTCATATTTACACGTTGTAATTATGGACAAGATTCTAAGCCATTCGCAAATTGAATTGATACCATTTACTGTTTTGGATAAAGTGACTGAATATGGAGATGTTTATTTTAATGACAATGATGCTATAGTAGTCGCACCTGCTGGCATTATGTATGCATCAACTCATGTGCGATTAGCACAAAACATGACATATTCGATTACTATTTATGATTTACATGCCCAAGGTGAGGCATTTTATAGATCTGCCCAGCAATTTGGCGGAAATATTGTTGCGAATGCTGGACAAATTAAAATTTTAACAATATATGATACTCTATTAGTATTGCTTGCATTTCATAGTGAAAAAAAAGAATTTAATGAATATGCAGCTGCTTTTCCTGAAGAATATACAACTGTGCATTTTTACAATTTATCAACCAAAACTGTTGAATATTCGCGCAGAATAACAAATGCCAACATTACGCAATCGAAAATTGTTCGCCACGAAGATATCATATATTTACATAACTGTGTTGATTTGTTAGATGATGATTACGATGGTTGCTTTCACATGGTCAATTTGAAAACCAAAAAATGTAACAATATACGTGGAACTTTCAATTTTCCTCTCCAAAGTATGTATGCTCGCAACAATGTGCTGATTCTAAACGTTAATGAAACGTTGTCATCGTATGCAAACCGACGGCCGTACCGCAAAATGAAGTTAGTTGTCGACGTGCTGCATCCAAATGCATCGAAATATGGTATAATTACGGTTGATGTTGCAACTAAGCCTTTTTCACAGCGCATTAAGTTTCAAAACCCGCACATTAAGACAATTTATGTAGGTTCATACACATTTATATACAGACCCATCGATGGATTGCAAGTTTTAACCATGTAATAAATCGAGGTACTTGTGTTGGTGTTGCGGATGTGTATTGTCCAGATGAATCTGTTGGTAAGATAATTGTGAAACTACGGCGCAAAGAGCGCAAAGAGAAACGGATTGTTTATGAGTATATGTATTTAACACATCGGCCAGATATTCATACGATGTGTTCTGCGTATATGGACTGCAAAACGTATAAGAAACGAACTGGCTGAGTTTATTCCATAGAATTAGCTTAGCTAAGTCTGTAGAAGAATTGAACGTAATAATTTTGTATGTTAAACATCTTAACGGTTCATTATGGCAGCAACACCTTTACTATTTCACTTTAGTGGTCAACCATCACGTAAAATATTTAGTTCCCTATATCACATGAACGCTGTTTTAGCATATACAATAAAGAGGTTATACTACTTTTTTCCTCTTGATATTAGGGATGATGTGTATAAAATCGATGGAAAAATACATTATTTGGAATCTGGCAGCGCCGCTCAATTTTCAGCAGAAGTTCCATTTGATAACAAAGAATCATTGTATGTTGAATCTGTCAATAAAACAACATTTTATGTAGGAAATACAAAAAATCTTGTGTATTTCACGGTGGAAGGCTCCAAAGTTACACCACGAATTGAATCAATCGGTGCCGATTTTGTTCACAAGATTCATAAAGGAACTATGTTCTGCATCAATAATATTCATATTAGTTATGATAAATTCAAGAATATTGCTTTAGAATCAACAGACAAACAAGTTGTATATATATTTGTTATGAGTGAATTTATTGCAATATGTAAAAATATTAGGTACAATGTATGTGATTACTCTCAAAATATCGATGTATTACCAATAATGAACAACAAACTATGTATGCGTCAAACGCATGTGATTCGCGATGAACTTAGTGAAGTTGTTCAATTATAGCGGAGAAAACGGCGGAAAACAAAATTGAAACTATTATAATTTATATGTAGTGTATGTTAATAAAATGCATACCATTTGCATATCAATCCATCACTTAAAAACATTATCAATCAAAGAATGCTTATGTAAATATGCACCAGCTGCGGAAAATATTGTTATATTACTAAGCACATCTTATTTACCTTTGTTTACTATACCAGACACCGAAAATGGATTAAATCGATATCAACTAATATTGTAGCCGATACTTTTTATGGTATGGAAGCC
>Ga0066256_1002142_pt1 | contig 23040 bp, 17 predicted proteins | sample ThiBio_1000_biof_FD_87107 | JGI IMG/M metagenome (GOLD analysis project Ga0066256, IMG submission 87107) | Wastewater bioreactor microbial communities from Cape Town, South Africa - Thiocy_expt_1000_biof (version 2) | ecosystem: Engineered > Bioreactor > Thiocyanate-remediating >... | reverse complement strand
AACACAACGATAGGTGACTTCGATAAAAACCGGGTTCTCTCCACTCACCTTTTTAATAGAATATCCCGGTAAATTTAGGATACAATCTTTCTTGGGCATTTTAATCTTCCTTTTGACCGTCAAATCAGAGGGTTAGTCTAGACTAACTTGATTAAAATGCCCCCTTATTTGGGGTAGAGCCATGTACACCCAGTGCTAATAGAATTCTTAATGCCGGATCCCATTCATATGCCAAAAAAAACTGTTGATGAGAAATTTTAAATTTATATACATACACTCCAAGTAAATCCCCTTTCTTCTCCTGTCCAATTTCGAGATTAATGACAATATCTCTTACAGCCTCATTTACGATGGATTTATGTGAGGCTGGTAATTTTTTATAAACTTTCTTAAATGCCGGCATTTGCCTTATTTCAATATCACTCACCTTCACCCTCGAATTGAAAAGGTTCAGCTAAAGACTTATCTTGAAGCTTGGAAAGCAAAACATCTTTTATAAACTCAATGGGTAAATCAGGATTATCCAATGCACACTTCCCTAATTTAGCCCAATATTCTATTTGATTCGGAATAGAGCGGAATTCTGCAGCAGCAACTTTTTTTGCCTCGTTATAAATGTTTTCGTCAATTCTTATTGGGATTCCCATAATCTCACCTACAGTAGTATTCTTTTGCTACATTTGTAGTATAGCATTATTTTGGTTTAAATAAAGCGCAAGCAGTAAGTAACTTAAACCGCATAACGGTGACCGTATTAAGGAGTTTTTTGGCTGTTTTTAACGATATTGATGCATCGCAACTCTCTGATTTATAAGGATTTTAAACTCAAGCATTAGGCTTCGAACCAAAGTGTCAGGAGCTCGAGTCCCTCCGAGCGCCATTTAATTGGTTCTTTTATTGGTAAAATTAGTGATCAAAATTACCTGATTTATACCCCTATGGGTATATAAAAAACTATTATGCTTCTCCTACTAAATTATCGGCTGTTCAACAAGGGGGGTTAGGGGTTACTATTACTCATTTGAATCAAACATCAGAGATTGATGGATTGGTACAGTCCATTTTGGGTTAGGAAGGCACTAAGTCTATTCTGACTTAGACAAGTAGGAGAAAATTATGGGTATTAAAGTTATTGCAAGCTCCATGTATCTTCCAGAGCGATTAGTTGATAATACCTACTATGAAAAAAAATTTAATAAGCCTACTGGTTGGGTTGAGCAAAGAACTGGAATCATTACCAGACATAAATCTGAAAAAGACACATTGGTTTCAGACCTTGCTTCAAAAAGTGTTTTGCCTTTGTTGAGTGAAATTGAGTCACCCATAGAATTCCTAATCTGTACTACTTCTACCCCAGATTCGTTACTTCCCTCTACAGCAAACCGAATTGCTCAAATGTTAAATCTAAATAATGTGTTTTGTTTTGATTTAATGTCAGGATGTGCTGGATTTTTACAGGCATTGGTGGTGGCAAACAGTTTATTGGAAAGTGGCTTGTATCGAAGAGGAATGATCGTTGCAGCTGAGAAAATGAGTTTAATTATAGATGAAGACGATCCTGTTTGTGATCCCATTTTTGGTGATGCTTCCGCAGCAATAATAGTCGAATATCACCCCGAAAAAAACGTGTTCGGAATTTATATGGGCAATGAATGCACCGGGGTAGATTTTTTACATATTAAACCAACTCATCAATTGGATTTAGCATTACAACAGGAAGCTAAAAATAAAGTCTATATGGATGGGCAGCAGGTTTTTAAAAATGCGGTACGTTTTATGGCAGCATCTGCAAAGCAGGCACTGGATCAAGCTAAGATGCCTATTTCAGATATTGACTTTATTATCCCTCATCAGGCGAATATGCGTATAATTACTGCCGTTGCGGAAATGTTAGACATAGAGCTTGATAAAGTATTGGTTACTATCAATCATTTGGGCAACGTGGTTAATGCGAGCATTCCAATTACTTTAAATATAAATAAATCTAAGCTGCGTAATAAACAGCTCCTAATTACTGCTTTTGGTGCGGGCTTCAATTATGGAGCACTGATTATAAAGGATTTATTTATGGAATAAATTAATGTTCTTTCAGATTAAATCTAAATTAACGCAATTAAAAGGATTCAGGAATTGCTATTCGTTGGTGGACCCTATTTTCTCTTGAATTGCAGTTCATGCATAAGTGAAATTTTCTTTTCTCTGTGAAAATCTGTTCGCGAAATGCTTGATATTCTTCCCCATTCCAAACTTTACCAAAACCCTCGGTCATATTCCCTAAATGAACTTTCGCATAAGCATCATAGCAACAGGGGACGACATCTCCATTCCAACACACTGTGGAGCTTGAATAAAGCTTCCAACAGGAACTGTCTATGGTTCTTTTATAATCGGTAATGCCATTACACGAGTCATAAATTGTATATTCCTTTGTCTCTGTCCGATATTTATCAAGCAGGAATTTTAACAATACTTGATCATATTGCCTGAAAATGAAATAACTTAGTGTCACCTCATTGGCACCAGTTTTTTGGCTAATTGGAGTAGCCCATTGACTATATGTTCATTCGTTTTCATAAGAATGAAGTATAGTGTGTATCGGCTAAAAATTGATGAGTTTGGGGGTAATCCCCTCATAATTTACCCGTGTACTGTGATTATCTCGAAAAAATATTTAAGCTATGTTCCGGTTTTAAAATTGCTTAATCCTGAATAAATTACATTTAACTTAATAAACCCCAATGAAACCGGGCTGACTCAATTGCAGCAAGGGACTATGTCGAATAAGCTTTTTCTTTTAATGCTGTTTTCTCTAATTTTTTAATCACTGCATCCCTAAAAAAATAACCGTGTACCACCTATCGATGCCTTTGAGGTATTTATAAATGTATTTTGATTTTTAATTACACATTCCAGCTCGTTTTGTAAGCTTTGTTGATTTGCCATTAACTCTATAAGTTGTTGATAACAGACTTGGAGGTAAGTATTCAACTCATTAAATTTATTCATTCCGGTATAAGGGACCACGCTTTGTTCGTTAAGCTCTTGCTTTTTAGCCATCAACTCATAAAGCGTTTTGTTCAGATCTTCGATGCCTAAGTCATCCTTTTTTTCTGAAACAAGTTGGAGATCATAAAATTCAAGGAGTTGCTTTATGCATTCATTGATTTGTATTTGATAAGTAATCTGGCTTTTTAACAAACCCACTTTTTTTTGCATTTCTAGAACCTGGGAGGAAAGAACATTTTTTTCCGGCTGATAAATTTTTTCTATAATTTTTTTAATGCCAAAAAACCCCATGGTCAGAAAAAAATGACCTATTTGACGTTGTTGTTCTTCAGGAATATACATAAGTCACCTAATAATTAGCGTTTACATTAGAACTCAGGGATACCGCAGCAGGAGCACGACGATGCTTTACCTCTGAGCGAGAGAACATCCCTTGAGTTACTATTGGATTTTCAACAGCGATTATCGGCGAGTTATTCAACGATGGGGCTCCATGCAACTCGGCGTTTAGATTTTGCTCGAGCTCTTGCTCTCGTCTTCTCTGTAGTTCTTGAATGATCTTATTATTTTCTTCTGCCGTAGTAGTTAATGCGTATAAGCGCGCATTTTGGATGTCAATATCAGCCTGAAGGTTTGCGATTTGTGTGGCAGAAAGAGCCAATAATGTTTGCTCCTGCTCTCTTGAATAATCGTTTAACCCCCTATTAATCAATCTCACGCCAATAAGCGTGCCCCCTAAAACTCCCGATGCTGTCGCCAAGGCGGTTACTGGAACAATGAGATAAAGCACTGCCGTCGCGCCGATGGCCGTTAAAGTCGAAATAACACCCGTCTCAATAGCCTCTGCCGGTTTATGGGTTGCCCACTGGGTTACTTTTTTCATGTATTGCCACAATTTTTCAAACATTGAATACCTCTGTACTACTATTATTGATTACCAAGCCAACGCTCTGCTTGAGCTCTGGCAGAAACTTGCTCCATCATGTCGTTGAAATAATCGACTTCCCATCCATGAAGAATTTTCTGTTTTTTCATTTTATCGATAAGATGAAGGCCTATCTCATCTTTACTGACAATTTCGTCCATGGCCCGCTCGATTGAACGACTAAATTCAGGATCGAATCCCAGCCGGAAATTAATCTGTCCATGGCCACCTAATCCTGAAAAAAGCCCTAATTTTACATGAGCCTTAATTTGGGCCTTTTTAGCATCTGCAGTAAAACCGGCACCGCCCTGGGCTTTATAACCAATACCTCCAGCACCTTCCACTTGAATCCGAAATTTTAATCCCATGATACTGATACTTGATGATTCGTAAGAGGCACTCACTGAAGGTCCCATAACTCCAGCCTCAGCTTGGAACATCAGTTTAATACCTGATGCATTTGAATCTGCTTTGGCTTTAAGCAGTGCCCCCAAACTTCCCCCATCAATGGCAACGACAACCTGCCCAAAGTCACCTAACTCTGCCACCTCATTTGCTAAATTGAATGTATATTGCTTACCCAGCTCAGCATTAACCCGTAATTTTTTATTTTTTGAATCGAGCTGCGCCTCATAAAAAACGCCTTCACCGGAGTCGCCACTGTCTCCTAATTTTAAACGAACGTTGCCTGTTGCAGAGGGGCTATTTTTAGCAGAGGTCTTGAGCTCTTTGTTTACACTGGTATATTGTCCATTATTGGTTCGATACAATTTCGATTTCCCAGAGGATCCTCGCTTAAAACCCAGATCATTCGCGTTCACTTTAGGATTAAAAAGACCACTGCCCAAGCAATCCGCATTATCAATGGACTCCTCTTCTATCATTTCGCCTTCTTCATCAATTTCCATTAATTGTTCTTCTGATGAATGCTCATCTAAAATGAATGGATTTGATGCTACTGGGGCGGCATCATCTAGTTCCATTAGGGATGTATCGTTTTGCTCTTCAAGGTTCCCCGGAACATAATCCTGATTATTGATTGTTTCTAACACTTGAGGTTCCTGATTGATCGGAAGCAAGGAGCGAACCCATTCAAGAGGAAGATCCAAATTAAAATGACGCTGTTGATGCTCTAGATTTTGACGCAGCTCAGACGAATTGGAGTTAATTTCTTTATTGTGCGCAATCGCTGTAGGTACCCCTTGTTTACCAAATATTGTGGCGCGGCTGACACTGCGATATTTATCTTTTCCATGAGCCAAATTCACTGTATGCAAGGAATGAGACTGTGCATCTTTCTCTGCTGCTAATCAGTTAGAATTTTTGTGGCTTCCACAATGTTTCCAGAAAAGCCATAACTTCGCGTATCCGTATAATTCATCAAATGGTCTACTTTTAACTGCTCCGGAGCAAAACCATTGTACCCATCTGAGGTGACTGCAGCCCCGACTAACTGCGCGCTGTCGACTTTAAATTCTTCAGCACTGATATCGGAACGCACGTGGATACCTGCATGTTGATCTACAGTTAAAGCTTGAGATTTACAGCCCTGAACATTTACATAGCCTGTGGTTGAGGCGCTGGTGTTTTGAGCAGCAGTTTTTGATTCACTTTGCTGGGATGCCACAACTAAATGATTAATTCGTCCGTCAATCGTATTACAGGTGATGTTTGCGGCCTGAAGTTGGCAATCTACGGCATTGATAGTTACCCTGTTATTCACCGTCACTACTGCATTTTCAATGTGATGCTTATGGACTTTATGCTGTACCTTGGAGCCGGATAGATCCATTGTGCCATTGACTCCTAGGCCTAATTGGATCGATTGAGTGTTTGTATCTAAATCAAAGTCTAGTTTTTGTCCGGTGATTTGGACATTTTTGCCTTCAAGATACAAATTATTGGCATGGATTGGTACGCCTTGAACATGAATTGCTTCTTTGGCAATAAACGAAACGGTTCCATGTTGATAAATTTCGCCAGCGGATAGGGTTTCGTAATTCAAGCTGGACTGAGATTGTGTTTGCGTTACGTTAATTTTAGGCACAAAGCCCATGTTTTGGAATAACTGTTTCGGGGTATTGGTCTCTTGTATCAAGGTTAAGGAGTTCTGTGCTGCAATACCTGTATTAACAGCGGTTGTCATTTGCGCGAGTGGATCTTCAGAATTTGCTAGCGCGTGAGTGGTATTCTTCAGGGTTGTAGCAGTATTTTTCAGAAGCTTATCCGGCTGCGACCATTTTTTGGCTGCGTCAGCAAGTGGAGAACCAAAACGCACGGAGCGTTCTTTGGTCTCCAAAAGGTGTTTTAATGTCGAATCTTCTACTTCTATAGACCCTGCTGGGGCAGCAAAAGTTAAGTCACCCTTTCCCTTGAAACGAACATCGTGCGCGTTAATATCTCCTTGATTGGCGAATATTTTGGTAGGGCCATCGCCAGCAACAAAGTCCACCAACTCAATGCCCTCATGACGTTCTGTATTGCTTTTTTTATTTAATCCAAAGAAACTTGTTTTTTGTTTCTGAGTTTCAGTCCGAGTTTTTAAGCCTTTTAATTCTACATCTTTCTGTGCATGAATTTGGGTTCCATTCCCTGAACTAAATTTTCCCGCAACACCTTTTACTTGCCCTTCATTAGCAACAACAATAATTTTTTCTCCCGCTGCAATATCGGTTACATTGGTGCGAGTCTCTTTATGCTGAAACGTTTTACCACTGTAGGTAACACCCAAAGCTTTTTTCTTCTTTTTCCATTTTTCATCAACGTAGGTGTGCGCATCAGCGAGCAGGTTTACCCCCTTTTCACCCTGCAATATTACATCCCCGTTTGCTCTAATAAGGGCTCCATCGATAGTTAATTTATCCTGCGCCGATATGTGAACATCATGGGTTGTCTCCACTGTATTACCCGCATTGGCAATAAGTTTTGGCTTGCTATACTCAATCTCTGTATCAAAAGCTCCTTTATATTCACGCTTACGCGATTTAAGCTTAACTTTCTTTCTCGCAGCTACTGAAATAGACTCCTCTGCTTGAACCGTTACGCCGTGTATTGCAACATTTTGCGCTGACTCCAAGTGAATATTTTTTGCATGAATTTCTTTACGAATATCTAAGGATTGGTGTGTAGTTTTTAAGTTTCTGTCGTACTTACTATTTTGTTCATGATTTATTTCAATTGCCGCAGCAGAAAGCGTGAGGTCACAATCACGCGCTATGGACGTATTCAAGGTCACTTTCTGCTCTGTACTTAATTTCAACGAATCGGTAAATGTTTGCTGAACTGCAACGCCTTGTTGGCTTATAAAATCATCCACTTGCTCCAGCTCTTTAACGGCGATTGTCGCACGCTCACCCTTAATTTTTCCTGCAAGCATGGCTTTATCTGCATGGATAAACAGATGAGTGGGGGCATCTGCTTGCGATTTATCTGAGATAAGATTTGCCGCCGCACCTAATTCAAATTGTCCTGAAGCAAACTGAAGGTTACCGGTGTAGGAGCATAAACCATGATGAACAATTTTGTCCGCCACAAACTGAGTCTCTTCGTGCAACATCATGGTGCCAGAGTTATCTATTTGAGTCGCTGCTAAGCGTATATTCTTCCCAGTTAATTCACCCTCTTCCTGATTAACGAACCTATCGTTGATGTTGAGTGCAGCGTTGTTGATAGAAGAAAACTTTCCCGCATTAGTATAAGTGGTTGCAGTTACGTTCAAATTGGCACCAGATAAAATACCACGGTTAGTGCCTTTCTGTGTCCGATGCGAGACATTCCACCCACCTAAAAAGCCTGATTGGGCGCTTAGCCAGGAGTTTTGCGCTATATTTGCACTCAAACTCAGCCCCGCATTTTGCGCGTAATATGAATATGAGATAGAGGAAGGTGCATAGGTACTAACCGCAAGCTCACCGAGGGTATTGGACCAATGTCCTGTGTTTCCAGCGCCGGAGTAAGAGTGACTACAAGTCCATTCCTGATAGACATCCAAAACCGAATTTTTCCACTGACTTAAGTTTAGTAAATTATCCATAAGTCCCAACGATAGAGGCAACAGATCAGACACATCGTGCAGACGATACTGCTGCATCGCGAGATAAGAATTAAATGCCCCAAGTGCAGCATGATATATTTTAGCTGGTACCTCATCGAGCCTCTCGCTTTGGTTAATCAACTCCATAATGGAAAGACTTCCATTAACGAGAGCATTTTTAGCCAAAAACAGAAATGATAACGAATGAGCATAGTTGGGTAATGCTTGCAGGAACACCGTTCGCCCCATTGAGAACAATCGCTGGTAATTAAAAACATCATTCCACGAGCCGGGTAAATGAGGAAGTTTAAGCCCGGCATTGATACCGAATAAGCTCCGCTGAGTCAGGTCGTATGCTCGCTCAGAGGCAAATAAATTAAGATGGAATAAGCTTTCTTCCGTCAGTCGCCCGCCACTTGCGATATCCCCTATAGAATTAATAATTAAGGGGGCTTGAATCAGGGTATTTTTAACACTATGGATCACTCCAGATCCGTGATTAATCAAAGAAAGAGTGTTTATTTCCAATTCTTTTGCTGAGAGGACACCACTATTAGTTATGTTATAGGACGCCTTGTAGTGTGCCTTTTCTTGCACACGTATCTGCCCACTATTGTTGATACTTTGCGCAGCAATGCCTAAGGAATCTAATTCAAAGTGGCCTGAATTATTAAAGTGGGCGGCCTTGAGGTTAAGTTTAGTGCCATCAATGGTGCTATGAGTGGCCGCATGCAGTTTATCGCCTGCATTTATTTGTACATGGTGCAAATAAACCTGACTGTATGAAGCAAAAACCACATCAGAAATAGCGTGCAAATCTGAAAACTGCGCCTGTATCTCGCCATCCAGACTCATACGCTCAGCTTCTACATAACTTTCCTGTAGTTCAAAAACACTCTGGTTGTGAGAATTTAACGCCTGAACCCGAACCTCCGCGGCATGTATGTGAAACTGACCTAATATGTTCAATTCCGACGCGGTGAGTTTCGAGCCATTAAGTAATTTGCTTTTACCAAATGTACGAAAGGTATGAGTTGAAATTTTTGACTTGTCATCCATGCGCAAAGATCTCGTAGTGATCAGTTGTTCGTCACTAGCAACCGTACTGGCCGCAAAGTTTTGCGCATACTCAAGAAATAGGATTGATTTTTTGCTGCTGATACCCGCTTGCAACCCGACATTTTCACCATGAAAAATCAAAGTTCCCTCAGCCTGGATCTGACTTTCTTGCCACCGATTATTACCTGAAAGAAGTGCTGTTTGCACCTCAAATAACGCACCACTCTCCGCGACAATTTGTGCGTTAGGAGCGGAATAAATTAAATTCGTGTTCGTTATTTGCGATCCATTTGCCGTTAGGGTGTGCTTTTCTTGTTGGTGATAATTGCTTTGATAATAACTACCGTCTGTAAAATTAAAATGTCCGAGGCTGTAACTGCTTGGGGTCGCCAGATAAGAATGTTTGAAAGTAAGCCTGCTTTCCTGAGCTCCATATAAGAGATTATTAATGATCACTTTGCTTTCATCAATCAGACCGATACTGTGATTATGTAAAATATTGGTTTGTAAATGTGATCTTTTGATACGAGTCTCATAATAGAGGCTTGTCTCTTCAGCGCCGATATCGCACTGCGTAATTGTTGCCCCCTGGTCTTTTAGATAATGACTGACAACAAGCTTACTTTCAATAAGATGAACTTCAGCTGAAAGCCCGCAATTATCTGTTGCGAGCTGGCAATTGGTCACAGTTCCTCGACCTTGCAGGTGGATACTATTGGCATTAAAAAGGCTGTTCTTGGCCCATACCGATGCTGGGGCATCCAACAGCAAAGGTCCGTTTATTTGGAGCTCGCATTGATTTAATTCATACCGGAAAGAACCAAAAAAATTTAATCTATCTGTTAATAGTTCAACCTCATTCAAGGAAGTATTCCCCTTAAAGGTTACACCTTCAGCCTCGATTAATAGATTTTTTATTCCAATCTGTGTTGACGTTTCAACGAGCAATTCATTGTGTATAAGGATGCTACTTTGCTCGTAATAATGCTTACACCTCAAAGAAGCATTACTTAGTAAATTTAACTGCAGGCATTGAAGATAAATGACATCATCTATATCGACAGAATCACTTACCGTGATGACATCTGTTTTACAAAAGAAAGCTGCTCCGAAATAAGTGGGGCCTGCCAAAAAGATCTGTGGAGCCAGGATTGAGGTATCCTGATGGACATGAATACTCCCTGATGCCTCAAGGCTAAACTGCTGCTGGCAGATCACCTCTAAGCGGTTAACATGCACATTTCCAAACAATTGCATCTGGTTGCTTTCCAAAATACATACATTACTGCAGGAAAGTTGCCCAAAAGAATTCAAACCAGTCGTAGTAATTTCTAAGCTCGTCGCATCCAAGCAACCATATACATTCAAAGTTTCGCGCGCCGCAAGAGCAACTTTTGCTCCCGTCATGGATCCTGAAACCCGTATATTTGCAGCGTTTATACTGACTTCCTGATCTGAAGCTGCAATATCTTGAAGCTCTAAGTCATTCACTGCGTCCACTATAAGATGCATTGATGCGGTGGATCCTTGGAGTTTCATGGCCGGCGCATGAGCGTTTAACTGTAAAAAAAGGATGTCATCCTGTTTAAAAAAAGCACCAACGAGCACTTCGTCTTTGACTAAAAAAGAACATTGAGCCGCAATCAATTGGTCTAAATCGATTATTTGCGCGGATAAAACAACAACCTGTAAATCAGAAATTTTTTTATTTAGATCCTGTTGGAAGGCAGTTAAACTTTCAGCGTGAACTTTCATTTATTATCGATATTATGACAAAGTGAGTAAATTTTACCCCAATGAGCCATTAATAATCAATTTATTTGTTATGAGAACAAATGTGCTGCATGAAATCACATGTCTTAGAAACGATATCTTAATTAATAATTTATAAATTTAGATATAAAACAAAAATAAATACATACATAGATTCTTGATAATTAATAAGATTATCTTTGAAATTCAAAATACCATTGACAGGTCCCTATGATTACCTGTATTCTACCTGCAGCTAGAAAATGTCTATTATACTTTCAAAATCGTCGTTTTATTCATTTAATCCCACGCTCGATAGTTTTTAATTCTTGACCGGTTCCGGCTAAATTCGCCTACACAGGCATTAAATAAACACTTAAGGATACTTATGTCTAAAACAGTAAATGGAGTCGTTAAATGGTTTAACGAGTCAAAAGGTTTCGGTTTTATTGAGCAAGAAGAAGGCCCAGATGTATTTGCTCATTTCAAAAATATTGTAAGTTCTGGCTTTAAGACTTTATCAGAAGGTCAACGCGTACAATTTATCGTAACTCAAGGCGCAAAAGGCCCTCAAGCAGAAGAGATTGTTGCTCTATAATTTGAGTTAAGTTTACAAAACCACTATAGCTTTTAAATTTATAGTGGTTTGTAAATGTTCACAAAAATTAAGTTAATGCAGCCAACTTTGCATTCAAAAACATACGAAGAATAAAAAAATTCATACACGGTATAAATAATCCTCAAATTCAAACTCTTTCCCATAAAACAGAACTTCTAACAGATTGCTGTCGTGTAAACGATATTCATTGCAACCATATCCCGTGTAAGCACCTATGAGAGAAGCCGCATGATGATTACAACAAAAAATACCCCTCAACCGCTATCATTTTCTCAACTTCCGCTTCGGCAAGAACTAATAAAAAGTCTTGTCTCTTTAAATTATGAAAATATGACTCCCATTCAAGAGCACAGCCTGCCCATAACGCTTCGAAACGAAGATATTATTGCGCAAGCTAAAACAGGGAGTGGCAAAACGGCTACCTATGCTCTGACTTTATTGAATAATTTAAACACAGCGTTTTTTGCGGTTCAGGCCTTAGTTCTTTGCCCTACGCGAGAACTCTCAGAGCAAGTGAGTCAAGCCATCCGTCGCTTGGCTTGTTTGATGCCCAATGTGAAAATCATAAATTTATCTGGCGGTATTCCCATGAAGCCTCAACTCGATTCATTACGGCATGGGGCCCATATCATCGTGGGCACCCCGGGAAGAATTCTGAAACATTTAAAAAATGACTCATTAAACTTATCACAGGTTAAAACTCTGGTTTTAGACGAAGCAGACAAAATGTTGGATATGGGGTTTTTTGATGATATTAACCATATTATTTCAATCTGCCCCAGAAAAAGACAAACTCTACTTTTCTCGGCGACGTTTACTGAAGAAATAAAACAACTATCCCAACAATTTATGAAGAATGCGCAAGAAGTTCATGTAGAAACGCCTGCTGAAGAAATCGATATTGACCAACACTTTTACGAAGTTGCAAAACCTGCTCATAAATATTCTGTTCTAAAAGCGTTGCTTCTGCACTATCGACCACTTTCCACATTAATATTCTGCAATACGAAACAACAAACCCTAGAGCTAACTGAGCAGCTTATTGAGGAAGGTTTCAGCGCGATTGCCTTAAATGGAGATATGGAACAAGTAGAGCGTGATCTTGCAGTCTTGCGTTTTGCCAATCAAAGTTGTTTGATTCTTGTGGCTACCGATGTTGCAGCACGCGGGCTTGATATAAAAGAACTTGCTGCAGTGATTAATTTCGATCTCGCTTTTGATCACGACGTTCATATTCATCGTATTGGCCGAACCGGTCGTACTGGAAGCAAAGGATTAGCCTTAAGTATCACCACCCCCGCAGATGCACCAAGAATTTGCAGTATCGAAGACGCTCTTCAGCACCCAATTCAATGGGGAAATATAAATGACCTAACCAGACACCATGATACCCCCCGAATCCCGGAATGGGTGACCCTATGCCTTTATTCTGGTAAAAAAGATAAAATTCGTCCGGGTGATATCCTTGGAGCATTAACCAAAGATGCAGGGATAGCAGGCGATAAAATTGGTAAAATTAACATCAGCGCTCTGCACTCGTATGTCGCAATTCATGAAACCCAGGTCGATAAAGCACACCAATACTTACAAAATGGAACCTTAAAAGGTCGCAAGGTTAATGTACGCAAAATAAATTAAGCTTTCAATTAAAGTCTTGGCTTTTGAGCGCCCAAATTTCCTGGTGCACAAGAATTATCATGGTAAGAAATATCATAGAATAAACAAGAGTTCGGGAGAATATGATCTCCCGAAACAATACGTCATATGAATTCAAGCCTTTGTTCTTCTTCGGCGGAGAAGTTATCCGTTTGATCGCTAATTTGACCCAGCGTAGCTCGAGCTTGCGCTGCTTTTCCACCCGTTTCGGTATTAAAAAAAGTATGCTGTATCTTGTGATGGCGTTGATATAGATACACCGCAGGATAAAACACAATTAAACTGGCAAGAACGGTTAATATTTTATCCACTACCCCTAATATTCCTCGATGTTTTTGCAGTTCTACTTTTTGCTCATCGATTAGTTGGATACTTTTTTGACAAAACTCGCGTATCTTCGCTTCACTAAGCGGTTGCTCTAAAGGAAATGCTGTCGCAATTTCTTTTTGGACATTATCCAGGAACCTATCTAATGCAAAAAATGCAGGCGTACCCGGTTGGAATTTATTTCGTTTATAATTGAGTTCATCCAGTAATGTATAAAGTTTAAAAAATAACTCCTTCTGCGGAGCAGTTTTTGTTTGTGTTAGTAGCGTCCGCAAATGAGGTGTATCAATGGATTTCGGTAAATACCTTTTATCTATACCTGCTTTTTTCAAATCATCAATCAAGATAACCTGGACCGGATTTAATTGTTGTCTATGCACAAAGTGCATCAATTGTTTTTGGTGCGCCGCTGTATCAGTAGCAATTATCCGAATATCCTCCCCCATCTTCATTGGGTTGACATTACGATACTCATCGCCAAACGGTTTAATATGTACTGATTCACTCATTAATATGACCGGATAATTTTTTTGAATTAGAGTTCGCTGATCTTGAGTTAAACTAAATTGCTCTTGCGGAGCACGAACTAAATCGTTAAATAGGCGCACTCGGTCTTCCAAAGCAACTACATAATCCTTGGCAACTTGTCCTAAACCGATGAAAAAACCTGAATCTTGATTTTTATTCACGTAATTTTCTAAAAACAAATTGATACAATAATTACTGGAATTACGCGAAAAATAACCAAATTGCTTTGGATCATATTTGCTTTTATAGTCCTCTATTGGTTGTTGTAATCCAAGAAACTGGGTAATCGGTAAATCGATTACTTTATTCTCAGAGAAAAAACCTGATTTGATTCTTACTGTTGCTGGAAGTTCCATTATTTTTAGTGCTCTTCCAAGATTTTCCTCATTTGGATTTGCAAGGATTTCTTTCAAGTTTATATTATGTCTAATGATGTTATTTACTAAAAATTCTATATTTAGAATACTATATACAGCATCAGCAATATCCCGCGAAGTTAAAATTTTAGAACTAGATAAAGCCTCATCAATCGCTGCAAAATCAGGGAAAATATAAGTACCTAATAGCTGTAAAAAATAATAAAACTGTATTGTTGCTGCTAGCTGATTGTTCAATTCAGCTAATTCAGTTTCAGAGATGATTTTTTTTAATGGTAATTGCAATTGTCTAGCACGGGTAAAATAGATTAATAACAAGTTAAGATTAGAAAATCCCTGTGACAGACCCCTTGTAAATGAATCTCTGAAATCATCAAGAGCCTCCTTTATAGTTAGTGATTTAAAGGTTGTATAATTACTGGTTATTTTCTTAAGATTATACGAACCTGATAGAACATTACCATAACTGATGGCACCGACATCTTCTTCATTTATTTTTTTCATACCGAGAATACTATAACCACCTTGTGTGAGCTCGCCTACCATCGGTGCAGCATGGTATGTATCAAGCATTTTTAGGGTGGGCATGAGTTGAAACTCGGTTTTTGTAAGCAGAGCAAGCGTTGCGGATGTTGTACCGTGAATAAACGGGTCAAAAAAATCAGGACTTTCAGCTAGTTCATTGGCCCATTTTAAAATTGAAGCCGGCACGAGTGCTTTAATCTCTGAGTAGTTGAAAACTTCTTTGACCACAGCCGCAAAAGTATTGGCAGCATGCTCATACTTAAGTTTTCTAAATGGAGTATGACTTGGAGGGTGCTCAAAAATAGGTGCATAGTTTAAATCAAGAACTCGACACCCATAACGCATATCATACTGGTCATAAATCATCTGATGCATGGATTTCACCAACGAAATAATGACCTCATAATGTTTGCTTGCGTCAAACTCAGGAATGGAATTTAAAGTGTTGAATATAAAGCTCAATTCAAAAGATCGAACGCAACGCATAATATCGAGATTATCACCGAGATTTACCAATTTTCTAATGTAGTCAAACGCATCAAGCGCGTCCTCCTCTACCCCCAACTCTAATAATTGATGTCGGTATTTCTCAGGTTCGTCCTTCCACTTTATGGCATAAGCAAATACTTGTGCATGAGCCTTAGGTAAACCCAAAGATTCTAAAAATTTTTGAGTATTCTCAGCGCTTTCAGCCTCCCAGAGATCCTGCCCCTCACCTTTGCGCGCCGAATCATGACACGTAGTCGTTATGTAAACCAGTAACGACACGGTTTTTTTCTCTGTATTCAAATAGGCAGCGATTTGACCATAAGCATCATTAACGAATTCTGGTACCAATTTTCGCAGCAACTCGTCCATGACAATAGCCCATAAAGTTGCACGACTAGCATGCATGGCGCCATGAATAGGGCGTGTTATAAGGCTATCCTTCAAATTTTCTTTTACTGAGCCATCAAGGGGTTGGAGATAGAATCTTTCGATAACTTCTTGTATTTTTAGCGCAAAATTATCTTCGTTTAATTTTATCATAATAATACTATTTGACTACAAACTAACCCATGGTATCGAAACATGACGCATAGATCAAATTATTTGCTAATCCGTTTCCAGGAAAGTCAAATTGATTAACTAAAGCCAAGCTCTCTATATACAAATAAGTTTAATAATTAGCCTATCAGACTATTACTTTTTCTATTTCACACATATAATAGTAAATTATGATCACATAATGGACTGATAATGACCTATAATTTTAATCCGCACCGACATGTGAAAATTTGGCTGAGTAAAGATAAAGATAGCTTTTTAAATCTTGAGAATCGAGTACGGCTTGTTAAAATGAGGGACGATAATCCTGAGGATGAGATTACTTTTATTTACGACAGCAGTTTATTATCGGCCCGAGCGCAGCTAGAACTCCAGACCTTTTGTAAACAGTATGGCATAATCGCCAAAGACGTCCGTACAGAAATCATACCCTTTTGTGCGACCGATAATCAACAAACACTGATTGCTCTTTATGAAGATGAAATTGGTAATCTTGATACCGGTGGCAATTTAGCCGCAGCAAGTGATATTTTACGTTGGTTAAAGCCTGTTTACGACTCAGGCATTTATAGCGACTTTGACATTTAAGTATCCACTCGAGATTTTCCCGCAACCCTGACCGTAGATAGACCAATTTTGTTTAATCTGGGTAGCTTTGGCAGTGCAGATGATAACCACCCTACAGCAAATAATGATATTATCGCCGTGATTAACTCGCAAGCGGCTCAGTTTCAGATAACACGAATCCAGTTAGCAATATCCGCGCTTTGTCGAAAACCGCAAGGTTTTTCAAATAGCTTTTTAATGACTCCTAATAACCCATTTTATCTTAATTACAATACGGAGCTAAGCGCTCGCCAGCATAGGGCAGCGATCATAAAAATTACTGCAGACAATCAAGAATTTAGTCAGTTTGTTCTAGATAAGCCACAAAATATTTCGACAGAAAAGCCTCAGATAAATTTGGTACCCGCCGCAGCTCGCCTACAGCGAGAAATTATAAAATCAAATTTGCAAGGCCCAATAGGAAAAAAACTACCTAAAGGAGAATATAAACACGCTGAGGCACTCCTTGCCATCCACGATGATGAGGAGTTTTTGGCACAAGTACGACAAAAATTACATGCAATTAATTAAATCCAGTGTGATCAAGTCCACAGGCCCTGGAACCATAATTTCCTCGTTATTTCCCTTATCTAGTTACAGTGATGAGACTTTAAAAGAGGTGATCGCTCCATTTTCAATAGCTAATTATGGGATTGAAAAAGGATTTAATAGTAAAAATACCCTCCCTCTTTTCGCCTCGGAACAGAGTTTAATCACCAATAATGACACGCTTAATCAGTTTGAAGTAAGTGATGTATCCTGGCTTGAAGAAGGACAAAATGCGATTAAAGAACGGGAGAAAAAAATAACAGAGCAACAGTTGCTGATAACCAAATCATTCTCAAATATACGAGATAAATTCCAGGAACACATGAAGGCAATTGAAAATGATCTTCAAGGTCATTTTGGTTTTTATCGTAATAAAGAAAGACAGGCAAAAGTACAAGCGCTTAAAACCATCCTGAGCTATTTCAGTGATAATCATTTCGATATCGCTCTTTTTCGTGCAAATTTACCTCAATTTCATACTCGAGATATTGCCGCCGGTTTAAAACAAAGCCATACATTAAAACTGATTTAAGAACTAGAACAGTTGACTCAACAGGCCAGAAGTTATCTTTTGGTCGATGATTCAGGTAAAACCCCTGTTGAGCCGATACCTGCTCCAATAAATAGTTTGAATAGAATGGAATAAAGAAATGCACCATCGGACTTACACGTTTCTTACCTGTAAAAAAACATAATGCACCTAAAGCGATTAGGAAATTAAGCTTCAAACCTTATTACCTATGTTGAGGAAGTGATAACAACACTTCCTCAGAAGCGTCAGCTTATTTTTTCGCAGCAAACAAATTCTTTAAGTGCAGAATAATTAGCTCAAGAGCGCTGCGACTTGCGGGCGTATCTGCTATGTCGTTCAACATGAGGAAATCATGGATGGTACCTTGATAACGAATGGCGGTTACTGGGACACCCGCAGCATTTAATTTATGGGCATAGGCCTCGCCTTCATCACGCAACACATCGCATTCACCATTGATTACTAACGCAGGGGGTAAATCGTTCAACTGTTCGATGCTTGCTTGAAGAGGGCTGGCTGTAATTTCTTTGCGCTTTGCATGATCAGGCAGATAATTATCCCAGAACCATTCCATGGCTTTTTTTGTTAGCCACGGACCCTCAGCAAACTCTTGATAAGAATTATTATTAAAGTTTGCATCCGTCACTGGGTAAATCAATACCTGAGACTTGATTTTAGGGCCTCCTCGCTCTTTTGCGAGTAACGTTACTGCAATGGTCATATTGCCCCCTACACTGTCGCCTAGAGCCACTAACTGTGTGGAATCTAAATTAAATTTCTTCCCATGCTCCGCTATATAGTTAGCTACTGCATAGGCCTCTTCAATTTGAGTTGGGTATTGTGCTTCGGGTGCGAGCGAGTATTGAACAAAGATAACGGCGGCATGAGCGCCAACAGCCAATTCACGAACCAATCGACCATGAGTTTGGTAATCACCAAACACCCAACCTGCTCCATGAAAAAACAGAATTACCGGTAAAGACTCTCGAGCATTTTTAGGACGAACAATGCAGATATTGACAGCTCCTGAGGGTCCAACAGGTAAACACTGGTCTTCCACATCCACAGCAGGTTCAGCTTTAGACAAAGCCTGTAGTGTATCGAATATTGCTCGTCCTTCGCTCACCGGTAAGGTATATATTGGCGCACCCCCTGCTTGTTTTATTTTTTCAACAAAAGCCCATGTCTTTGGTTCATTTCGCTTACTCAAGTCCATTTGTTTTTCTCTTTAGTGAATTTTCTAATTTATAGCCAATAAACAAAGTTTAAGATTAAAATCCCTAACCCCGAGTTACTATTATTGATCCCCTAGATCTTATTGTGATAATATTGAGCACATTTTAAAAAATATGAGCAAAAATGGAATCCCGTATTGAATCCAACAACACGCACTCCCATCAACAATTACATCAAAAATTTACCAACTTAAACTTAATGCTCGGTATCGAGACTGAGCCTGATGCGCAGATCTTAGCCCATCCTCTAATGCACGCCATTGATGAGCTATATCAATGCAGAAAGATCAAATACAATTTATATTGCTACCTACGCTCCCCAATCCAGCGCCAGGCTATGGAGAATGTAAACGAACTTATACATCAGTTGCGTGAATTTATACGGGAAGAAATAAATCAAACCTCTGTTGATGATCTAACGGACATGTCTATCGATTTGGGGAGAAAACAGGAAAATAACCTGCTCGAATTTCTTGCTGAGATTGGAGAAGCTTTTTTATTTGACCAAGCGCACACTAAACTTGCTAATTATCTCAGCTCAAAGGATTATATTGAACTTTATTCAGTTATAAGAAGTGCTTATATCGGATCAGACCATAGCGAAGCACTCGGGCTAGGATTTATTGATCTGGCGCGTGGCAATAAAATTTATATCCAAATAATTAATGAATTATTCAGTAAAATCAAAACTTTTGATCCAGATTATTTTTCTGAAGTGATGCAACGAGCTCCATTCACATCAGCGGCGATAAGCAAAAAAGTATTTATCGATAAAGATAAGTTTGTAAACTTTAAACTGACTTTTTATCATGATAGATTTTCGCATCATGAAGATCTTATTTTTGATAAGCCGAGGAAAAGAGCGCAGCTTGAGGAGTTATACAAAGAATACGTCCTCATAAATAATGAAATTAATTTGATGGATGAATTTGAAAGTAACCTCTTACAAAAAATACCCGTTAATCCTTATGGTTTTTTATCCTCGGCTTCATCATCGTTTAATGCAAGCTCTGAGGAACAATCCATAACAGAACCAGTAAATTGCATTATCATGTAATGAAACTGACGAATCTCATTCCCACCGCCAATATTCTGCGCTTTACGCGCAGAATGATTCGATATTGCAACCATTTCTTTTACTGGACGAATAATTCAAATAAAATCTGAATCCTTCATAACGTCAAGGAATGATAAATATGCCCTTAATAAAAACTTCTATTGAACAATTTATTGCAGATTTAAACTCTAAAAATATAAAGGTAACTTTTTGTGAAGGAATTACACCCTTAGAGCAAAGAGGACAAGTTTGTAAACTTGTTGCTATTCAAGTAGTGCAGGAATATCTATTTAAAAAAGGCTTGCACACACAAGCACCCCTCCCTGTTAATAAGAACCATAATCCCTTGTTTCACTCATCCTTAAGAAAAAAAGCCAAGCTTGAAACAAATTCTAAAGTAGGTGAGATTTATGGTGCAGCACAGATAAAAAAAGTAAGTGAATATAACGGCTTTAATACGAGGTCTTATCAATTATTTAATGAGATTGATTATTTGGATTTTTTACTTTATGTTTTAGATAATAAGCACCCTATCATAACCTATTTTGATGTATCGATGGCATTTGAATCGAATCCTGGTGAGCCAGTTATTCGTCAAGGTAGTTTTGAGCATGCAGCCGTAATTGCTGGGTATTACTACGAGCATGAACAGTTACAGCTCATTGCATTACAGTGGGGAAAATATTATAACTTTTCTGCATCAGCACTCTTTGCATCAACTGCGCAATTATCTGCATATAAAGAACCTGAGCATTATCAAAAATATTATTTTTTCCCTACAAAATTCCCGAAACACTCATGGCTTGAAACGAGCCAATTTAGTCAGGCATTAGATCGCTACTGCTCCAATAAATTATCGCGTAGTTTTTTCACAGTCTTGAATTTTATTTGGCCAAAGTCTAGATCTAGAACGTCAACACCACCTACAGATGCTAGTGGAACCCTTGCTAATTGGTTAACTGTGATACATGGATGCCGTAGCGAGCTTGATCTGGAGTGTTTTCAAAACTTCAGTTTCGATAAAATGAGCAGAGAGCATGTATACACTCCAACTCCCTAGACATGATTAAATATCGCCTAGTCATCTGTTGCAAATGATAGATTTTGCAACAGACGTTTTTAGCTCTATAAACAAATACGAACAATAATGAGTCTCATCAATTCTCATCAATAGAGATGAGATTATCATAAAGTTTTTGGAGGTCAAATCGTAGCTGATTCTTTAACCATTTCAACATTTAGCAACTCTTTCTCCTTTGTATTATTTGAAAAAGTTCCCATTTGTTTCAGTACTTCAGTCATCTTATCTTTTTGATTTTTTTCCATATTTAGGAATTTACTAATCGATGAAGACATTCGATGCTGAATCCCATTTTTCTCACAAAAATCTTTTTCTTTTTGCTCGGAGTTTGGGGTCAGAATGATATTCGTACCACTTGTTAGCTTTAATATTGCAGGCTCTTTAATTTTTTCAAGAATTTCAGCTAACTGCGTGATTGTATATATTTTTTCATCATTTATTGATTCGACGGCACCTGATCTATTATGTATACCCAATGATTCCGATGTATCTAAAATATCAGTTAGGTATACAATCTGTTCCTCATACGAATTTTTCGTTGAATAAAGATGTTTTCCTATGCTGATTGGTCTGTTCGTTGAATCACGATAACTGGTACCAGAAGACTGGAATTTTTTATCATAGTGAGTTAGAAATGAGTAATTTGGTACAACAAAAATAGCCCCGTCGGTTTGTACGTAGTAGCTGACTGCCTGATATGGCTGATGAGCGAGCATATAAAGCTCATCATAAAATTGACTTAAGTGAATAGATAGATTGATTGTTTCGAAATCCAAATCCTCGGTTGCGCGCCAAACTTTAAACTGTGCCTCATCGCCGAGTTTTTTCGTAATTGCGAAATAAGCCTGAATACTTATTTCTGCACTTTTAAAATTAATTTTTCCATCAGAGCGAACGTTATAATTATCAACTGCTAAAATTACGTCGTTTGTTTTTAATATTTTTTTAAAAATTGATATTACAGGGATTTCTGTAATTAGAAGCCCCAACTCCTCTGCTGATTCCTGATCTGATATTTTATCAAGCTTATAATGATTTCTTAAACTTTTCTGTTGAATTGGCTGAGTATATACATTAAACCCAGGAAATGTTGCTCTACTTCGGAATGGATTGTTTTTAAATCGCAAATATTGGTTTACAAATTTCTCAATAATTAAACTTGGGATAATATATCCGATATTCTGCGCAGAACTAATTCCACTTGAAGTTATTCCTAAAATTTTACCATCATTTTCATTAACAGCAATCCCGCCACTGCTTCCAGGATTTATAGGGGCCGATATTTGAATACGTAATAGATCAATACCCAAGGTAATATAAGGAGCTGATTCAACACGAGACACCGAACCTTCGGTTACGCAATATCCTTGTCCACCTGAAGGAAAGCCATGCGTAGAAAGCTTAATGCCTCGCTTGGGGATATCTAGATCAAGGGGTGAGTATTCAACCAATTTTTCGAATATCTCAAATTCACCAGTAATCTCCAACAGCGCTAGATCGCAAGATGCATTAGCAAAAATCACATTGGCAGGAAATTTTTTTGATGACCCTTCTACGGTGACATGAACTGCAGTATGCGACCTTATCACATGCTCATTTGTGACAATAAATCGTTTGCCATCATTAATAATCAACGAGGCATTACCAGATACGTTTTTTCTCCAAGTCTCATTGTATGAAATTTCTTTATACGTGGTAAATACCTTAACAACGGATATGGGCATAATTTTCCTTGCCTAAAATTAAAGCAAAAAATATTAACACCGGACTGTACATTTTGCAAATAGAAAGAATATTATTTATTCATAAATTTTAGATTAAGATCAGATTTTGTAACTTATTAAAAGAACTTTAATCACGATTTTACATCTGTATACGAAGTTATTTGGATTCTTCTTACTGAAAAACTTTGTAATATGACAGAGGTATTGAAGCACACTATCTGAGCAAAAATATGCCCTCGTCACGCCGTTAAAAAAACAATTAAGGATTACAATAATCGCAATACCAAGGATCGGCTGCTACTAGCCCATCAATCCTTCTTTTAAATTCTTGATGTTCACACTGAATACACCCCCACACCTCCTCTTCATAAAATGAGCTCGGCAAACCACAAAGCGCACAAG
>Ga0066256_1002141_pt1 | contig 23048 bp, 14 predicted proteins | sample ThiBio_1000_biof_FD_87107 | JGI IMG/M metagenome (GOLD analysis project Ga0066256, IMG submission 87107) | Wastewater bioreactor microbial communities from Cape Town, South Africa - Thiocy_expt_1000_biof (version 2) | ecosystem: Engineered > Bioreactor > Thiocyanate-remediating >... | reverse complement strand
AAAGGAGGTGGACACGCCGACGCGCCGCAGTAGCTCGCGCACGCTGACCAGCGCCGCGTCCTGCGGCAGCCCGCTGCTTGATGCAAACGACGCCTCCGCCGCCATGGTGGTGTTACTGTCGGTGTTGCTGGCCGTGATGATGGTGTATCGCCCTTGTTCAGCTCTGTTATCGATTGGAATGGCGCCGGCAGCTGGCTTATCGGCGCTGGTTACTGCTAGTATGAGCGCTGGTATCAGCGCCAATGACACCTTTGTTGGTATTATGAGCCGCTAAAGTAGAAGTAGGTAGCGTGTGCGTAGCACCACGGCGCCAACGGCTAGTAGACGGCCGGCAATAAATGTTTCGGATGACAGGTGCAACAACAAATCTAAGGGCACAGCCGTGCTTTGTGCAACACAATGTGTGGAAATCGGGTGTTACCCGGTCATTTACCCGTGTATTTTTGTACCTCACTTTGGTGTATTTACGACTAGGTAGTTAGTAGGAGGCGTGCGCCAACGGCTAAATACGCACATTATCGCACTGCCACCGCCTCGTGCTCAACCACCTCACCCCAATCACCCGCCAACACAACAACCATACTCTCTCCTCCGCTCTCACCGTCGGGTTACTTCCTAATCACTCCCAGTGGCGAGAAAGCGTTAACAGAATGACCCATGTCTGCGGTGCTGACACTCAACCAGCTCCTCTTGCCCGCTACCCGGGCACCTTTATGGGGGTGGAAATGGCGGCGTGGCACACGGGAGACGCAGATCGCGTGCGGGATGTGTGGGTGGTACTGTGAGCTGGCGTGCCGCGCGCATCCCTTGTTCGCGGCGCATGTGTGTGCTATATTTATCATCACGGGAACACGGCAGTAGGAGAGGAGAGGGAGTGAGGAGAGGGGAGAGGGCAGCAAGAGAGGGGGGAGAGAGTATCATAAGAGACAAGAGAAAGCAGTAGGCGACAAGAGAGAGTGAAGGCAGTAGTAGGAGGGGGTGGAGGAGGTGAGGTGAGGGTGTAGGAGAGAAGAGGGAGGCTCGCTACAAGCTAGGGAGGAGAGCGGGAGAGGCTTGAGCAAGACGTATCATAGCAGGCGACGACGAGAGGAGCAGGAGGCGAGGAGAGACGACGAGGGAAGCAGTAGTTGGCAACAAGAAGAGAGAGGGGAGGAGGAAGAAGGTTGAGGCTGCCGTGAAGGCGGCAGCCACTCTGGACCAAGCTGCAGGCGCGGCGAGAAGGAGGCAGCTGCAATAGCAGCGGCAGCAGCAGCAGCAGCAGCATTCCGTCATCCCCTCTCCCGGTTCGCCCTCATCCCCATCCCAAGGCCAGCCATGGCGGACCCGGCGGAGGAGCGGTACCGCGCGCTGCTGGAGCGGCCGGGCCTGACGCTGGGTGAGGTGCAGGAGGCGTGCTTCCGGGGCATCCCAGACCGGCTGCGCGCGCCGTTCTGGAAGCTGCTGCTGGGCGCCATGCCGCTGGAGGTGGCGGCGCGCGATGTGGCGCTGGCAGTCAGCCGTCAGCGCTACCGCGAGTTCCTGGCAGAGGTGACCACCAACCCATGCGCCGATGACGACGGGTGCGACGGCGATGGTAGTGGTGGTGGTGGTGGTGGTGGCGGGCGGCGCCGTCATCGCGCACGGGGCAGCGGGGGCGGTGATGGCGGCGGGGGGGGCGGGGGAAGCCCCAGGGCCCGCAGCGGCAGGGCGGCCGGCGGCGGCGGCGGTGGCAGCGGCGGCGGCAGCGGTAGCAACCGTGTCGCTGCGCACGTCCGCCGCGTTTGGTGGCACGCCGCCGGCGGTCGAGGCAGACGGCGGCGGCGGCGATGACGCCTCCACGCTGACTAAGTACTCCGCCTTGCTGGGCGGTGACGATGGCGTGCCTGCTGCCGGGGCGGTGCCTGCGCCGCCGGTGCCGCCGCCAACCACGCCACCACGCGCCGCGCCTACTGCCGACGATGCCCCAACAACGGGTGGGCGGCGAGGTAGTAGCACTGCCGGCGGCGGCGACGGCGAGGCGCTGAACCTGTTTGGGCGGAAGGCGCTGTCGGGCGGCGCGTTGAGCAACCTGCTAGGTGGTGGTGGCGGCGACGGTGGCAGCAGCAGCAGTGGCGGCCTTGTATTTGGTGGCGGCGGCGGCAGGAGCGCACGCAAGGCGCGTGCGCTGTTTGGCGATGACGATGATGGAGATGCCGGTGTCGTTGCAAGCAGTAGTAGTGGTGCGCCTGCGATGACGGCGTCACCTGCACGACCGGCACCACCGTCCCCAGCTGCTGCCACCACTGCCGTCGGTGCCACCGGCGGCGCCGGCCTGCTGCCGCTGACCGGCGTGGTGGATGACCCGCTGTCGGTGGTGGTGGGCGACAAGGGCAAGTGGGCGGAGTGGCACAAGGACGAGGAGCTGCGCGTGGAGATTGACAAGGATATACAACGCACGCTGCCGGGCCTCCAGTTCTTTACGGTGGAGCGGCATATGGCGGCGATGGCGCGCATCCTGTTTGTGTTTGCAAAGCTGAACATTGGCGTGCGGTACGTGCAGGGCATGAACGAGCTGCTGGCGCCGCTGTGGTACGTCATTGCCACCGACGAGGCGATGGACGGCGACCTGGAGGCGGCGGAGGCGGACACGTTTGCGTGCTTCCAGGGCCTCATGGCGGAGGTGCGCGACGTGTTCATCAAGGCGCACGACGACAGCGCGACGGGCGTGGGCGGCACGCTGGCGCGGTACGGCGCCATGCTGCGCAGCCGGGAGCCGGCGGTGGCGGCGCGGCTGGCGGCGCTGCACCTGGACCACCAGTTCTACGCGTTCCGGTGGATCACCACGCTGCTGTCGCGCGAGTTTGAGATGCCGGCGGTGCTGGTGCTGTGGGACTCCCTGTTTGCGGACCCCGAGCGCTTTGCCTTCCTGCTGCACACCTGCGTTGCCATGGTGCGCCTGCAGCGCACCGTCCTCACCGGCGCCGACTTTGGCACCGCCATGAAGCTGCTGCAGCACTATCCGCCCGTCGACATCCCGCTACTGCTGACAACCGCGGATGAGGTGCGCAGCGAGCTGGCGGCCGCCGCCGGCGCGCCAGCGCGGCAGGCCAGTGGCACGCGCCGCAGCAGCGGCGCACTTGCAAGCGGCGCTAGCAGCGGCGCGCCAGCGGGTGCCACCGCCCCCAGCCATCATCACACCCACACTCACGCCATTGTCAGCAGCCTGACTTCCCTCCCTGCCGTCCGCATGCTGCGGTACGGCGGCGGCGGCGGCGGCGGCGGCAGCGGACGGGCGGGGCACTCACCGTCACACTCTCCTGTGGGCAGCGAGGTGGCCGGGAGCGGCGGCGTTGTGGCGGCGCTGACGGCGAACTGGCTGGGCGGTGGCGGCGGCGGCAGTGGCGGGGCGCGGCGCAGCGGCAGCGCGACAGGCGTGTCGGACCTGGGGTATGAGGTGGCTGAGGACAGCCCCGTGCCGTTGGGGTTGTTGCACGGCCGCGGGGCGTCGTCTCCCGCCCTGATGGGCATCCCGCTCAAGGCGACTGGCCACGCACCCGTGGTGCGCCAGTTTAGCATGCACCCCACGACATCCATGCGTATTACTAGCAGCGGCAGCGGCAGCGGTGGCGAAGGCGCTGCGGGCGGCGAGGCGGCGGCAGATGGTGCTGCCGGGGCGCCAACGGCGGCGCAAGTGCCACATGGCTCTACCACGTCTGCTGCCATGCGCTCGCTGCTCAAGGACGCGGGTGCCGGCGTCCTGCCGCCCGTCGCTCCGGTGTCCCCCTTCCTGCCGCCTGCCCCGCCGGTGGTTGGCTACGCGCCTGGCTTTGGCTCTGTGTCGACTGCCGTGGGGCACGGCAGCGGCTTGTGGGATGCAGAAGAAGAGCCGCCAGCAGCGTCACCGCCTGCCGCACAGCCGTCGTCACCCCCGGTTGGCCTGCCCCTGGAGGCGGCGCCGGCCTCCGTGACTACAGCACCGGCTGGTGGCACGCCGCCGGGCAGCGGCAGCCGGCCGCCTGCCGCCATTTCGGCACTGGACGCGGTGCTGGAGGAGGATGACCCACTGGGTGCGCTGTAGGAATGCCGCGCCGCATGTGCATGATGATGGTGATTCTTAGTCTGGTTGTCGATAATAATGAATGAGAGTATTGGCCAACTTCAACAGTGGTGGGTCCACACGAAACACTCGAGCGAAGTAGGCACAGCAGGGGGCATCGGGGGTGGACCAAAGGGCGGCAGCGGCACAATCAGGTTGTGAACAATGAGGGCGCAGAGAGACACAATGCGTATGTAGGTAGAACCAAATAGCGAGGTAAAACATGAGGGGCACACGGCAGGTGTCAAGCCACCAACACGGCGGGCAGGAAGTCGCGCCACGCGGGCTGCCAGCGCATGAACAGGCGTGCCTCGTTGACAGCCACGCAGTATGCGCGCTTGAGCGCAGCCACCTGCGAGTCGCGCATGTCGTCGTTGTCAATGGCGGCGGTGGCGCCCGCGGGCGCCATGGCAAGCGCGGCGCAGGAGGCAGGTGGCGGTACCAGCTGCAGCGCGGCGCCAGATGCACCGCCCACACCCGGCGACAGCGGCATGCCAAGTAGCGGGGAGTGGGCGGGCAGGTGGCGACTGCCGCCGCCTTCGCGCGGCGCAGCAGGTGTCAGGGGCGGCGACGCGGCAGGCGCACCGGCATCTGAGGAAAGGGAGGCGGCAGGGCGGGCAGCCACGTGCTGCAACTGCCACTGCCGGAACTCGAAGGCGAGGCAGAGGGCGGAATGGCGCGGCGGCGGGTCAGGCAGGCAGCGGAAGGAGGGGAAGGCAAGCGGCCATGCGCCTGTCACCCGCCCCCGCCCGCTATCACCCCCACTCCCACCGCCACTACAACCACCACCGCTGCTGCTGCTGTTGTTGAACCCTACCGCACTGCTGGGGCGGCCGCTCAACGGCGGCGAGCCGGCACCCGGCAGCGGGCCAGCTGGTAAGATGGGAACCACCGCCAGCTTCAGCGGCGCGGCCGGTATGGTGGGGGTGGGCGCATGCAGGGACAGCATCAAGGGGCTGCCGCACCCTGGCGTGGTGCGGGTACCCAGCAGGGGGGACGGCGCCGGCAGGGAACCCAACGCCAGCGGGGTGGTGGCCAGGGGGGGGACACTCAGCGCCCCGGCGGGGCCCCCACCCCCGCCGCTGCCGGCACCGGTGCCCTTCCCCCACACATCCAGCACAGCGTCGGGCGCGGCAGACGGTGTGGCGGCGGCAGTCGCCATGGCGGCAGCCAACGTCACGGGGTCCACCGTGGTGGACAGCGCCACGCCGTTGATGCCGTACGGCAGTTCCTCAAAGCTGGCCACGCGCAGCCGCCGCCGGGAGTCTTCCACCACCAGCACTTCAGTGGCCCACCGCACCCGCCCCCGACTGCGCCACGACGATGCTGACCCGGTACGTTGCAACACGGGCGGCGGCGGTGATGCCGCCGCTGCCACGATGCCGCCTGTCCGTGCACTGACAGAGCGTGGCGGCGGCGGCGGCGACGCCGATGGGTTAGCCGGCTCGTCAGTGGCGTCAACCCCCGCCGTCGTACTGAACTCCAGTTTGCGGTGCACCACGCCAGCGTTGGCAGCGCCAACACTGTTGGCGGCGCCAGCGCGCTGCGGCGACATGACACCCCGCGCGGGTGAGCCGCGGGTAAAGGCAGACAACGCGCCACCGCCAGCGCTGCTGCGTGCCGCTGTGTCTGGGCTGAGCGTGCCTGCCGGCAGCGCACTGCGAGGAGGTGCGTGCGCCACACCCTCCTCCTCGTCGCTGTCGTCCTCGCCGCACCGCGGCGGCCGCTGCGGCGTGGCACGGGTGTGGCGCATGGCTGGCACGCGGGGTGGCGATGCTGGCGCCACCGCAGAGGCAGCGGCAGCTGCGGCGGCGGCGGCAGCAGCGGCGGCGGCAGACACGGATGCAGCAGTTGGCGAACCGACGGGTGTACTGGCGCCGCTACTGAGCAGCAACCGAGGCGAGGCGGCCATGGCTGCCAACAATGGTGGCATGCCAGCGGCGGGCATGCAGAGCGGCGGAAGGGCAGGCGGCAGCGGCTGCGGCGGCAATGGCGCGTCGTCGTCAGCGGTGCCGGCCGGACGCGGGCCCACGCGGCACCGCTTTGCAGCAGACTCGCTGCTGACTGCCGCTGACTCTGCCACGTCTGCTAGCGACAGCGACGCCAGGTCCAACTCCGCGCCGGAAGTGCCCGCCGGCAGCGGCGACGTCATCACGGCGCGCGGGGTGGTGGTAGACACCGCCGTGCCGCTGCCGCCGCGGGCGCGCGTCGTCGCCAAGTGTGCCACCTCGTAGGCGTCTGTGAAGGTGCCGCCGGGCTGCACCACAACTCCCAGCGCCTCCAGCGCCGTCGCCAACGTCGCCACATTGTCGTTCAGCAGGACCACCAGGCGGCGTTCGGTGGGCGACACGCCCAGCCGCGCCGCCACACGCGACGACAGGCTGCCGCTGCGCGCCGGCGTGACGGGTGACGCTGGCATCGCCGACAGGTGCAGCTCATCGTCAGCGCACGCCTCGCTTCCCCCAACGCTCAGGATGCTGTACTGCGAGCTGATGAACGTGGCGGTAGACGCGTCGCCGGCGGCGGCAGCGGCGGCAGAGGCGGCACTCGCTGGCGTTGCCCGCAGCTGTAATGCCCCCGCGGCACCGCCACCCGCCACCACCGGCGTGGTTGCAGCGCTACTGCTGCCGCTGGTGCTGCCATCCCGCCACCGCTTGCTGCCGCTGCCAGGAGTGGGCGCCACCGCCAGCGCACCACCCCCAACCCGCGGCGGCGTGCGCACCGACGTCTTATACCGTGCATCACTGCGTGGGCAGGTGGCCCACGCCGCCATGTACTCGCATGCCGCGTCGTGCGCCTCCAGCGCGGCGTCCGCGTAGGCGGCGCTGTCGGGTGCGGTGGCCAGCACGATGCGCTGGCAAGCAAATATGACGTCCCACATGTCTGCTTGCAGCACCGCGGTACGCGACGCTGCCGCTGCGGCCGCCTCCAGCGGCGATGCGGTGGGCGGCGGCGGCGACACGGGCATGCGCGGCGGTACGGGCGCGTGGACCGGCGCAGCCACCCACCGCAGGATCTTCTCGCCCTCACACCACACGTCCTCCCACGTAGCGCCGCAGTCTACCAGCGCCCACACCGCCTTCCCCGTCAACGACGCCAGCGCGTGGCTCACCAGCGGCGCGCCGTCCACACCAGGCGGCGGTTGCAGGCCACCCCAAGCAGCTGCATCGTCGCCGTCATCGCCCAATGGGGTGGATAGCGTGGTCGCTGCTACCGCGTGCTGCGGCGGCGGTGGTGCGGGCGGCAAGCCAGCAGTGGCGCGTGCGGCGGGGTCGCCGGCGGCGGCATGGAACGCGCCAGCCAGCGACAGGCTCTCGTTGTACGCCGGCGCGACAAAGCCATGCAGGCGCAGCGTGCCGGGTGCCACGTGGTGCTGCGTAAGCGCCAGGCCAATGGCGGCGGCTTGTGCCAGAGAGCGACGCATGGTGACGGTGGCCTCGCGGTGGCGCGGCGCAAAGCGGCGCAGCGCCTGTACGTACAGCAGCAGGACGCGCAGGTAATCGAGGTAGGTAGCAAAGTGGAGGGGCGGCACAGCGCGCAGCGCCTGCTGCAGCGCCAGCACGGCGCGCTGGATGACGTGCGGGTCGTTGTCCGCCGCCGCGCCCGCCATGCACAGCGCCAGCGCGTGCTCGCGCTGCGTCTGCGCCGACAGCACCGCGCCGGCCGGCAGGCGGGTGGTGAGGCAACTAAAGTTGTGCATGTACTGGTCCAGCACGGGGCGCACGCGGTCGCGCGTCTGCACGCGCGTCAGCTGCGCCAGGATGTGGCCGCGCGCGCGCAGCAGGCGCACCACCGTCTCCCCACCTCCGCCCGCCACCACCTCCCCGCCCACCGCCGCCTGCGCTGCATTCAGCGCCGTCGCCAGCTGCCCCACCTTGCGCGCCTGGCAAAACAGGTTGGTCACGTCGTAGTTCTCGCACTCCCACACGCCGCCCCAGCAGCCGCACGGATCTGCGGCACCGGAATCCACCAGCGGCGCGTCTTGGGATGCGCGCGCCTCCAGCCACGCGCGCGCCGCGCCTTCCGCCGCCCGCAGCACGGCGTCTGCGGCAGTCGTCGTTGTTGTTGTTGTTGTTCCGCCACCCAGCGCCATGGCAACGTCGCGCGTGAGCGCCTCCTCGGTGTCGCCGCCGTCGTCGTCGGCGTCGCCACCATCGTCGGCGTCGCTTTGTATGAGGTCGTCGTCGTCGCCGTCGTCGTCGACAAACACGCCGCTCTCAGCCACCACCGCCATCACGCGCTCACCCTCGTCGTCCTCCATGGCAGCGCCTAGTGGGGTGCGCCTAGTGGGGGTGGGAGCGTCTCGCCGCCGCGGCGCGGCAGGCTGGATAGCCGCCGAGATGCGGCAAGATGCGAGTGTAGGTGGTGGGGTATTGAGTGGTCAGTTTGGCACAGCCGCACAGGTACGGCGCAGCGCCAACAGGGAGAGCGGGCACAGCAGCAGCACAAGAGTAAGGTATAGCAATGGGCGTGTGCGTGGGGGTGATGGAGGGACGAGGTGGGAGTGTGGGTTGCAGACGTGCAGAGGCACAGGAAAGTGAGACGATAGGAGAGTGGAGCTGGCGAAGCAAGGCACAACCCAAGGGCAGCAAGCGCGCAGCTCACGCCTGGAGCACGGCAAGTGGCGGTGTAGTAGGTGTTGTTGCCGTAGTGTCAATGGTGAGTTGCAGCGCCAATCCGTGGTGCTGAAACTTTGACCGAGAGTGTGTGCGAAGCAGCAGGTTGCCAGCAGCCCTAGGTAGCAGCGAGCAGCAGTAGCGAGCAGGCTGGGTATCAGTGAGTATACGTGCCAAAAAGAATTGGATGACACAATAACACAGGGAGACGGGGGCACGATGCGGGTCCACCGGGGCCAAATATTACATGGTAGGGCGTGCGACGACGTGCGTGGTGTGCGTTGGCGCCGAATATCCACGTCTTCGCAGCAGGGGCATGCAGCGTATCCAAACGGCCGCGCCGAGCCCGCCAAACCAAAGTCCGACGGCGGGCGGCGGCTGAAATGCGCTTTGATAGTACGCAATATATAGGACCCCTACAATCGATTTTCCAACGGATATTAAGTATAATAGTACACTTTTATCATTTGCTTTGCAAATATGTTTTGTAGTAGAGCAGTATCTGAGATAAATGAGTGGAAAGTTGTCTCTCCGTGCTACTGCGGTCTCGGTGCTTGTTGGTGGCAGTGACGGCACGTTTGCAGGCCGCATGTACCGGTAGTATGTGCCAGTGAGCAGCAATGGTGAGTGAGACGCGCGCCCGCTCTTAGAAATGTCTTATGTTTTTCTTATGATTTTTTTAAGGAACCGCCAAAATGGCATCAACGAAACTCTATGAGTTTTCTTATGTCACGGTTTGGGGGTAAAACCCCTTTCTTCCCGCTTCATTCCCAACGATTTCAAGTGGGTCAGGTGAAGCCATCGGCTTCTTGTGTCATGTCGCAAAAATTGAAGGCAAACTTTTGGCCTGCAAATCGCCGTTTTTTGAAAATGGCGAGCAAGAAGACAATCGATAGCGAGAAATACATGAGCGATAACTACCCTATGACGTGGTCAGCCGTCAAGGCTGGCCAGCGTGAACTGTGGTTTGACCCGCGATGCTGGAGGAATGAAGACATCAAGGTCTTCTTTCAAGACCTTGCCTACCATTCGAATGGCGATTTCGAGAAGGTAATCCACAAGCTGCCACGTAGCTTCGTAAGAATGGCAGCCGCAGAAAAACGATACAGAGCATGGAAACGCGAATGGGATGCCAGCCACCACAAAACTTCCCGAGGTGGCTGAAATATTGACTTAAAGAAATGTCACCCATTAGTAAGTAAACAAACAAGATGAATCGCACCGACACATTTGATGAAGACGGCTTCTGCAAGTTCTGCGGCTGGAACTCAGCATTTGCAGAATCTCACGCTGTACGTGCACTGTCTGGCGGATGCCGATACATGGAAAGTAATTACAAAGTCTGGGTTGATGATGATGGCGAAGTTCAGTGTGAAGCAAAGCAAAAGCCTATTATGAAGAAGCGGATTCCTAAACGTGTTGTAAGCACTAAATAACTTAAAACACTCTTAATTATTCACAGTTATGGACATGAATGGGAACGGCATGTAGCGTCGCTCTGGAATGTGCGTTTCCTGTAGATTTGGCACGCTGATGCAATGGATATCAACCAACTTGCCTGCGATGCGAGTCTTGAATGTGGCTTCAACTGCTTCACTACATGTGTAGCGCTCATCAAGTACCACTTCAACATACCCAGCATCTTGTTGCGCAACCAAGTCGCGCAAGAGACGCCTCAAGGACAACAGGCGAGCGTGGTAACACTGGTCTGTGTCGTTGGGAGTCGTTACAAATGCATAGTCTTGCCCAGCTATCCTTAAGAAATAGAATGCCATTTGCTACTTACTGATACAATTCCAACGCCTGTCGTTTCGGCTTCCAAGCGCGTTTGCCAAGTATTGGATTGTCGCCGATTTCCCTTACCGTCTTCGCCGTGCCTTTTTCAACGCGCACCAAGTCGTCCAGTGTTGCGCCAGCCTTGTCTGACTTAGCGAGTGCTTCCTCCGTGGTTAGGTCAATTGCTGGCCCTTCTTCGTGTTCGACACGTAGAAGCTGCCATGGTCGGAATCGTCTCGCATCCAGCCCCTTCAGAACATAAGATAGCCCATCTGCTCGCTCCACAGTATACACTCTTGCAGACCATTTGGCTCCGCCTTTTTCAAGCAGCCCACGCACCAATTCGTGCCTCACCTTGTCGCCGGGCGCAATATCCATGCGCGCCTGCACCTCGCCATTGTATGCCATAGCATCTTTGTGGCGCTTCTCCATGAAGCTACCATCGGCAGCCGCTTCTGCAGGTGTGCGCCCAAGGGTTGAATGGACCGAGTTATTGTAGGCATCCACGATGGTATCGATGATGGCGCTCCACTTCAAGCTGACCTCTGTCAGCATCCACTTGCGAACACGATTACGCAAGGTCCTGGTAAGCGAGTCTATTGTCCCTAACGACGTGTGACTGCCCTTCTCGTAGAAGTGCTGTGCCACGCCAGCATCTTTGCATATTTTGGCAACGGAAGCATTCTTGAACTCCGTGCCGTTATCGCTGGAAATGCTTCCCGGATGATACTTGCCAATGAACGCGGTGAATATAGGCCCGACCGTTCTTGCGTCCTTGTTCTTTATTTTGTAGACCACTGCAAACCTTGATGCAATCTGCTCAAACAGCACAACGCCAAAGTAGCCGGCATTCTCTCGTTCCAAACCGGCAAAGAACATAATGTCGCACTGCCAGCCCGACGCATCACTTGTTATTTTGTAGTGGTTGGTCTCCCGACGCTTTGAAGGAGCCATTTGCTGCGCTACAGCCTGTTTCTTAACCCAATCCAATACGTATTGCTTGGATACGTCGAGTTTGTCCTTCAACTTTTCATATAGTTTCTCACCGCCGAGGAAGGACTTGTAATACTCCTCTGCTAATATGGTGTCTGCCTTCATACTTCCTCAACAGGTTTCTTTTCATCCTTTGGAGGTGCAACGGAAACAGCCAATTCCCCGCGGCATGATGACTTGATGTAGCGGCGATACGCTTTATACAGAACGAGCAGGCTGGACACAGCCAACGACGCTGCAGCTAAATAATCAGAACTATTTGCCTCCATTTAGTAATGAGCTACATAATTCTTGATACCAAACCCTCCTCAAATCACTTCCCTTGCCGTTTCTTGCGCATGCATGGAAATGACATAACGCATGACAGCGTCACAGCATTTCTCCGCCAAATGGCAACGGAGCCTATACGCGAATCTTGGCTCTCCCTGTATTACCAAGGCGAAAAGCTTGACTACTCGTTCCAATTGTCTCGTTTGCCTCCCAACAGCGCGATTGAGGTTTTCTATGCTGACCAAACATGGGTCCCCCTTCCGATTCCTCCGCCAGCAGCGCGTTATCCATCGGCTAATCTCTACTTACCACAGCGTTAGTTAGGATGGGTTAATGGGTGGTGGCTCAATGTCTTCTGGCTTTTACCTTTGGCGCATATTTTCGTAGCGCCGCGCCAACCAAGTTCTGCAGCTTCCAGTCGTCGAAGGAAACGTAGGGCTTTGGGCGTGGCGCTTCTCCAAACTCGGCTCGCCACTGCTCATCGGTGCGCTGCGCCTGCCACGGCACCTCCTGTGCGTATCGCAGATACAACCTATCTCCTTCGCGCCTCTTTTCCAGGCCCGCGGCAATGTCTGCCTCTTGTTTGGCGGTGTTAGCGATGCGCTTGTCCCAGTCGCGTTTGAAGTTATCAATTAGCTGCACCGACAGTTTGAACTTGCCGTCGATTTTGGCCTCCACTGCCTTGTCATTCATCTTTGCTGTTGTTTCCGCTCCAAACAGTTCGAGCAGAGGTCCCGCAATGCTGCCAACAATTGCGCCGGTTGGCCCCATGAAATAGCTTATCATGGCACTGAATTCGTCCGCGTAGGAGTATGACGTCGTGGCCTTGGGGTCGAACGTTTTGGCCCCGCTGATAACGTCGATGACGTGCTGCAGCGAATCCACCCCGAACTTTAGCATAGCTGGCGGCGTTGCTAACTCCTTTATTGTTTCGAATGCTCCAATGCCGCCAGCTATCACTTGCGCAGCAGCCACCAGTTTACCAGAGTCGCTCTCCCGCACCGCGTCAAGCATCTCAAGGCTGGCCTCATGCTCCAGCTCTAATACTCGTCTTAACCTATCAGCAGTCTTGAATGCATCCGCCCGCGCGTCAACGTAGAAGGCATGGAGGGTCACACCGTGATACTTTGGGTAGACCCGGGGGTCGGTCGCTCTCCTGCGCGGAGGTGCTGCAGGCGGCCGTTCCAACGCCACCAGCACATCACGAACTTCCTCTGGACTTGTACATTGATTCACCGCATGCGCCAGGTTGTTCACCGTCTCCCGCGGATTGACATAGAATGCACTGGCTGCCGTGGTTGCGCCGCCTGTGCCTGTTCCTATTATCTTTCCCACCGTGGCAGCCGCATCTGTAATTGCAGAGACTGCGTGTTTTGAAGCCTCTGGCAACTCCGTGGCCAGCTGTTCAATATCTTGAAGGATGAACGACTTGGCGCTGGCGGTCAGCAGGCCGGTCCCATCCAGCAGTGCAACTTGGAAGTTCTGACAGTTATTTTGAGGCCTCCCGGGCAAGGCAATTGCAGTGTAGCCAAAGAATCGCTCGTCGCCCATGAGCTTCCGGGCATTTTCCACCAGCTGATAGAGCGAGACATCGCCGGGTGCAACATTGAACCTCTCCGCATCGCTTGGCACGTCTCCTAACCGGATGGCGATCCTGTCATTTTTTTCTACAATCACAGACTTGCCGCTTTGCAGCTTCAAGCAAGCGCCCAGGTGGTAGAACTTCTCGAACCCGTATTTCTTCATCAGCTCGTCCATCTTGCCCGCCGTGATGGCGTTGATGACCACACCCAGCGCCTTCTTGATGGGCTGGCGATAGACCGTGATGCCGGTCACCTTCTGCATGCCGTAGGTGGACAGCACAGAGCCAGCGCTCCGCGGGTAGTTGGTCAAGTCGGGTTTGAAATACTCAATGACTTGCTTGGGGATAATCTTCTTGGCAACGCCGATGACCTTGTCCTTGAAGTCGTTGAAAAAGCCTTCGCCCACCAGGTTCAGCATGTCAGCATGCTCCTTGGCCCTCTTCCTGGACATCCAGCGTGTAAGCACAACCCCGCGTTCATCCACAACTCGATACTGCCCCTTCTTGCCAACGATGTGATACATTTATTACTACTTAATCATACTTTAGTGGTGCTTCAACGCTTTTGCGAGTTTGGATTTGCTTATCACCGCGCCGCCCACATGTCTGCCTGCGCCGCTGCGGCTGCCTTCACCAGAAAGCACGCCAGCTTTATCCAGCGCATTCAAACCTTCTTTCGCGTATCGTGCGTACTTCTTGCCAACGCGGAGCGCTGATTTTGCAGCATCCAGCCAGCCAGCGCCAACCATTTCCTCGCCGCCATTGGTGGCGATATCATCGTTGGTAACATCCTTAGCGTCCAGCAGGCGGGCGGCATCGATGACTGGTTGGGCAGATTCGCACATACCAGTAGAGGCCAGCTTCCACGAGTTCTCGTAGAAGCACACGACATACATGGTCAGGTTCTGATCAGTAGATGCCTGATTGATGTAGCGGAGGGTAATGCTCAGGTTGTATGCGCCGCTGCTCCCACCTGACACGAGGCCGGTGATGCCAACGTCAGTCGGGTTGAACAGCAGTATGCCACCGGAAGTGCCTGTAAGGCCTTTCGCAACGGTTGCTCCGCCACCAGCGACCTGTATGTTGTCTTGCACGTAGCCGCGATATTCCATGAATGATCGACACCACTTGTGGTTGAGCGCCAGTTGGTAAAGCTGTGCCGAGCTGTAGGTGCTGAAGGCGCTCACCGTCGAACCCAGGTTCACGGATGCACCCACAATGCCGCACGTCCAATCGGGGACGTAGTAGGGCGTTGCTGACAGCCCAGCTGTGGGAGCAATCCAAGCAGCCACGAGGGACGGCATGCCAGAGCAGGCGATTACGTTTGAAGTGAAGTCGTGGACCTTGATTGGGGCCGCATCGTCCGTCAGAGAGGGCGCAATGGCTGCGCCTACCTGGTTCTCAACAACGTTTTGCAGAGGCACAGAATAATATACCTCAGGCGGAATTGGAATCGTAGGTTGGGGGGTGAACATCGTCACGCGCAGGGAGGACTCGACAATGTAGACTTTAACCTTCGTAGCATCAGTGACTGGCATGTTGGCAGCTGAGAGGCAGATGGCGCGCTTGTAGCTGGGGGCCAGCTGGTAGACCACTTGAGCTGTTCTAATGTAAGCAAGGCCAGCAGTGGCATCGCCTGGGCCTGTCCATTGGAATGGCGGACACATGAGCGGTTCGGTTGACTCGAATTCCAGCTCGCATGTGACATCGCCGGGCGCTCCTGCATCAGGGTTGGCAATCACTGACACATATGCGCCGCGGTAGTAGTCACCGGTTGACGAACTGTTAATATTAGCCAACACGTTGCGGTTTGATGCAAACAGCGTGTCCCAGTCGGTGGAGCAATCGAATATATATGGAGACCCCGATGAGTATTTTTGAAGCTGGGTGCCGTTGATTTGCATGAGCTGCGCGCCAAACTTGGCAGGCTGCCAAGAGTAGCTCAGGTTATTAATGTTGGCTGTCAGCGTCCCCATGATGGAATGGTTCACGAATGCTCGAGGCGCGACGGCATTTGCTACGAAGATGCGGTCACCTTTCGCGGCAGCCGTGCGAGTGATGCGCACTCGGTAGCGTTGATAGAGTTCCACGCGACGGCCAACAATCATGCCGTCTTGTACGTTGATGGGGAACGTGCTTTGCATGGAGACAATGTCTGCGCCTGGGTTGTCGGCTGGTTCTTGGCGCGGGATGACGTATACAGCGGACGCCGAAGACCCCTCGACTGCGACGGTGGCAATCTTTTCGTGGGAAACAAGGTTCAAGCGCGGGTCTACGACTTTGACGACTGGGTTGCCTTCCATTTTGGTAAACGCGAAGATAAAATAAACCGCTGGAGAGAGTAAAATGTCTTCATTGGACCTTGCCGCCTTGGTTCAGAACATCCACTACAGCGCCGAAGTTTACTCAAAAGTTCAGCCGGGGAACGGCAGCAGCCAGGCGCTCTGCGTGTTTAGCGACTCGCGCCAAAATCCCATTGTGGCCAACCCTGGAAACTATCGCCTTGCCGTTGAACGGTTGCGCGTCCAGACCTCAACCATTCCGCTTTACATCGTAAAGCCTCGTGCTGACCAGGCAGACGTTGACGAATTGGATATGAGCATAAGCCTCCAAGATAACCTCGGAAACGTGGTTACCGAATACATTCACTGGGTGCCAGAGTTCTTGACAGCCACGCCACCATCCGTAGTCGACATTGAACAAAACCGGAAGTATTACCACGGCTACAGCGTCTCACACCTTGTGCGGCTGGTGAACACGTCCATCGCCACGGCAATGACAGGCCTCATCGTCCTCAATCCAGGCCTGGCAGGCACGCCATCGCCCTTTTTCGAATACGATGCCTCAGCGCTGCGCCTCCGCCTCTACGCGCCAGAATCCACGTTCAATCAAGCCACTGCTCCGACCATTACGCTGTGGAGCAACCAGGCGTTCAATGAGTTCTTCTCATTCTTCGACACTGACATCGACGAGACCGCTCCCGTGCTGACCTACAACTACAACATCTACCCAACACCAACCGGCAGCAACGTGGTGCCAGTAGCCGGCACCGACTACATCAAAGTGGAGCAAGAATACGGCAACTTCTTGCAGCTGTGGAACCCTTGCCAATCCATTGTCATCACCACGACAAACCTGCCCATCGTGGCGGAGTCCACCTCCGCGCTCTACGTGGGCGAGTCCGAAACGCTGAACACGACGGAGCAGGTCATCACCGATGTCTCGCCGTCACTCTCAGACGGCACAGAGCTGCGCACTGACCTCACCTACAGCCCCAGCATCCTGCGGTGGGTGGAGATGCAAGGCGCTGCACCGCTCACCACGCTGCAGTTCCAGGTCTACTGGCGCGACTACCGCGGCAACCTCATCCCGCTCGAGCTGCCATACAACGGCTCCGCGTCCATCAAGATATGCTTCAGAACGAAAGCCGCCGGCCTGTCAAGCTAATGCGTAGCACACCACCTCGTCGGGTGTCAGCTCGCCCGATGTCATCATCGCGGCATACTCGTCCGCGTCCATCTCCTTGTAGCACAGGCGCACACAGCAGTGCCTGCCGCAGGTGTTGACGCCTGGCGCGTTGCGCTGCAGCGCATACTCGTTCCACTCTATCGTGTAGGGGCAAGCCAACAGCAGCTTGCCCAAGTAATGCTCGTCTTGGCCAGACTTGGCAAGGTAGATTGGGTTGATGAACCTCTTCTCCTTCTCGATGGCTATGCCCAGCGGGTCGAACACCGACACCCTGCGCCCGTGCCTGAACACAGCAACCCAGTGGCCGCGCTTGTCCTTCAACTCATACAGCAATATGACTTGCCCATCTGGCCCCAGAAGGTCGTCTATCGTCCGGAACTTGGCTGTTTCGCGATAGGGGATGACCTTCGTGCCAGCGCCAAGCACTGCATGAATCTGCCCGTCGGTCATTGGGATGGGGAGCAGCTCTTGAAGCGCTACCACCTCGTCAGCAAACCCGCCACCCCTGAACTCCTTTGAGTTTGCATACAACGCCTTCCGCTGTGCAACGGCTGTTACGTGGCTTACCGGCTTCTTGCTGTAGCGCCTGCCAGTCTCGTCGTTCGCCACGTAGTAGCCGCCCTTGACTCGCTCGATAATGTAAGGCATCTTAACTTATGACAACTTAATCTACGCGCTCGCTGCTTCCAGCTCCTGCAGCATGCGGTCGCCGGCAAGCTCGCATACGCGGACGTGAAAGTCCCAGTCAAACATTCCTCGTTCGCTTTCAAGTAGTTCATTCTGCGTGTCAGCGATGAGGTGGTTGAGGTAGTCTATGGCGATGTAGTGCAGCCAGTAGCGGGTGCCGTAGTTGAAGAACAGCTCTTCGCCAGGCGCGATGTCGCGCGCAGCCCTGAAGGTCGTGCCGCAGCTAAACACGTTTGCCATTCGTGGCGATGTTTTGAGGTAGTTGGCGATGTCGCGTATCTCTGATTCGACGAGGTAGCCGCGCTTGCTGTCAATCTTGAAGGTCGCGAAGTCGTTGATGAACTGTGCCACCCCCCGCTTGCGTCTGACCTCGCGGAAGCCATCCACATACTTGCCGGGGCTGACCTCCAACACATACTCGCAGCTGCCAATGGTTGCTTGCGTTACCTCTTGCCCGTGGTAGTAACACACGATGTCGTCGCGTTTGAACGCACGTTTGGCAAACACGCCGCAGCCTGCGCCTGGGATGCTCGACACTCGCACTTCACACATTTGCTTATTGCACCGAAGTTTCCACGCCAGCACGGCACGCTTACTTTGTCGCGGCTGCGCCCAGCATGTAGCACCCGCCTGACCACGTGACAGCTGGTGGATACACGCGGCGCACAGACACCCAGCGACTGCGCAGCTTCAACATCTTGCGGATGTCCTCGTTGCTGCACCCACAGTAGTGCGACAACACATACTTGATTTGATGCGCAGACGAGCCGGCTGGGAAGATGGTCACGTTCTGCATGCTGTTCAAGATGGCCTTCGTTTCGGAGCTGTTAGCGCCAAGGTGCGACGTGACGATGACGTTAATGCCGTGTTTACGCCCAGAGTTGCACAGGTCCTCTATAAGTTCAATAATGACAGCCTTATGTTCCTTGGGGAAGGTGTCGTAGTCGTCTATCACAACCCAGCAGCCGCCAGCCGGGAAATCATCGTAGCGCAGCGGGTCTGCAAGATAGTCGTCATCAACGATGATACGTTGCAAATCAAGGCCTTCGAAGGCTTCGTCCTCTTCAGCCGCGCGGCTGATGAGAAACATGGGGATGTCGCGCTTCTCCAGCCGCACCTCGCTGAGCAGATTGGAAACCCAAGATGATTTGCCTGCACCAGCAGCAGCAAAGACATACCAGACGCGCGTCTGAGGGTTGGGCAGCGGACTCATTGCGCCGTCCATGACCTCAATCTCGCTCCTGGGTGTGTAGTCGGCCTTAGCTGGCTTGTCATCGTTCACATAAACCTTAGTCTCCTTGCGCCGGCGTGTGCCACGGACGGCAGCGAGCGGCACGCTGGTGTTCCCGTTGGCGAGTTTGGCGTGTTCCGTGCTGAGATGGGCCATTTGGTAATCCGTTAGAAAGTTTTTCGCGATTCTTGAAACAGATTCGGTGGCGATTTACAAGTCAAAGCATAGGCATTCATAGTTACAACAATTTATGTTTCAAAAACTGAGAAAAACTTCTTTCGGGGGTATTTTACGCATGCGCGGCAGCCCCGCCGGGGGTATGCGTGCCGCCGGGAGCGCGCCCCCGTGGGGGCGGTGTTCCTGCACGCGTGGCACCTCTGCCAGCATCGAACGATATCTGGTTGGCAATCTTTGTGCTGAGAGGGCGTGACTTTCGCCCATCGACCCACGCATAATCTGCCTTCATCTTGGCCTTGATTTCGTCCGCTGTGAGGCCCACGTTTGCAGGGTCGGTCGTCATAGTGTCGTGAATATAGCCCAACACCAGCTTCTGTTCGTTGTCTGACAGCTCGTTGAACTTGGCTGATTGTAGCGAGAGGCTGCGCAGCAGCGACTGAACTTCAGTGTGCTGTGCCGCGGTGGGACTCATGAAGTCTTCACCCTCCGCTGCTTCTGTTGGTTTACCGAGCGCGTCGGCCATCCGGTCAACTCCTACATCATGCGCATCTCGGACTGCTTTCAGTGCGGTCTCGAGCCGTTGGATGCCGCGGTCGTAGGCCTCCGTAATGAGCTTGTTCTGAGCGGACTCCTTCGAGCTGGCCGTGCGCTTGTGCGTCTTGTAGTAGGTTTCTGCGGCTTTGTTCTTCTCTTCTAACTCATACAGGTCGCGTTCGCGCTTCTTTTGCATCGTGTGCAGCGCGTCGTTGGCTTCCGCAGCCACCTGTGCATTTTTTCGGAGCCGTGACAAGAGCTTCGTTCTGTTACTCATGGTTTACTTAGAACCCATATTAATTTAGGCAAGGCGATGTTGTTTGACATAGCGGCTGGCTTCTGGTAAGCTGAGGCCTGTCTCCTTCATGACCTGTTTGACAAGTTGATTGCGGCGCTTCATGTCAACGCTCAACGCGCCACCTGCTGGCTCCTTGGCTTTGCGCTTGCGCTTTGGTGCCTCCGCTGGCGGAGCTTCTTTGCGCGTGCGGCGCTTTGGTTCATCGCCAAGACCGATGCTTACAAGCTTCATTGCTAACGGCGCGAGTTGCTTTAGCAACTCAATGATTGCCTCGACTTGTGTTGGCACTTCAAGCAGGGAGGCACCGGCGATGTCGCCGCCCGCGATGTCACCACCAGTTGTTACCCCAGCACCTGCAATGTCACCGCCACGCATCTCGCTGCGCAGCAGCAATGCCTGTTTCACACGTGAACGTAGTTCTTCCTTGCCAGCGGCTCTCATTTTACTACCCTTGTATATTATTTTCGCCAACGTCAGTAAAATGAGTCTGCAAGAACTGACGTATCCCAACGACTTTCAATTGTATATTGGCAACCTGAGCCTGGACAACTTGGTTGTAACTGGTGACATCTCAGCAAACGGCATCGTGCAAAACACGAACATGACGGTATCATCGCTGACGTGTGCGTCCACTGTGACCGCTGCAGAAATCAACTCGCCGTTGCTTGAGCTTCCGCCGCTGACGTCAGGTAGCACGCTCAGACTATTCAGTGACCCGCTGGATGCAAGCGGAGTGGGGGTTCTTGCAGTCTACGACATGACAGGGTCAGGCCGCACGGGGCGCATCTACGACAGCTCATTGAACCCGCCACCGCAAGCCGGTGGCGCGCTGACACCCTTTAGCGCCACGCTGCCGGGCGGCACCAGCGGCGGCCTTCTTGCGCTCTCGTCGATGGTGAGCTTCACCATCGCGCCGTTCAACTTCGCAGAGTTGGAAATTCAGAACTTCGGCTCCGCCATTGCATACACGCCCACGAGTGCCATGTCCACCAACTTCTTCTTCGCCAGCAGCCCGACGCAGGCGTGGAACCAACTGTTCCAGTTTCAACCAGCGTTCGAGTATGACATTGCGGCTCAGGACCCCCGTGTAAGTGCGCCTGACCTGCAAAGCAACAACCAACGTTACACGCTCTACAGCCCCTCCACTGTGCTGTCAACTGTCTACTTCAACATGGCGAACCTCACCCCTTCCAATGTGCTGCAGTTTACCAACTTCTCGCTAAACGGCGTTGCGAGGAGCTACCTGCTATAACCGACCCTATAAGTAAATGTCAATTGCTGAGATTAACACGCCGAATGGCATTGACCTCTACTGCGCATCGCTTAACGTTGCAAACTCCATTTCGTGTGCGACCATCTACTTCTCGTCTGTGCAGTATGATGCGGCTGCCTACAGCACGTTCGCAATCAGCGCAGCTACTGTGAATACGTTAGCCGGCACATATGGCAGCTTTTCCACGTTCGCATATTCAACGGCAACCCTTGGCGAGATTACTGGAGTTTCAACCATGGCCATTTCATCCGGAACGGCTGATTATATGCGCGCAACTGTTATCGATGCATCCGTGTGTCGCCTGTCGACTGTCACCACGTCGAAGGCAGTGGTTCAAGACTTTGCGGCGAAGATCGGGAGGTTCAGCGTAATCACTGCAAGCACGATAGCCATCAGTATACCAACTGTCTCAATATCCACGTTTACCAATGTTTATGCGAGCAATGCATACATGGACAACGCCGGCGTTTCGTCGCTTGGTGCCAGCATTGCAACCATTGCCGTCCTGGACGCATCCGCGGTGTCAGCCGGGTCAGTGACTGCCGCAGACGTTCTCCTTGGAGGCGGCTCGGTGTCATCCAGCCTCTCCAGCCTGCAAGCTCAAATCACAACGCAGGATAGTGAAATAGCAACTCTTCAAACAACAGTAGCCGGGTTAAGCGGTTCAAGTAGCATTTCTGTATACAATGCATCCACAGCATATACATCAACAGCACGATGCTTATACAATGGCATGGTATTTCAAGCCACATCGACAATGGCCGGCATCGCTCCTCTTGATTACATTTTTTATGATGATTTTTCGAGCTACTGTGATAGCACGCAACTCAACTATGCAACACCGCCATATAGCTCCAACAATATTATGAATGCCACTGGTTTCACAACACCTGCGCAAGTGTATACTGATGCTTCTGGTGCGGCTTACATGTCTGGCCCAGGAAATGCATGGATTTCGCTTGATTTTACTTTCAAGAGTGCAACATGGGTATTAGACCTCGCTTGTAAAACCTACAGTGCGCCGGGCGTTGACCTCTATTGGGGTTTACCAACTGTATCAAATGGCAATCTTGTTGCTACATATGGTAATAATAGCGCAAACTTTGCAATACAATCGGGGCAGCTCTCTGGCGGTGCAAGTGCAAGTGTTGCTGTAACAGGCGGCTCGTGGGCTATGCCTGTATCGGGGGATATTTTACGGTTCACAAAAGTAAGCACAACACAAGCAACTATACAAATTTACCATGCTGGAAGCTGGGGGGCATTAGCTACATTTACGTTAAGCGGCGCGGCGTTTGCAAATACATTCTATGGTCTTGGCATCAATGGTCAAGCGTTTACTTCATACGCTGCTGTTGCATCAACGGCTGAGTATTCAAAACCATGGTCGCTTGCCCCACAGCCCGCGAATAGAGTTGTTCTTACAACTGGCTCCCCAAGCGGGTCGCTTGATGCAACGCAGGGGCGCATATTTGTAACCACCGGGTCTATTGCAGCAAACAGCGTTTCTGCCATGTTTTCCTTATCCAGTAAGTATGTTGTGCCTGGTTCGCGCGTGATGGCAACCATATGCACTAACGGCACGCCTACATTGCAAGGCGTTGGCGTATGTATTCGCGAAATAGGCTGGGGGCTGTTTAGGTTCTATATATATAATGGAACAGCGTCGGCAATATCATGTAACCTTACCCTGATATTCAATGTCAGTTGGCCGCTGTCGCTAACGCCGTAAAATACGCACGGCCGTCAAGTTCACCAAGTTCGCATGATTATTACCTCAGTTTAACAACAATGAACGTTACGGGAGTTTCAATGACGCAAATACCTCCCGAGGAAGGGTGGGCAGTGGTCCGAGTGCTTTGCCCATATTGCCACCGGCATCACAAACACCGAGTCGCACGAAGCGAGTTCGCATGCGCGCCACGTGTGAGCGACTGCGCGAGGGGGGCTTATATTGTGGTTGTCAAAACTGAAAGATTAACTTAAATAATACGTGTCATAAGTAAATCAATGGAGCGCCCCATCCGTTCTAAGCTTACTCCCGAGGAAAGGGCTAAACGTAAAGCAGCACGAAACGCCGCATATTATG